>Ga0326514_10003143_pt1 | contig 10489 bp, 21 predicted proteins | sample 3_2548_0518_D_FD_203653 | JGI IMG/M metagenome (GOLD analysis project Ga0326514, IMG submission 203653) | Bovine rumen microbial communities from UC Davis, California, United States - 3_2548_0518 | ecosystem: Host-associated > Mammals > Digestive system > Stomach > Rumen | place: USA... | reverse complement strand
AGGTCTTAAACATTATTGTATCAAATGCAAAAGATCAAGGTTATATATTAAGACATATCGGACAGAATGAAAAACACATAACAACAAACCAATTAGAATTTGTGAGAATTAAATGATAAAGAAAATATTGAAAATTTTAGGTGCTGGAATAATAACAGCATTGATAGTACATGAATCAAAAACCTTGTTTGAAATCAAGAAAGAAAATCTAAAGATGCAACATTGGTATAAGAAATGCTTGAAGAAGTAGAAAAGTTTATTAATCATATTAGAAATTACAAATTAGTAAGAAAACCTGATGTGAATGAATATGATACAATTTTTCAATGGCATAAGAATAGAATTAAAGAATGTTATAGTTTTTTAAAGTATTTGAATATGAGAAGAGATTTTCTATCTATTAGAAAGGACTATAAGGAAATTGAAAAACTAACTAGGGAAGTTGAACAAAACTTTTTGGAATGGAAAAATAAAAATGTGGAAACTAATTAAGAATTTCTTTATTCCTAAAATTGAAATTTTGGAAATTACACTAGAAGTAATTCCTGATAAAAAAGAATTTGATAGAAATTATCATCATTGGATTGTATCACAGCATGCACAGCAAAGAATCCGTGAACGAAATTTTGATTTTTGGCATATAAATGCGGGATTTAAATATGGTAAAGTTACAAATTTAGGCTTACATGTTGAACTAATGAATATTCCATCTGAAGAATTACTAAGTCTAAGTTTAGATAAAAGAAAAAAATTGCAAGAAACCTTTCCATTCACTATAATTTTAGATAAAGAAAAGAAAGTGATTAAGACAATATATGCGGACTATAAACATACAAAACCAAAACCATTTAAGAAAAAACACTTTAAGGTTAAATATGAATGTGACTGATATTAATATTGAACTTAATAATCATACGAAAGAATTAGAAGAATGGAAAGAAAAGCTTAAAGCTAATGTTAATACAAAATTTGATAGTGGATTTTGGAGAAGAGCATGGCCTGATAATTTAAATTATAAGTATGTCTATATTGGTTCTATTTTTACAACTTATACAGCATTTCATGTTTATGTAGAATTACATAATGATGATGATAGAGTATATGTAAGAGTTGAAGTTGAAACTTCTATTAAATGTTGGCAAAAATTAAAGAGAGCAGGATATACTAGAAAATATAATGATTTTAAGTTTGAATATGTTGAACAAGCATTTAGATACATTAAAGAAATTAAGCATATAATCTTTCAAAAAGAAGAACTCGTACAGAAAACTATTGGAATTGCTGTTAGACAGTGTGAAGCAATAAAAGACCAATATTAATTATTGACAGACATTAAAAATTTTATTATATTTGGCACTATGCATAAAATCAATGTGTTGAGTCATTTGAAATTTGATAATATAATGAATAAGAATGCATGGACTGATGAAAATGTAGAAAATTTGTCAGACTGTGCATTTATTTCTATATGTTGTAAGCCTGACATTAAGAAGAACTATATTGAAGAAGTAAAACACGAAACTGACGAGCATTGGTTCAGTAAACCACATTTTAATGTATTAAATGTAGATTTTGACGATATAACCGATAGTGTTCTAGAAACGAAGTATGGACAAGCACTTGGCATTACAATAGAACAAGCACAACAGATTGTAGATTTTATAATTGATAGATATTCTAAAGGTGTAGAGAATTGGTATTTACATTGTAGAGCTGGTAGAAGTCGTAGTGCTGCATGTGGTCAGTTTCTTATTGGATTTCTAAAGCAATATACAGATGATGTTAATGATAATGGATTTTTAAAGGATAAAATAAATACATTTGTATGGAATAAGTTATTGGAGGCTTATAATGTATCATGCACCTAATTGGAATGAGTATATTGGTAAAAAACAATTAAATCCAGTTCTAAACGATATTTATTGTTTAGAAAAGTTAACATTGACTGATCTTAAAAATAATCCAAATGGTGTATTGGAAAATGGTAAGAATTATAATGTTTTTTTAATACATTTATATCAGATTCCTGACAATAACTTAGATTCCAAATGGTTAATAAGATTAAATGATATTTTTTATATTGTAATTGCTTATAAAGACAAATCAATCCATACAGATATAACTCAATTATATTCATTGGATGAATTACAGACTTTAGCTAATATAGGTAAAAACAATGACCATTAAGGATAAAATCAAGAATTTCATCAATGAATGGAAAAGAAGAAGATTTAATAAACATCTTATTAAAAGATATCCATTTCTAAAGATGGAATATGTAAAGAATTATGATACTACTTGGTATGACAATATACCTGATGGTTGGAAGAAGATATCTTTAGTTTATTTTGAAAAAATTAGAACTATCTTAATTCAGCACAATTATTTGGAATATTTGAAATTTTCAGATGTGAAAGAAAAATGGGGTAGTTTAAGAATTTATACTTATTATCCAAATTGTCCAGGAAATGAGCATAATTCTTGGATTGCAGATATTGATAGGTTAATTAGTAGATTGGAACATGATACTTGGAGACTATGTATACATTGTGGTAAGCCAGCTGCATATCAGACAAAAGGTTGGATTTCACCTGTATGTAAGTTTTGTAAAGAATCTCAAGAATATGTATATCCAAATGTAGAATTTGAAGACTGGAAAGACTGGGAATAATGGCTAATCCTTGGAATAAGATTATTAGAGAAACCACCTACAATATATTAGGTGTTTTTTCTAATGGAGATCCTAATTTTTATGAATTATACTATTTTGGATATGGTAAACAAAAAAATTTTAGCAATCTTATTGATAAAAAATATATGAATGACCTTGATGGTGATATTACTTGGAAGTCATTTGGTGTTGAAGAATTATATTATATCATATTCAAACAGAATAAAATTGATAAATCATTTCCAAAGATACAGATTGTAAAATTTTCAATGAAAAAAGGTTATTTTTCTAAAGCAGAAAAAATCAAGACCATAACACATAAACAAATCAATGATTTAACAGATTTTACATATCATCTTATTTCAATTAAGAATGAACTTAATGAATATTTAAATGAATTGAAATATAAACAAAAACAAGAAGAAATTAACCGTAGAAAATATGAAATTTTGTCTGATACATTCATTAATGATGTAGAAGAATTTTCAAATGAAATGGTTAGACTAGAACCAGAAATTAAAATTGAAAGTATATTTGATAATTCAAAAGCAAGTGGATTGATGTATTCAAATAAAACTTTTCAAGTAATCTATAATTTTGGAAACAATAATTATACTGTATATTATGAATTGAGTGATGTAACTTTAAAACTTAATATAGGTTATGTATTTACAACGAAAGATATAAATAATTCTTTATTAGATAAAGAATTTAATAAAAAATATTTAAAAATAAGATATAATCTTAATACACCTCAAGATGTTGTAAATTGGATAAAGTTAGTAGAATATGAAGTTAAAGATAGTTAGAAGTACAATTCGGTAGCGAATTTAAGAATAGTGATGAAATTATAGAATACAGATGTCACTGGCCTGGCTGTACTGTCTGTACAACAGATAGAAGTCAGATTGAATTTCATCATATTGTACCACAAGAACTTGGAAATAGATTGAATAGTGGTGTTACATTAAGTTTCTGTCCAACTCATCATAGACTTATTTATCACCCTGAATGTAAGCACGGACACCATAGTATTCCTGCGGCAAATAAGTTACAAGTTCTTCATATCTATGCCATGGGTCCTAGTGGATATGCTGTAGAATATAAGAACATGCAAGGATTGACTTGGTTTGAATGCTTTGAAGGTGATTATAGAGTTCAATCTGAAAATAAAAAATCTTTATAAAATCAATTTATAGAATTTTTTTATTTTTGTTAAAAATGGAGAATATTATGACTACAAGTTCTTTTTCATGTCCAACTTCCAATGTTTCTGGATTGGTATATGCAAATTATATTCCAACAATAGCATTAACATCAACAACCAGTGCATTTACTTCTAATACTGTAGGATATGTAAATGTTTCAAGTGAAGAAGAAGACTTTACTAAAGAAAATTTTACCGATGAAGAATGGGAACAATTCAAGAAAGATGTAAATTTGGAAGATTATTAATATGGCAACATTTTCAAATACAACAATCAACAATAATTCTTATTCTGGTCTAACTGTAACAACAGCTACAAATGCTAATTTAACTTCAAACGCATATACAGTTTGGTCTTCAAATAACTATATGCCGGCAAATGAATTATATAGAATAACTATAAGTAAAGACTTATGTCTATTGGTCTATAAAATGAACAATAATAGAGTTGGTATAACTGACTTGAAGACAGAATTCCATAATACTGATAAAGGTACAGAAGTAAGATTTTTACAAGGTGATATTGTTCAGTTCACAGATCTTAAACAAGCCAAATCATTCATTTCAAGAATAAAAATGCAGTATAAGAAAATGCAAATGGTCAATAGACAATGCAATATAGATACTGATTTCGTATAAAAATTAAAAGACTTCTATAAATATATAGAGGTCTTTTTAAATGAATCCAATAAAAATTGATACAGTAGAATCTACATTTGTTACGAATTTAAAAGATAGTAATGGTGTTACACATTCATTGATTAATAAGATTGATATTGGTAATGAATGTTTCATTAAACAGATAAGACCAAATTTTAATTCATATTATTATCAGACTGAAACAAAGAAAACAGCAATTTGTCTACATTTTACTGTTGGTAATATAAAAGGTGATATTGGTTCATTAACAAAGAAAGATAATAAAGTATCTGTTCAATATGTTGTAGATAGACAAGGAAATATCTATAACCTATTTGATGATAAATATTGGAGTTATCATTTAGGTACTAACTGTGTAGGTACTAATGGTACTATGAGTAAACATACCATTGGTATTGAGATTTCCAATTATGGACCTCTAAAATTAAGTGGAAATAATTTATTGGATGCTTATGGCAATACTTATTGTGCTAAAGTAGAAAACCAATATTATAAAGAATGTAACTATCGTGGATATAAGTATTATGCTACAATGACAGACAAACAAGAAATGTCTGTAGCAAGACTATTATTATACTTATGTAAACAGCATAATATACCAAAAGTATTTAAGATTAATGCTGACCAAATATTTGAATCCAATAAAGAAGCACAAGAATTTAAAGGAATATTCTTACATACAAGTGTAAGAAAAGATAAATTTGACTGGCCTTTAGAAATGTTAAAGGGTGTTCAAGACAAGATGGTAGAAAAACCATACACTCAAGTATGTAAAGATCCCGCATTTGATTTGAAATTTAATGGTATTCCTAATTTCACAGGTATTTTCAAATGAACTTAAATAGAGCAATTAATATATTGAAGAAAAATAATATGGCATTGGTAGAAAGTGCTACTAACAATGTTGTAGTTATTTGTAAAAAAAGAATACAAGACCATATTAAAAGAGTAAAATATTTTTATAATGTACTTGTTGAAAATGGTCAAATTCCATTGGAAGATATAGACATTAAACGAATAATGAGTCATGATAAAGATAAACTTAAATACAATAATCTAAAGAGACAAGCATTAAGATATTGTGGTGATAGAAAACTTACTGATTTGGAAAAACAACAGATAGATGATGTTGTAATGGAACATATTAAGTCAAATCCGCACCATTGTGAATATTGGGGTGATGGTGATTATGCTTCATTAGGAATAGATTGTACTAGTATGGAAGATACTTATATCTACGAATTATGTGCTGATTGGGCTGCAACTGCTGAAGAAAAAGGATCTTCATTATTGGAATGGTGTAATAAAGTCATTAATACTAAGTTTATGTTTACCGAACACCAAGTAGATTTAATTTATTCTTTATGTAACTATCTTAATGAATATATTGACCCAAGTCTAAAAAGAGACTATGGATTGAAAAGTATCAAATTATCCCAGATGTGGATGTAAACAAAAATTTTCATTTAACTATTGACAGAATCATAAAAATTTTATATATTAATATTCAAAACAATGCACCTCCTGTTGGTTGTTGTTGTTTCTGTAGGGTTTTGCATTGTTCCCTACATCTTTTAAAAGAATAATATGATTTATATCTTTGGAATCATTTTCCTTGCTATCATTGTAATTGTTTTGATTTTGGAAATCAAAACACAATCCGCTGCTGAAAAAGCATTGAACATTCCTTATCGTGTTGTAAAGAATGGATTGGGAAAATATCAATTACAGCGATATAAGAAGATTGAACACAATTATTCAACCGATGACCCAAGAGATGTAGGTTATCATTACGAATGGGTTACCGTTGATACTTACGATGATTTGCAAGATGCCAAGATTCAATATAGAATCAGAATGTCTGAATTAAAATATAAAAAACAGAAAGAAGAAGAATCTAGAAAATCTGAAGAAGAATCAAAGAAACAACGAGAACTTGAAAAAACTATTGTTGAAATCATTGATATTGATGATGTTAAATAAAAATTACAAGTTCTTCATTATATTTCATTGACAATATAGTAGAATTTTTCTATATTAATTAAAAAACGAGGTAACACTATGAAAAGAGTAATTAAATTGGAAACTGCTATCAATGAAATTGAAAAACAGTTTGATTTCTTTGGTCTTGAATATGAAGATATGGGAATTGATGATACCCATAACTTTTTCGTAGACGATGCTCTAGTTTATCGTTTAGAAGATGATACATTGGTCTATGTTGGTATCAACAATGAAGACTATATGGTCGGCGATAATTTTACCCATAAGATGGTAGTTGTAAAGTATTATATTGCACAATTGGCCTCAACAATTAAATAAAAGGAAACTATGAAGAAAATTCTATTTGGACTAATTACTATTGCTACAGTATCTATTCTTACTGGTTGTAATGGCTGTACAATGTTTGCAAAGAATCTTGAATCAAATTATTCCGAATTGCACAGAGATGTAACAGTTCTAAATGCATTTAATGGTGACACTATCTTTTCATATAGTGGACCTTGTTATTTTAAGACTCCACCACAATCTTCAAATGAAGTTTCTCTAATCTACTATGTAAATGGTCATGCTCGTAAAGCTGATTTCGTAGGAGCAGGATTTATTTTCAAAGCTATTGAAAAGTAAATGAACAAAGAACGAAACAAAGGTTATGGTTGTCTATTACTATTGATATTTTTTATCATGTCTTGTAATGGCACAATTAGTCCTAGTTTGTTCTTTGTTCTTTTTTTCATTTATTTAATGTTCAACTAAAACCAAAAAGGAAAAAAACAATGACACTAAAGAAAAAAATTCAGTGTGCACTTGCATTGATTGCAGCAGTCATTTTGATTGCTGTAGTAGCCATAGTAAACCCGTTCGTCAAGGGTAATCCAACACAGATTATCGTGGCACAGCCAATGTTTGGCTCAACAGAGCTATACTGTATTGAAGGTGGTGGATGGCATTGGAAGGGACTATCTCAGATTTATCGTTATAATCTTGTAGGTGACTTCTATTTCAATTCTGACTCCACTATCATTGATGGTAAGGAATGGAATGGTGACATGAAGTCAGACGAAGACGATATTCATGTACGATTTGCAAAGAAGGCAGAAGGTGATATTCGTGGTCACGTTCAGTATTTCCTTCCACGAGATTGTGAACAGATGAAACTAATCCATCAAGACCAGAAATCTGATGAATTTTTGAAACATAATCTAATCCGAAATAAGGTAATGGATGCTGTAAACAATGCAGCACTATTGTTCAATGCTGCTGATGTGATTGAAACACAGAAGGTTGAATATCGTGATATGATTAAGACATATTTGAATGTTGGTCAATATCGCACATATACCGAAACAGTTTATGATAAGCTTGGTGAAGATGAAACTGATTCTACCGGAAAGGTAATTAAGAAGGCTGATGTTCAAAAGTATGAAATAATGAGATTGAAGCTAGACTCCATTGGTAATCCAATTATTAGTATGAAGAGTGACTTGATTGCTTATGGTATTAAGGTTGGTACTCCTGAAATTATTAACATTGAACTTGATACTATGTCACAGAATAGAATTAAGGCAATTCGTGATAAGGAAATGACCAATATTACCAATGCTGCTAGTGCAGAAACTGCAAAGCAGACTGCTATCACCAAGGAAGCAGAAGGCCGAGCAAAGATTGCTGAAGCAAAGGCTGACCAGGAAGTCATTAAGATTACCGAAGTAACTAAGGCACAGAAGGAAAAGGAAGTGGCAATTCTTAATGCTGAAAGAGAAAAAGAAGTTGCTCGTCTAAATGCATTGAAGGCACAAGAAGATGCAAAGAGAATTAGAGCTGAAGGTGAAGCTGAGGCTGCAGCAAACCGTGCTAAGGTTGCTGCAGGTTTGACACCACAGGAAAAAGCCGAGTGGGAATATAAGACGAAGGTTGGTATTGCCGAAGCACTTGCGAAGTCCGAACAAAAGTGGGTTCCTGATATTATGTTTGCAAATGATTCAAAGGGCAATTCTAGCACAGCGATGGATGCTGTTGGTTTGAATATGCTAATGGATATTACAAATAAAATCAACAAGTAATTAAAACCACTTGAGTCCAAATGATGTTGCTAAATGTTGTTTGGACTTTTTCTTTAAAACAAAGAAATTATGAATATGAAACTTAGTTTACTCTTAATTATTGCTGCATTTGTTTTGTTTGCTTTCGCAGATCCATTTGGTTATCAAGTAGATTCACCAATTAATCCAGTTTCAAAAGAACCATCTGTATTTAAAGAAAAACCACTTGTGATTACTGATGAGTCAGTTCTAGCACCAAAACCAGAACCAATTCAACACGAAGAACCTGTTAGAACAATCACAAATGAATTTGATGAATGTGTGGCAGAATGTAAGGCAAACAATGTTTCAAATTCTATAATTGAATTTTGTATTAGAGAAAACTGTGGGAGGATAAACAATGATTAAGAAAAGTGAATTTATTATTGGTTTGGTTATAATGTTTGTGTTGTTTTTGTTCATCAATATGATTATTGTCAGCGACATTAACGATACAATGAATACATTGAAGCGTCCAGTAGTTCTACACGATACAACTTCTGTTATGCGATATATTGACAGATACATTCACGATACTACTGTTATCACGCAGACAAAAACTGAATACATTGAAAAGGTTTCTTTGTTTGGAAAAATGCAAGATTATGCTGATCCTGAAGAAAAAGAAACAACATTCAAGCTTGAAACTGATGAACATTTATTTGAATTTGATGCCAAATATGTTAAATTCCAGTGTAATGGAAAATTTGTTGAAACTGAAGATGAAACAGTATGTGCAGGTGATTGGGTATTCACTGCGAAGGAGATAATTGAATGAATAACAAGAAAGGATTGGAACTAATTGAACTTATGGTAATCACAGTTATTTTTGGAATTTTGGCTGCTGCTATCATTCCTAAGTTTATGAGTATGAAGTGTAAGTCCGATATTAAGGCTTGTAAGGTCAATAATATTGAAATGTACAATAGTATTTGTTCAAAAGACAAAAATTACAAGATTTGCTATGGTGAGGAAAAGCCAAAGGAAGAAGTAAAAGAAGTAGTAAAAGAAGTTGTTCATGATACAGTTTATGTTGTTGTAGATAAACAAAATAAAGATACTATTTCAATGTCAATGTCACATGATAAGGAAGAATGTATCTTACAATGTCAAAAGGACAATGTATCTAAAAGTTTAGTTGATTTTTGTATAAAGGAGAAATGCAAATGAAATTCCTAATTAAAGAACTTGCACCAATGGTAGCAATAATCGGAGCTATCATGTTTGTGTTTATATTGATTTGTGTATTGCTTTCGCCGGAAGCATTCTTTATAACATTCTTTGCTTTGCTTTTTTTGTTCGCTGTTCTTGCTTGCATAAGCGATAACAAACCTCGTAAGTTAGAAGACGGTAAGGAATATTGTTCACCAAGTTTCAATCCGAAGGGAAAATGTATTGACAAATTAAAATAATTAAATTATTTTTGCATTAATTAGAGGAATTTTATGAAAACTATTAGAAAAAATGTATTTGAAACAAACTCTAGCACAAATCATTGTATTTCATTTTCAAAGGAATACAAGAGCATTAAAGATATTCCAATGAGAGATAAATCCGAATTTCCAGCATTGAATGCTGATGGAGATTTGGAAATTGAACTAGATACTTTTTGGGATAGTGATGTTCGTGAAAATGACTGGGATTTTTCATCAGTAGAAGTATTCATAAAGTATCTTTGTGCCCAGGCTGTATTTTCTTATCAAGAAAGTATCTATGGTTGTAGAAAGAACACAGAATATATTGATAACTTTGAAAAGAATCATGTAGCATTTTTAAAAGATCTAAAGGAAGCATATATAGCTGTTGGTTTGACTCCTCCAAATGATTTTAAACCATATTTTATTGATGTAAATGACAATAAAGTTTATA
>Ga0326514_10003142_pt1 | contig 10490 bp, 7 predicted proteins | sample 3_2548_0518_D_FD_203653 | JGI IMG/M metagenome (GOLD analysis project Ga0326514, IMG submission 203653) | Bovine rumen microbial communities from UC Davis, California, United States - 3_2548_0518 | ecosystem: Host-associated > Mammals > Digestive system > Stomach > Rumen | place: USA: California... | reverse complement strand
CATATATGACGTACCGGTGAATGTCGTCAATACGTCCTATATCGAGAGTATGGGACTGTCCTACAAGATTTCCGACGGTTACGATACGATCGCCGTGACTGTCAGAGGAAACAGATCTCTTGTCGAATCGCTGACAGCATCAAGATTCAACGTCACTGCGGATCTCACGCAGATCATTAGTCTGGAGACGGACCCTGTCATGGTACCGCTCACAGTAGACAGTCCGAGTATCTCATCTGAGAATTTGACGGCCTCTCCCAGAAATATCAATATTGATATTGAGGAGATGGTCAGCAAGGAGTTCGTCATTAACGCTACCGAGTCGGGAACAACACCAGCTAACGGATTCGAGGTCGGGGAGATGACTGTTGAGCCCGAGACAGTCACTATTCGCGGACCGGGCACACTGATCGATAAGATTGAACGGGTCAATGCAATCGTTGATGTCACCGGAATACGCACGGATAAGGATATACAACCGGTCATCAGAATAACTGACAAGAACGGTGAACAGATCACAGATACACAGATGTCCTATCTGTCAATGAATGTGACAGAGGAGGAGATGACAGTCCATGTCACAGTTTACGCTGTGAGGTCCGGTGTCAGTCTGAAAGTGGAGACGAGCGGAGAACCCGCTGCCGGCTATACCGTCGGCAATATCGCCGTAACGCCATCCACCCTGTCTGTTGTCGGAAGCCGCGCTGTCCTTGACAGGCTGGAACAGGAGGGAAATGTGATAACAATAACCTCCGATTCGGGGCTGGTCGATGTGACAGATAAGGTTTCTGACGTGAGCGTCAAGATCGATATCAGGCGGATACTCCCGGAGGGACTTTCGCTTGCTTCACAGATCAGTACGACTGCTGTTGTGAGCGTGCAGATCCTGCCTGCCAACAGCCGGTCAGTCACAGTTGAGACCAGAAATATTGACCTCATCGGACTGGCTGACGGCTACAGTTGTGTCTTTGAGTCCAGCAGTCTTGAAATCAAGATACAGGGATCTCCTGAAGTCCTTGAAGGATTGTCAGCCAAGGACCTGAGTGCGAGCGTAGATCTTTCCGGCCTCATGATCGGAAGACAGAAAGTTCCGGTCAGTGTGGAACTGCCGGACGGCTGCAGCCTCGTGGAGGATGCCTTTGTGGGCGTCATAATCAGCCAGCTGAGCGACTAAAGAAGAATCGCTTTCGTCCGGCAGGCAGCGGCAAGCGGGAAGCTATAGAAAGGAAGTATACTATGGTCAGTAAAAAGGTAGTAATTATGAATCCTACCGGCCTTCATCTGAAACCTGCAGCAATCTTCTGCAAGGAAGCTATGAATTTCCAGAGTACAGTCACATTTACGTTCGGAAATGCGACAGCCAATGCCAAGAGCGTTCTCTCCGTGCTGGCTGCGTGCGTAAAGTGCGGAGATGAGATCGAGATCATCTGTGTCGGTCCTGACGAGGAGGAAGCACTTTCCGCCCTGACATGTGCTGTGAAAGACGGCCTCGGTGAGAAGGCCGGAACTTCCGGGACAGATGCGGGAGGGGATCAATGAGAAGACTTTTGATTAGATTTGCGGCGATCCTCAGTGCATTGTGCATGTGCACTGCGCTTTGCCCACAGGCTGTATTCGCAGCGGCGGATCCTTCGGTCGTCACGACGAATGCAACAGCCGGATGGCCGCAGGCCGAGGATATAAACTCAACGGCAGGTGTTCTGATTGAGGCATCGACCGGGACGGTCCTCTTTAACAAGGCAATGGATCAGCAGATGTATCCGGCATCGATCACCAAAGTACTGACAACACTGGTGGTCTTAGAGAACGGCAATATGTCAGATCCGGTTACCATGACGCAGACCGGTGTCAATTACGCAGTGGGCGGCAGTGCCAATCAGGGGACAAGGGTCGGTGAAGTATTCACTCTTGAGCAGCTGGTCTACGGTACCATGCTCGCGTCGGCCAATGACATGGCGACTCAGATGGGAGAGTATATAGGCGGATCGATCGAGAATTTCGCGGCCATGATGAATGCCCGGGCTGCCAAGCTTGGCTGCACCGGCACAAACTTTACAAATGCCTGCGGCATGCCGGACCCGAATCATGTCACGACCGCCCACGATATGGCGCTTATAATGCGCGCTGCCGTTGCCAGGGAGGATTTCAGAAAGATCGTGGGGACAGGATCCTATACGATCCCTGCTACGAACATGAGCGGAGCAAGAACGGTCACGAACCATGATCCTCTGCTGCTCAGCAAAGATTTTATGTACAGCGGACTCATAGGCGGGAAGACCGGTTACACAGACGCCGCCCAGAATACTCTGGTAAACGCGGCAAGCAGAGACGGTTTTACTCTCATCTGTGTGACACTGCATGCTGTCGACGCGCCGAAGGCGGCTTTCGACCACGTGGATCTCTTCAATTACGGATATGACAATTTTGAGATGTGTGAGGTCCTGCCGGCAGAGTATTGTGAGGACGGAAGAAACCGGATCGTCGTACCGAAGGGGATAAAGCTTCAGGATCTGGAAGAAAGTGTAGAAGAGTATGACGTTGACGGAACTCCCATGCTTCGGAAGACCTACCTGCTGAACGGTTACTCGCTGGGTTCTGTTTCTCTGACCAAAGAGAATATGGATGCCTACGAAAAGAAGCTCGAGGAAGCTGCCAGAGAGGCTGAGAGAGCTAAGAATGAAAAGGCGGAATCGAAAAAAGCGGATGCCGTTGAAGACGGTGAAAGCAAGTCTGCTGTGAGCGATGCGTCAGAAAAAGAAGCAGGACAGAAGATGACGGACGCGGAGAAAAGTGCCGGTGAGAAGGTCGAGAAGATAAAGAAGATTTTCAGAGCCATCATTGCCGGCATGACAGTTTTGGTCATCCTGTTCCTAATTCTGCTTATCCGGTATTTTGTGAAGAGTAAGCATTTCGATTAGAGGTATATGTATGAAAGTTGTTATTCTTGCCGGCGGATTCGGAACCCGGATCAGTGAAGAGAGCCATCTGAAGCCAAAGCCCATGATCGAGATCGGCGAGAAGCCGATCCTCTGGCATATCATGAAGATGTACTCATATTATGGGTTTAATGAGTTCATCATTTGCTGCGGATATAAACAGCATGTAATCAAAGAATGGTTCGCCGATTACTATCTGCATAACAGTGACATCACTTTTGACTTTACACAGGGAAATAAGATGATCGTCCACAATAATGCGCTCGAGCCGTGGAAGGTCACTCTGATCGATACCGGTCTTCACACAATGACAGGCGGGCGCGTCAAACGTGTGCAGAAATATATCGGAAATGAGACGTTCCTGCTCACTTACGGCGACGGTGTCAGCGATGTCAATATCAGGGAACTCATCGAGTTCCATAACAAAAAAGGCGGACTTGTGACGATAACGACCTGCCAGCCGGGCGGGCGCTTCGGAATCCTGGATATGGATAAGGACGGGGCGATCAGGAGCTTCAAGGAAAAAAAGAAAGAGGACGGAGGCTGGATCAACGCGGGCTTCATGGTCCTTGAACCGGGCATATTCGATCTGATCGAAGGAGACGATACGATTCTCGAGAGATACCCGCTCACCGAGGCGGCGAGACGCGGCCAGATGAACGGATACAAGCACAAAGGCTTCTGGCAGTGTATGGATACGCTTCGCGAGAAAGAACTTCTTGAGAAACTGTGGAACTCCGGCGATGCTCCATGGAAGACCTGGGCATGATATGACGGGAGGTGCTATGCAGGATCTTACGTTTTATAAAGGAAAAAAAGTATTTGTGACGGGACACACAGGCTTCAAGGGAAGCTGGCTGTGTGTGCTTCTTCTGAAAGCCGGGGCGTATGTGACCGGCTATTCCCTTGAGCCGCCGACGAGCCCCTCGTTGTTCGAGCAGGCCGGACTTTGCGATAAAATCAACCATGTGATTGGGGATGTCCGGGATCTTGACCATCTCGTAAAGACTATGAAGGAGACTTCTCCCGAGATCGTTCTTCACCTCGCGGCTCAGCCGATCGTGCTCGAATCGTACAGGGATCCGGTGACGACATATTCGACTAACGTTATGGGCACCGTAAATATCCTTGAAGGTGTCAGACAGACACCTTCGGTCCGATCATTTCTTAATGTGACGACAGATAAGGTCTACCGAAATAATGAATGGTGCTGGGGCTACAGGGAAAATGATCCGCTGGACGGCTTTGAGCCGTATTCGAACAGCAAGTCCTGCAGCGAGCTTGTCACCCACAGCTATGCAAGATCTCTTCTTTGCGACGGCCGTGTCATGATCTCTACGGCGCGGGCAGGAAATGTGATCGGCGGAGGCGATTATGCCGCAGACCGGATCATTCCCGACTGTGTGCGTGATGTCAGAGCCGGGAAAAAGATTTTTGTCAGAAATCCGTATTCGACAAGACCGTATCAGCATGTTCTGGAGCCGCTCTATGCCTATCTCATGATAGCTAAGGGCCAGTATGAGGATCCGAAACTGGCGGGGTCTTATAATGTCGGACCGGAGGACAGTGACTGTGTGACGACGGGACATCTTGTCGATATGTTCTGTGAAGCATACGGTCCCTCCGCGTCCTGGGAGAGCGGAGCTGTAACGGGACCTCATGAGGCCAATTTCCTGAAGCTTGACTGTTCGCTCCTGCGCTCAGTCTACGGCTGGAGAAACGTGTGGAATGTCAAAAAGGCTGTCGAAAAGACGGTGGAGTGGACAAAAAGGACTGACGCCGGTCAGTCGGCAATGGATGTATGCAGTGAGGAAATTGACGAGTTTTTCGCTGATCTTCGCACACTTTTGGAGGTATCGAAATGATCATTGATGAGAGAGCCCGCTGGATGGGATTCTGGGTCCTGGACAGGCTTCGCGGCGGTAAAGTCCGCGAGTCTTACGACGAGATAAGAGACGCTTACAGGCGGGGAACTTCCAGGCAGGTGACGGAGAAAAAGCTCAGGAAGATCATCTCCCATGCGGTGCGTACTACGGAATTTTACAGTCGTTTTGATGAGAATGTGTCGCTCAGCGATCTGCCGATCGTCAATAAGGATACATACAGAGCCGACTACGACTCCTTCCTTTCTTCTGATTTTTCTGATAAAAAAGGCTGCAGGATCATGTGTACGAGCGGATCGACCGGCACTCCTCTGCAGGTCGTCCAGGATCCGGACAAGATTGCCAAAGACACGGCGGACGGTATTTTTTTCGGGGCAATGGCAGGCTACTACATCGGCATGCGCATGGCCTTTATCCGTGTCTGGGTCAACAATGTGAGGAAGAGCAAACTTAGGCTTTATGCGGAAAACATGATCATGGCGGAGAGCGCCGATCTGTCGGATGACGCGATTCGCAGAATGCTGGATGAGTGGACCTCAAAGCGCGTGAAAGTGATTGTCGGCTACGCGTCTGCTCTCTCCGAGATATGCAAGTTCATAGACAGGACCGGATATGACGTATCCCGCATGTCCGTGCGTTCAATCATCCCGATCTCGGAGGCCATGCCCGCCGGCATCAGAGAACGGCTCGCGGAGCTGTTCGACTGCCCGGTACAGTCCTGGTACAGCAACGAAGAGAACGGCATTATGGGTATTCAGCCGCGGGACGGTGACAGCTATTACATTGACACCGCCAATTATTATTACGAGATCCTGAAACTTGACAGTGATGAACCGGCAGCTCCGGGCGAACTCGGGCGGATCGTCATTACGGATCTCAATAACCGGGCGATGCCGATGCTCCGCTATGACAACGGTGATCTCGCTTCCTATGAGCTCACGGATTACGGCACGAGGTACCGTCTTGTGCTGAAAGAACTCTACGGCCGTCGAAGTGATATAATTTATGACACGAAGGGCGGTGCGCTGACACCGTTCGTTATCACGAACAATCTGTGGGATGTGGAGGGCGTGCGCCAGTTCCAGTTCATACAGACCGACGTGAAGAACTACACTGTCCGCCTCAATGCGGATAAGGAAAAAATCGACGAGGCGGATATTATGCGCAGGATCGGACACTATTTCGGCGATGACGCAGTCTTTACAATCGAATATGTCGATGAGATACCGGTGCTTAATTCCGGCAAGCGCAAGTATATCATGAACCTCTGTGAAAAGTATAAATAGGGAAACGTCAGTGGCACAAAAAAACTCGAAAATACTGCAAAATACAGCTTATACAATGGGCGGCGCGCTTCTCATGAACGGGGTGCTGCAGGTCCTTGTGTATCCGCTGCTCAACCGCCATATGGGAAGCAGTGAGCTGGGGAACCTGCTCTTTATCATGGGCATTCTTGCCATCGTCTGTCCGTCTATCGGTCAGGCTCTGAACACGAGCCGTCTGGTCGTACGAAGAGACTATGATGTCGCCAACGGAGATTACGACGTTCTCCTCATATTATACAGCGTTTTAGGCTCGGCGGCTGCCCTTGTGATCGGTTGGAATTACACAAGCGGACTTGTCAACATACTGCTCACATTTGCCCTGCTCTTTCTTATGGTCTTTCGTTACTACGGGGATGTTGAGTACAGGCTGAACCTTAATTACAGGAGATATTTTGTTTACTACGCGGTCCTGACTGCCGGTTATATTCTGGGCTTCGGACTGTATTTCCTGACCGGTGTCTGGTTCCTGATCTTTATGACGGGTGAGGCTGCGTGCCTTATATATCTTGCCCTGACGGGATCGCTCTTTAAGAATTTTTTCGCGAGAAGCGGGTATTTCGATGTTGCCATGAGGAGAGGCAGCTTTCTTATTCTTTCCTATGTCGTGACCAACCTTACGCTCAACATAGACAGGCTTGCCCTTCGCTTCCTGATCGATGACCTGGCCGTAACTCAGTATTACGTTGTCTCCCTCATCGGAAAGACGATGCTCCTCGTGGTGGCTCCCGTCAACACGATCATGATTTCTTATCTCACAAAGCGGAAAGAGCGCATGAAAAAGGGGGAATATCTGAAGCTAGTCGGGGCGGGATTTGCGGTCGCTGCCGCTTTTTTTGCGGCTGCGGAGATTGCGACGCCGATTTTTTTGAAATTATTCTATTCCAATCTATATGAAGGTGTGAGGGGAATCATTCATATTGTCAATCTGAGCCAGATCCTCGGACTTCTCTCCGCTTATTTATTCATTATTGTTCTGACATTTACTGAAGAAAAGTGGCAGATGATTTTGCAGATACTGCATCTTGCCGTCATTTGCGCACTGATTTACGTTATGACCCGCGGCAGCATTCGGAGCTTTTCCCTTGCGGTGCTCATTGCAAATGCAGCCAGAGTGCTGATCGTGACCCTGTTCGGTCTCGTCAGAGTGGGCAAAGCCAAAGACGCCAGCCGTTTAAAGGAGGATTATTGATATGCAGACAGGTGAGGTCCTGAGACGCGTCGCGTATAATGCGCTTGATGCGGCAAAAGGCGGTAAAATGAATCGTCTTCTTGAGGTAAACATGCACGAGATCGTCTACGGCATTACACCGGACTATGAGCAGAGGAGAATCTCGGCTCTGCTTGAGTACGCCGGAAAGCACTGCCCGTATTACCGCGATATAAAGGCAGGTTCCCTTGACGGTTTTCCGGTCATGAACAAGATGCTGTATAACGAGCACAGGGACGAAGTCATAAGCGACGAGTATGCAGATATAAAGGAATCTCTTGCTCAACTGAACACCAGCGGTTCGACCGGTGTTCCTTTTACCGTATACGCAGATCCTCTGAAGATGGACCATGTTTTCATGAATATGATGTCAGTGTATATGCTGAACGGCTTCCGCATGGGCATGAAGCGCGGAGAATTCCGTGTCTGGATCGAGGGCAGAAATGCTCTCAGCCCGTTCCGCTCATTCAAGAATAATATATACATGTATGATATCTCCAACATGGGCGATGATTCCCTCGCCCGCATAGTCAGGCGGCTCAAAAAGGAAAGGATCCAGTGCGTTGTCGCTTACTCCAGTGCCCTGACCGCCCTTGTCGGCTATATCCGCCGGGAAAATATCGATGTCTCTGACTGGGATGTCGAGATGATTTATTCCATGGGCGAGGCTATGCCGGATTCTACTTATGAAGCCATCGAGGAGACCTTCGGTTTTCCGCCGGTCCGGTCCTATGGCAATAATGAGAACGGCTTTATTGCGATCGGACTGAACGGCGAGAAGCGATACACGGTCGATCTCTATAACTACTACATCGAGATACTGCAGATGGACTCGGACGAACCTGCATTGCCGGGGGAGCTCGGGCGCATAGTCGTCACCGACTACTATAATCGCGCGTTCCCTATGATCCGCTACGACACGGGCGATACAGGACGATACGAGAAAGCCGTGGATGAGAAAGGCCGTTATCACGGATATTTCACCGAGATTTACGGAAGAAGGGGCTCCATACTCTATAATACAAAGGGTGAGCCGCTCTCACCGCACGTATTTATGAATGTGCTGTTAAAACTTGAGGGAAAAGTCCATCAGGCCAAGTGCATCCAGCTGGAAAAAGACCGCTTTGAGTTGATTCTCAATGTGGATAAGGAAAAAGCTGACATAGACGAGGTTGTCGGTATGTACAGAAGATACCTCGGAGATGATGCCGTGATCGACATTACCTATGTAGACGAGATTCCGGTGCAGGCATCGGGCAAACGCCTTGTGTGTGAGCAGCGCTGTCCGGAGTACACCTAAACGAATTTGCAAATGAAACGGACTGCGTGTCCTTAAGATCAACCATAGAGAGGATAGATAATTGAGACAGAAAGTATCCGATTATATTGCTGACTTCATTGTTGAACACGGAATTAGAGATCTTTTTACTGTGCCCGGCGGACTTGCCATGCATATGAATGATTCCTTCGGACACAAAGAAGGGCTGCGGGTAACCTATCAGCATCATGAGCAGGCATGCGCCATGGCGGCAGAAGCCTACGCGCGCATGGGGACCGGTATGGCAGCGGTCTGCGTGACGGCGGGACCGGCAGCTGTAAATGCCTTATCCGGCGCACTCGGATGTTATATGGATTCCCTCCCGGTCATCATTTTTTCCGGTCAGACCAGGATCCCGACGATGGTAAAGGCTGTCGGACTGCCTGTTCGAAGCAGAGGAACACAGGAATGCGATATTGTCAGTATGGTGACTCCGATCACAAAATATGCAGTCACTGTTGAGTCTCCGCTTCGCATACGGTATCATCTTGAAAAAGCATTTTATCTGGCCAGGGCCGGACGTCCGGGACCTTCGTGGCTGGATGTTCCGCTTGATGTGCAGGGGGCTGTCGTGGAGACGGACGAACTTGTCGGCTATGACACTGCCGAGGATTCTGAAGCAGCCGCCAGAAAAATTCCGGAATCGGCCGTGACAAAGACATTGGACATGATCGAGCGCAGCGTGAGGCCCACGATCTTCCCGGGCAACGGCATCCGAATCGCGGGAGCCCACGATGAATTTATGGAACTCGTAGATCTTCTCGGTATTCCTGTTACGGACGGTGTCAGCTCTGTCGATGCCATGCCGGAGGATCATCCCCTGTTTGCCGGCCGCAGCGGTTCTACCGGCACACGCGCGGGCAATTTTGTACTTCAGAACAGTGACCTTCTGCTCTCGATCGGATGCAGACAGAGCTATATGCAGACAGGTTTCAACACAGATGCCTGGGCAAGATGCGCCTACAAGATCCTCTGCGACATCGATGTGAACGAGGTCATGAAACCCGACCTCAAAGCAGACCTTCCGGTCGTAGGCGATGCCAAAGATTTTATTGAGGCTCTGATACGCGGAGCCAGGGAACGCGGAGCTACGCGTGAGCATCCTCTTTTCAAAGGGGATGCGTGGAGAGAGCAGTGTCTTGCATGGAAATACAAGTACCCCGCAGTCACCGAGAAGCATTTTGAGACAGCGGAAGCCGGAAGAAGTAATATTTACGCGTTCTACAGTGTACTTTCGGACCTTCTTCCGGAAGAACAGATCATCTGCGTCAGCGTCGGCACGAGCCGTGTTGTCGGAAGTCAGATTTTCCGGATCAAGAAAGGCCAGCGATTTATCACGAATCCGAACACTGCGGCCATGGGATTCGATCTCCCCGCAGTGATCGGGGCTGCAAGAGCAACTGACAGACCGGTCGTGGCTGTGACCGGGGAAGGTTCTCTGATGATGAATCTGCAGGAATTCCAGACACTGAAGCATAATAAAATCCCGTTCAAGCTCTTTGTCGTAAATAACGAAGGCTATCACTCCGTGCGCCAGACGCAGCAGGGCTTCTTCAATACGAGTCTTGTGGGTGTGGGAACAGAGAGCGGAGATCTGAGCTTTCCGGATCTTTCCGCACTTGTTCCGGCTTTCGGCTTTACTTACACTGAGGTCAGGGACAGCAGCCTTCTCAGGGAAAAAATGAGTGAGTTCCTGTCCTCCGACGGTTCCGGCGTCTGCCAGATTTTCGTGACAAAGAAACAGAAGACAGAACCCAAGCTCTCGTCAAGAAAGCTCCCGGACGGCAGTATGGTCTCAGCTTCTCTGGAGGATATGTTCCC
>Ga0326514_10003141_pt1 | contig 10492 bp, 20 predicted proteins | sample 3_2548_0518_D_FD_203653 | JGI IMG/M metagenome (GOLD analysis project Ga0326514, IMG submission 203653) | Bovine rumen microbial communities from UC Davis, California, United States - 3_2548_0518 | ecosystem: Host-associated > Mammals > Digestive system > Stomach > Rumen | place: USA... | reverse complement strand
CTTGCCATGGCCTCACGACTGTTGATCATGCCGTTTTTGATTCCAACGAAGCGGAAAGAAGTGGCTTCGGAAACCGTGATGGGCCCGGTGTACTTTGTCCCGTTAACATGCGGCATACTGCCGTCGGTGGTGTACCAAATCTCCGCGCCTTCCGTGGCGCAGGTGGCCGTCACAGTGGTTCCTTCCACCGTCACCTCCGGAGTGGCCACAATGGGTATGTTGTTAAGGTCCCAGAAATTACCGCTTTTTGCCACTTCGTGCAGGTAGATGGTAGGAGATCCTCCTCCGACGCTAAAGTATTTATAAATAAGATTGAGATTCTTGGTGAAAGTAAGCATCTGATCAACGAGCTTCCACGCTCCGTCGAAAAAGAAGCAGTATTTGTAACTTCCAGTCCACTCAACAGCGCCGTTTGTAAAGAACACAGTCTTTATAAGGCCGTAGTCTCCTTCTTCCGGTTCCGGATCTTTTGCTATAAGCTCTTCGGTATTTTCAAATACACCTTTGTAGTGTTCGTTGACATCCCCGCCGATAATGGTACTGATGACCGCCGATCCCGTATCCGGATCAATCGAGACTGTCACATTTTCACCGGCGGAAATATCCGTTATCGTATTCACTGCCGAAATAACAACCGCGCCGTCTTCGCGGCGTTCGATCTCGATGTTGTCACCGGCTACAATGTCAGACACGCTGGCTCCTCCTTCGGCGGAAATGTACAAAACGCCGTTTTTGTCCTGCTCGATTTTGATGCCAGGACCCGGAATGACGAACTGCATACGGAAAGGACGGTTAACGTCCTGATAGGGAAGATTCCCTTTCGGTCTGTTAGTCTCTTGTTTTATCTCTTTCATACGTTTGGTTATCTTGTGTTTTTGTAAATGATCCAGGCGGCGAACACGATGGAAACCGCCGCGAATGTTATCTCAATCCACTTCATGTATTTTTTTTTTTGGTCGAAACGCTTTAGGTTGTAGGTATTTATGATGCTGATGAGCTTGCCTGAATAGTTCGGATCCGTGGCGTAACCGGCCGCCTGCAACGCCTTCGCCTGCTCTTCCGGAGTCTGCGCCGTGAACACTTTTGCGTAACGTCCGTACTGCTGGAGAAACCATGTGTGGTCCTTAACGGAGTCACCGATGGAGGCGTATTTGCGGAAACGGCTGTTCTGGCTCACATATCCGCCGTCTTTCCACTCGCTCGTCCTGGAGGTGATGTAGTCACCGTGCCAGTAAGGAGTGTGGCTCCCGGCGGCCTTGATCCCGAACATGTTATTCCCTGCGGTGTATTTCCCCCAGCCGGATTCCAGTGCCGCCTGAGCCAGCTTCACAGACGGGAAAAGGCCCGTGCCGAGGCAAGCCACGGCAAAGGCGTTCCCGAACTTTGCAAGAAATTCAGTCGGTGTCATGCTACTTGATCCGCTTGGAGATTAGGATTAGCAGGATTCCGACAAGCATTGCAGCCGCGAACAGGTAAAGAATGGTCTGCCAGTCGAGACTGATGTCGATTTTGAATGATTCGTTCCCGGAGATCACGTCCAGGATGGAGCTTTTATTCTCGTTCATGATGATTGGTTTTAAAGGTTAAGGTAACGTGTGTCAACATAGTTGGACCCTTTAAGTTTCATTCTGCGCACTTTGCCGTCGCTTCCGAGTTCACCGATGGCCGACACTTGGATGTAGGTGCTGCCGTCACTGTCAACAGTGGAGGCGTTGTAAGGCACCACAACATAGTCCATCGTGCCGTTGTAGTAGATGAAATCTTCCCAGTTGCTTTCCGGATGCACGTTGATGTAGTAATTGCTGTTGAGACGGTAATCGTCTTTCAGATAAACCTTCCGGCCACGTCTCCTGATGACGATGACGATAGCTGTCACGATCAGGAGCGCGGCTGCGGACAGGAGCAATATTTCTTTCTTCTTCATAGCTCAGGGTTTAGAAAGCATAGGCGATGCCTTTGTTTGCGAGATTGTTGTTCAGTCTTGAAATCTCCCAGCTGTTGAGATCGCCACGGATCCACTGGTCGAGAGTTTCCCCGTCTTTAGTTCCGAACACGGCGATCAGCTTGAGCATGTCGGCGGTGTTGCGGAGCTGGTTGAAACAGGAATAAACGGTGTTCTCGTCGGTACCTACACCCTTCATGGCGTTATAGAGTTTGTTGGCCAGCAGATTGAACTGCACTCCTGAAAGGGTAGGGGTTTCACCGGTGGACGTGATATGCTCGTCAAGATCGGCGTTCAGTCCGCCTTTGTTCACAAGAGACTGGAACAGACTCTTGATCCTGGACCAGAATACCACCAGAAGCACGATTACGATGACAAGGAATATCCCGATAGTCCAAGCACGGCGAGGATCTTCGATAAAGATTTTCTCAAAACCGCGTATCCCTTTGTCGGCTGTTTTTATTATTTTTGCCATAGTTATTATCTTTTTCGTTTACCGTAATTCACAGAGATCATTTCAGGACTGTTGAGAGTTTGGATTTTGTCAAGCCCGTTTACAGGCGTTGAAACATAAGGGAGAGGTACAACAGTTACGGATGTATCACCAGAGACAACATCCGGAACAACGTCATTTACCATTTGGCTTCCAGATCCGACATATATTCCATATCCGGATTCGCCAGTTGCTTCTTCGTTACTTTCTTTTTTGACCGATTTTCCGAAAACACCGGATTTCCACAGCAGGATTCCGATAACAACCACGGACACGACGATCAGAGCGATAAGATTGTTCTTTTTCATAGCTTTACTTTTTGATTAAAACAAGTGCGGCGATCACGCCGGCTGTCAACACCATTGCGCCTGCAAGCACGTAAGGACCGTAGTCTTGACGCTGGTCCGAATATCCGTATTGAGCAGGATAGAATTTGCCGCTGTTTTTTGTGGCGATTATGGATGACACGCCGTTTGTCAGCGAGGTGACAAAAGACGATGTGTGCCTTCCTCCGGCATCAACGATGTTCGCGGCGTTGTTCCACAAGTTGTTCCAGAATCCGGAACCTGAGTCAGTCTGTCCGCTGTAACCTTTCTGCACCTTGCTTTTTTTCGCGGCAACAAGAAGCAGCACAGCCACCACAGCCAGCACCGACAATAACAATATGGTTGATCCTTTGCTTTCCATGCTTACTTTTTAGAGAGTTTGACAATGGCCAGAACCAGGATAACACCGACAATGGCAGCACCCGCAATCAGTAACCAGTTTGGACCGGAATATTCCGATTCTTCATTACCTTGTGCCTGCTGGTTGCTCGACACGTAGTTTCCTCCCTGAGTTGCAACGATATTCCCGTTCGGTGCCTGCTCCACATCCACGTTAAGTTTCACGCCGTAGTTGGAAACGACATCCCCGTTGGTCATGATCCTTGCCGGATTGATGGAGTCCGGAGTGGCCATCTTGTTGATGATCTCCTGAGCTTTTCTCGCGTCCTCTTTTGATCCGAACTTGAACAATGTCTTAACATTCGTGCTGGCGTATTTTTCAGTGCCAATCACGTTTATGTTGTTTTTCTTCAAAACGGATTTCACGACTGTCGTGACAGCGGCCATTTTGTTTTTGGCGTGTTTGACAATCACGTTTTTCTTGTTGGCCGCGAGATTGGCCCACATGATGTCGCTGCACACGCCGTCATAGTCCTCGTAAGTGAACATGTTGACGGCGTTGCGGCTTTTTCTCCGAAGTCTATATACACGACCCGTCATGGCTCCCTACTTTTTGGTTACCAGGATCACGACGATCGCGGCGAGAAGGAGATTGGTGATGCTGAAGTACCAGTCACCGATATGGATTCCGTTCATGCCGTGGCCGCATTTGTCACCGTCGGCGCGACGCACGATGCGCACGTCAGCCGGTCTTTGTCTTTTCTTTGGATAGGTCTCTTGACCGCTGTTCTTTGTCATAGTTTCTGAATTTTGATTGAAAAATTGATTGTTTGAACTGATTTGCTGAAGTTCGATCTCAGCTATCTCGTTTCCGTCGGCAGCGTCGAGTTTCAACGCCTCTTTATAAAGGTTGTCGAGCCGCGAAGGATCGATTACACGGATTTTGCAAAGCGTCTGCAAAGATCTTTTCAGGGATCTCGGAGCCGTTTTGTAAACATGCCGGAGCGCGTAAGCGTCGGCTTCGTACTCGGAATCCGTGTCGAGGACGTAATGTCCGATTTCGTGCATGATCACAAACGCCTTCTCGAAGTTGTCATAACTTCCCCACACGGAACGGTTAATGCTGATAACGCCTGTCCTCATGTCAACGGAAGCAGGGCATCTTCCCAGTACGGAAGCATCCACGTATTTAGTCGGGACTTTCATGACTATTTCTTGAAGATGATGAGCAAAGCGATGATCAGCACCACGGCGGCAACACCAACTCCGGCGATGGCAAGCACTCTTGGAGTGTTGTCCTGGATTTCCGGCTGGTTTTTTGCCGCGATTCCACCGGTGATCGTCTGTCCGATAGTGTTAAGCCAGCCGCCGGCGTTGTTGATGATGGACGGCCACACACCGCCGGATGATCCGGTTTCGACACTCACGCCTTTGGCCTCGTTGGCTCGCTGACTGGCGGCAAAGACATCATCCACAGTGATGGCACTTCCGGAAGCTCTGTTGTACTGTAACTTTTTCATTTCGTGATATTTTTATAAACAAGAAGCCCGCCCATTGCGGGCGGGCCACCAAATAATCTATTCGTATGAAAACTATTACCGCCTTGGCGATTAGAAGGTCATCACAAACTGCATCGTTGCGGAAGCAGGGATGGAGTAGGTGAGCAAAGTGAGATCGCTGATCTCAAGTTCGTTTCCTTGGCCGAAATCGATACCGATACGGTCGTTCTGGTACTGGAAGCGGGAGAAGAACGTGTTCATGTTCACGCGCTGCACCTTGTTGTCGTAGAACGGGTTGCAGAAGGTGATGGCGATGTTGTTCGTCCAGCTGTTGGCAACAGAAGAGATGATGTCGAGATGTTTCAGTCGTTGCGGGTTGAACTTGATGTAGTCCAGGAACTGTTTGATAGTCTTGGACGGATCCGTGGGAGCGCACGTCACATTGACAGGCTTGTTCGCAATTTTGCTGGTGTAGTTCGCAGTTCCATCGCAAAGAACAGCGTCAACCATGAAACCGGCCAGGTTCAGGGCATCAACATTGTCGTTCGTCTTGACCACGGCACCGTCGCTGATCGTGAAACGGTCAGTGTCGAAGTTCGCTGGGATCAAAGCGATAGTGATGTTCTTGTTGTCGGCGTTGTTGGTGACGGAGAAACCGAAGAACTTGTCAATACCGGCTTCCACATTGGGATCGGCATTCTCAAGGATGATGGTCTCGTTCGCGCCGTCAGCACGGTTGGTCAGGTTTCTGTTGGCGCGTTCCATGATGTTTTGATATTTCTTCATTGTCTTGATTTTTTTTTGTGGTTAGTTACTCGGCGGAGACGATTTCAGTGTCTTTTTCAGACTTGTAAATCTTCCATGCTGCGTAGCCGCCTAAAACGAGAGCGATAAGCAGCATCCACCATAAATTGTCATTGATAAATTTCTTCATATCTGTTAATTTTTAATTGGTTAAATGTTTCAAACAAAAGCCCTCTTTCGCTACCCATCGTCGAGGGCGGACGATATTTGAAATTCGACGGCAAAAATATAACGGCGCGGAAAATCGGTGTTCGATTCCGCGCCGTTATCGCTGTTAATGTATTAATATGCAATATATTGCGATGTTTTGTTAAACCTTTTATTCAGGTTCAAACATTTCTTCGTTGCTGCCGAGATGGGCAACGATTATTTTTACCTGGTTTATGGTGAAGAAACGGCCCGTCTCAGGGCGTATTCCTCCAAGCGTCTCACAGGCAAGCCACTTTTTCAGCGTCCGTTTGTCAACGTCGTAATAGGCCGCCAACTCTTTCAGCGTTCGCGGTTTTGACCAGATAGGATCCTTGCTCATGTCTTCAAAGAAAATCGTTTGTCCAGTGTGATGATCTCGTAGTAGTAAGGATTTCCTGACTCCACCTTCTTGGCGATACACGCCTTCGCTTCCTGTATGGCTTGGAAGTCGGCTTCGTCCACGTACTCCGCACGCCGTTTGATGTTGTCTTTGGTGTAGAACAGCACAATGTTACTGGCAAAGGTAAAGAACACCGGCGGAACCTGCGTAAGTCCGTGGAAACAGCAGAAGAAGTCAACACCGACCTGACGGCGGCGGATCTGCAACCACTGCATGAAGTCATCGCTCTGGGCGTGGATATAGACACGCGCATCGTCGAATATCAACATTCCGTTGCTGTAGTAGTTCTGGATTTCCTCCATTGCTCCGGAGTGGTATATGATTTTCCGGATACCGTTGAAAGTGGCGATGTTGCGTCCGGACACCTCCTCAACCTGTCTCCACTCTGCGGGATCTGGCGTGACGATGAGCGCACGGTTTTTCTCGTTCACCGTGTGTTCCAGAATGTTTTTCACAAAGCTGGTTTTCCCGGTTCCGTTGATTCCGACCAGGATACTACATACCGGATACCTCGCCATTTTTCACCTCCTTTTCATGCTGTGGCATTTGTTGTTCAAGGTATTGAATCCTTGCACGGAGAGCCGCGTTTTCCTGGTTCTGCTTCCGCGCCTGGAACGCTTGTAGCGTCTTAGGAGCGTAGATCATCAGGATCAGGATAAGACACAGTTTTCCGGGCGAGATGTCGATGTCGGTATCCTTCAGGTAGTTTGCCACCGCGTGTTTCAGCGACTCTTTCTCCTCCGCGCTGGCTCCTTCCTGGTGTTCCTGCGCGATATAGGAGTTGAGCGACACAGCCGTGGTGTCGATCACGTCCACAATGGTTTCGGCCGGTATCATGGCCACTTCCAGTTTCTTGTGTTCCATGACCGGATCGGCAACCGGCTGATCGTCAAAACCTGGTAGAGTGTCTCCCGGTTCAACCGGTTCAGGTTCCGGAATAGGTGTCTCCTGGATTACCTCACGATCTTCCTTCAGAGTGTCAAGGAAATCGTCGAAGCTGTCTCGTTCGTGTTTGGTTTGTATTCCTATAGGCATAGTTACAGTTCTGCTTGTGTGAATAATGTGGTGATGAGTTCAGACAAACGCTGCTGGTATATTACTTGCTTGATACGGAGGTCTCTGCCAAGTTCAACAAAGCTGACGTATTCCAGACCGTCATCCTCGGTGGTGATCAAGATTTCAACGGTGCTGTTTTCAGAGTCTCTAAGACGGTCTGCAAAACGGGCTTTCAGCTCACGGAAAAGAGTGTCAATCTTTCCGGATTCAACAAACTTTGTAACCGTAGGCATCACTGATTTCAGCAGGGTTTTTACTAAGACGTTATTGGCCATTTGCGATTTCTTTTTTGAATTGTGCGATTTTAGAGTTTGGAACGCTTGGGATAGCGAACTTGTTTCCTTTGATGAGCATTTCCTGTACGGCGTACTGGAAGAATACAGCTGGCGTGATGTCCTCGCGGTGGCGCGTCTCGTTTTCTCTGTCTGACAAATATTGCAAGCAGCGCATATCCAGCTCGTCAACCGGGACCAGTATGTGTCCGTCCATTTTGTGTTCAATGCCACGATATTCGTTCATTTTAGCTGTCACGGATTCAAGCTCCGCACACTTTTCGTTGTACGCCTGTTTCAGTTCATCGAAGTCCATCTGCAATTTGGAGATGTCTCCTCCTTTGTTGTCAAGGCTTTCCCGTGCCGCCTTGATGTCGTTTTCCAGTCGCGTGTTTTCGGCCTTCAGACTGCGAATTTCGGCTTCGTTGTCCTTGTTGACTTTCACAGGATCGTAGTAGTGCATCAGTAGGGATTCCACGAACTGGCCAAAGGTCTCAAAGCTCTCCGCTTCTTGGATCTCGCGGAACTTGTCAAGCGTTGCTTGTGTCACACGTCCGGTGAGCTGCGCACCGGCTCTCGGATTTGTTTTCGTTTCTTCAGACATTTTTTTTCTTAATTTTGGTGGTACGATTTATTTGTAAAATGCTGGAGCAAAGATACAAAATAAATTTAATTAAAGTAATACTTCAAGTATTTTTTTTTTGAAAACACGTAAGTGTTTGAGAAAACGTGTGTTTACAGACTTGCGAAAACATAGGCGTACACCATGAAACAATATTTCGGGATACGGAAATGGAAAATCCGTGTGTAAAAAATACACAACATTGGAGCCAAAACGGATGGAAAAACGCAAAAGTAAAAAAGTTTTACTTTCGTGTTTACTACCTACTACCTTACTACCGTGTTCTTGAAAATCGTCGAAAAATGCAAAAAATCAGAAAACCTCTTACTACCTTACTACTTTTCATAAAAAGAAGAATATAGTAAATAAAGGGTGTTCGGTTGTCGGTAGTAAGGTAGTAAGGTAGTAAGTTCAAAATTCAAATTTTTATTTTTTATGTTTTTTTCGGTAGTAACCTCTTTTCCGGTAGTAACCTGCTTCTTACTACTCGACTACTACAGCGCAAAAAAAAACGGCCCCGGAAGGCCGTTTGTGTGTACTTTTTACACACAGCTATTTTTTGTTTCGTTCCAATATCATTTTACCGTTGATACCTTTGCGAGGTTGATAATCTTTGAAATCGCAGGTCTTATATATCCAACGACGGTTTGCCCATCTGGCCATGTCCTTTTGCCACTGTGGAGGTTTTATGCCTCTCAAGTCTATATATGGCTGAGCCATAACCGATACTCCGTGCATATTCTGAAAATACATGAGTCTATCATAGCATTCCGTTATGTCTCCGTGTAACATCGTGTATAGAATAAACGATCCCTTATATCCGTGTTTTCTAATATTCTTTATTGCATCCATCCCATATTGGATTTGTGATGAAGTGTCGCATCCGAATCGGATAAAACGGATCCACTTTATCCGTGCCAGCAGATCAGATGTTTCATCGTCAACTAATCTGGCATCCATCGCTTGGTTGAAGTCTATCCTGTATCCTTTTTCGATAATCTTCAAAAGCTGCTCTCTCCCGTAATCTCCAGCAGCAAGTATATTGTTATCCATAAGGATCAGCCGTTTTCTTCCTTCCGCTATTTCTTCCACATCCATGTAAGGACTTATATTTCCTTCCTTATTAGGCACAATACACCAGCTGCAATGATTCGGGCATCCTCGTGTAAGAAAACCGTATGCGGTATCTTTTCCGATATATGGATATATTGAGTAGTCCGGTTGAAGATAATCAACTTTTGCTGGTAAATCGTCTATAAATGGAGCTAACGTACCGTAACCGGTTCCACCCTTCCAAACAGGAGTATCTTCAGGAATCATAAATTCGTGGTCTTTGGTAAATGTGAAAACCTTTGACGCATATACTGCATCATACCTTTCAAACGGGGAATACCATTGAACATTGTCTCCATTATTTCTGTGATACTTCGCAAGTTTCATCAGTGCAAGATTCGGAAATCCTGTATTGTCAACGTCAATAAGTCCTACACGCATGATAGATACCTCCTTTCATCCCAGTTCTATTTTATAGTCTGTTGTTTTCACTCCCAAGCTACGAGCATCATAACAGTCTATATCATCCTCGTCAATGGTCTCGATAAACGATGGAGAAAGTTCATACCACATGAAGGAATCGTACTGTAGAAATATTCTCGCATCCTGGTCAAGTGTTTTCAAATATTCTATTGTCTCTCTTACTGTCATAATTTTGCGGATTTCAAACACAAAGAAACAAAGATGGTAATTTTTCCAGCAGCTTGGCGCATCTTCTTTTAAAAATAGTCTCTTTTGGGTTTAATTTTTTCGTGTAGCATTCGTTTACGCTCCATTTCGTGATACAAAATCCAGCTTTCTCAAGTTCATCCATATCGTCAAACGGAACCCACTCTGAAAGCGTTTCAAGGGATTCGCAGGCCGCAAACCAACCACCATAATAAATTTGGTTGTCTTCCATCGGTAAGTTGTGGTTTTTCCCGTTTGGTATTATGTCATCGAACACAGGCCGCCATTCTCCTTCCCAAGTACGCCATATTCCACGTTTTTCTATTAAGTTGTCTATTCTAAATAGTATCATTTCGCACCTTCTTTCTTACTTTTTTGTTCTCTAATCTTCATACTTCGATATTCTTAAAACATAATAGGTCTTTCCCGGTTCTGCTCCCCATTTTTCGTAGCCTGGCATAATAGCGACGTAGTGCAAAAAACATTTTATTGTCACATTTGTATAACCACGGTGGAATATTACATATCCTATTATACTCCTTTTGTTCCATATCCGCTTTTTCCAGTAGTTTGTCATTTCGCGGTACTCCTCCAATTTCTCTCCGCTGGCTATCATGTCAAACCATTTGCGCTTAAGCACCAGATGCAGTGTTTTCATTTCCCGCCTCCTTCATTGTAATGATATTCCTTAAAAAAATCATTTTCTCCTATTTCACCGTTGTTGAGCTGTAAGAGCAAATTGCGTCCATGCATGATTCCTTCATTATAGATTTTGTCACGCTCAATTTCCAATACTTTTCGAATTTCTGATCGCATATAATATTCTTT
>Ga0326514_10003140_pt1 | contig 10492 bp, 9 predicted proteins | sample 3_2548_0518_D_FD_203653 | JGI IMG/M metagenome (GOLD analysis project Ga0326514, IMG submission 203653) | Bovine rumen microbial communities from UC Davis, California, United States - 3_2548_0518 | ecosystem: Host-associated > Mammals > Digestive system > Stomach > Rumen | place: USA: California... | reverse complement strand
GACAAACAAAAACCTATGTATATATGGAGTGATGAAGCAAACTTGCCATATGTAGAAGGTGTGAAGAAAAAGACATTCTCAATAGGTTTTGATCCAAGTATAGGACAGTGTATAATTGGTCCAGAATATTCAATTACAAATACTGTTAATGGTAAAGTAAGTGATGAAAAAGGAATGGCAATACCAATAAAGAAATCAGATGCATTGTCAGGAAAGATTTCATTCAAGATATTAGGTGTAGTAAACCAACAATGGAATGAGATTACAAGAAGACACCCAACTCTATTCAGACGTACAAAATACTATGACAACTGGAAAAATGTATGGTCATATGTTTCGTCTATATGGATTAAAGACTTTGGTATAAAGATTATATCAGACAACAAAGGTTCTGATGTTCCAAAGTCAAAACAGGACTTAGTGTATATATCTAATATGACACAGGATGTCATTCGTACAAGAGAAGATGATGAATTCGACATATTGACAATGCCAACAACAGATGAACTTCTTGCAAACGGTATTGAGACAAACTTAGCAAACAACACTTGTATAGACTTGACAACTAAACAACCTGCAACTGGAATATATGATGCAACACAAGACATATCAGAAAGACCAGAAAGACTATGGGTAGACCAATATTGGAATATATACAATAACCCTAGATGTATTGTAAACACAGTATTAGATGATAGTTATCTTAAGAACATGAATGTATATCATTTCAATACATTTGGTGATACAATACCATTGAAGATAAGTCGTAACCTAAGAAATTGCGAAATGGAAATTTCATTACAACAAATATAACATAATTTTTATATGATTGACGTAAAAATGTACGGTGCACCAAAAGGAGATAATTCAAACCTTTTGACCGTCTCACAAATAGTATTGAATCAGGACAACGGAGAAGGTACATCATTTGTACCAAGATATATATGGGGACAATATTTTGATGACACTAAAGACATCACAGGTGATATGAATGTGAATGGATATGCATATATCAACAATATACAAACATCATCTGTCAATAGTGATAGTATTTATTCAACATATATCGACTCAACGTACCTGACAACAAAATATGCTAAAGCAAACAAACTAACTGGTGGCAAACTAGAATATGAATGGGCAAGTATAATAAAAGGATATATAAATGACTTAGCAGCAAAGAATATTGTTACAGAAAACCTTACTGTAACAAAAAGTGCACACTTCTTTGAATTAGTCATAGACAAGATTAAATCAGCAGGTGGTGCAGTTATATTCTCACCTGCAAATGGGTTCACTATTCGTAAAGTTGACAAGATAAACAATGGATATAGACTTTATTTTGCAGCAGAAGACAAAGACTCTAAGATTGACAACATGTGGAAGGCAAACGACCAAGCAATATGCCAGAATTTCAACATGGGTGGTGAGAAGACATATCAATATAATGAATATGATGAGACACAAAACACAATAAAATCTACTAATTCATCAAACAAATACTATTGGTCATTAGTAACAAACACAAACAATGAAGACAACAATGGTGAACCTATAAACATAAACATAGGAACTATAGAGAATGTAGACATAAAACCATGTCACTACATTGACATATCTGACAATGACTATGATGGTCATCTAATACCAGAAGTAGGTGATGATATAGCAATGCTTGGTTATCGTGGAGATGATGATATTCAAAGACAAAGTGCAATATATATATCTGCATACAAATCATTAGACAATGACATCAAAGCACCTTTGTTTGTACAATATAAAGGAATCAACGACTTTGACTTGACATCACACAAATATACTTGGTTCAGTGGTGGTCTTACACCTGTTGGTATTGAGAAAGGACTAGAAGCAAATGAGATTAGAGGTAGTCTGAAACTAACAGATGGAAAGACAGTAGATGACAAACTTGGTGAAATGAATACATATATTAGTCAGGTAAAGTTTAGTGCTGATGAGAACATGCTGGCAATAGGCAAGATAAATGACAATATTAATGATATAAACAACCAACTAGAAAACTCATTGACATGGACATATATCAAACAACATGCAGATGAGATAAACATGCAGGTCATTGAAGGTTTGCAACAAACAGGTATAGACATCAAGAGTGGTCAAATTACTATGAATGCAAACAATACTACATTCTTAGGAAACATTTCAATGTACAATTCAGACAATGGTATATCGATATTTGATGAGAACAACAGACCACGTGTGATATTGAACAGAGAAAGAATAACTACTAATGGTATTGACTATATGCCAAACAACATGCAAACAATAACTAGAATTGGTCTTGAATTTAGTGAATACTACAAACTTGGTGGTTTCATGTCACAAACAAAATCAGACTATCGTTCACATTATTACAACAAGATACAAGGTTATTTCTTAGGTGAATACAATACCAGTGACTCATTCAGATTACATTTGAATTGTACATTAAGATTCGAAAGCCAAAACTATAACATATATGACATTCCTGCAGTGGCAAATGATACAGGTACATATAAGATATCATATAGAATCTATAGTGGTAATACAACAATAGAAGAAGACACTATCACTTTGACAAACAACAAAGGTGTAGATATTAATATAAACTGTTACTTGGCTGGAAACTACTATCTTGACTGGACTATTGACTATGTATATGATGCAAACAAAGTAAACAAAGGATATACCTATTATACACTTGGTGAATATTTCATTTGTACATTGACTAAAAGTACAAAAGGATTGACGTTTATTGGCATGAACGGTATATACAGTTCACAAAATAGTGAAAGGTATATGGTATATAGCAGTGATGGATTTATGGTAACTGAAAAAGAACCAAGAAACATTGCAATTGGTGACGACACACATAGGATAAATAATGTAAACTATAGCATGGGTGTACACCCAATATTAGGTCCTTATTGGAACTATGGTGAAGGTGGTAGTCAAGAATTTGATTACATGATACATACAGTACCAATTGGTGTACCTAAACTTATTTCATTGACTGAATCTGATTTCACATCACAACAAATACTAGACAGCAACGGCAATACAATCACCGTAAAAGGATATAATGTTAATGCAAACATATTTGCAATGGTAAGAGTTGAGAACCTTACAGATAATGTTGACCACTATATCATACTTCCATATGCAGAACCAGCAACAACATTGATTTACAACTATTCAAACAAGAATGTACATATATATGCAAGAAGTATATATGATGCAGAAAGCAAGAATATATACATCAATCAAAAGAAACTGACTAGAAATACAGGTCAATGGAGATATACACTACCTTCAACTGATGAATGTATATGGATGATAGGAGACAGATATGGATGGAACAACCTAAGTTTGGTTGATAGATAAAAAATATTTAACATAAAATATGCGTAAGATTAATGAGATAATATTACATTGTAGTGCAACACCAGAAGGAAAAGACTACAAGGCAAAGGACATAAGAAAATGGCACAAAGACAGAGGTTGGCAAGATATTGGATATCATTATGTTATTGATTTAGATGGAACAGTTGAGAATGGTAGAGACTTAGAGAAAATAGGTGCACATTGCTTGAATCATAATTCTAACTCAATTGGTATATGCTATATTGGTGGATGTACAAAAGGAATGAATGCAAAAGACACAAGAACACCAGCACAAAAAGATGCATTATTAGACTTAGTGTATGTATTATTGCAACAATATCATTTGAATATAAATCAGGTACATTGCCACAACGAATTTGCAAAGAAATGCTGCCCGTGTTTTACTATTGAGTCATTTAGAAAAGAATATAATAGAGCATTTAACTAGACTATGACAAAGAATGAATATATAATAAATCAATTACATATAAAATATCCAGATTTAGTCAAACAAGAAGAGATAAGTTATATATTAGAAGAGACAAACAAGACTAACAAACAAGAATTTTTCAAATACTTTATCAAAGAATTGAATAAATCATAATCAAAAAACTATTTTATTATTATATATAGGATAAATATATTCGGTTGTAAGATTTCATTATATTCTTTTTTGATTTAATTCAGTTTTTGTATATATTAGACGTTCATATTTCATTAACATTTTAGAATATATTTATCTGATTATTTGTTATATTATTTATAGAGTATATTTATTATCTTGGCAAGCGGTCTGGGAAGATAGCTTGCCTTTTTTTTTTATTATGTTTATTAAACTATTTTTATTTTAATATATAAGACATATACAAATACATAAACTATACATATGCAACAAAAACGAATAGACAATGTCCTTTATGTATATTCCTTAGAACCTTATGTGATAACAAAAGACACTGATGCAGATGTAATCTTTGTACAAGAAGAATTGTTTGATGAGTACAAGAAACTTAACCCATCATTACTTCAACTTGCAAAGAAGAACTACAACATATTGACTGTTATCACACCAGTATGGAATGGGTACAGATATTTACCAGAAGAGAAGACAGACCCTGATGTACCATTGAATAGTCAAATGTCTACTATTGTTGAAGTGACAACAGAGACAAACACTATTACAACAACAAATGACACAAGGGGGTTTCAAATGTTTGAGAATGGAGATGTAAATGCTGAATATTCTTCATCTGACAATAGTGTAGCAACAATTGATGATACAGGTTATGTAGAGATACAAGACCAAGGAACAACAACCATCTCAGCACATTATGATGGTGATGACAAGTATAATGAATATAATGAAGAATATACACTTGTAGTAAACGATAGTGGTAATGACTTGATTGACCCAGAAATATCGATGGCAAAAAATCAGTCATTTCATGACGAAGAGTCATTGCAACTTGATGTGACAAACCCTTATTCATTACCATTGTTATATAGTACAAACTCACGTGACTTGTTTGTAACCAATAATGGTATTGTGACTTCTAATATTGATGTGACAGAAGAATCAAATCCAATAAAAGTATATGCTACATTTGTTGGTAGTAATTCATTCAAATCATCACAAGCAACATCTAATGTTACAATATTAGAAGGAAGAACAGATGCAAGTTTCAATTGGGTATATAATGATGCACCTATTGATGAGTTTGATATAGCAGTTGAATGTGCAGTAGGTGAAGAGAACACACTTCCAACATTATATAACCCTAATAACTTGACTGTTACATATTCAACAAATGCTGACCCATCTGTTTGTACTATTGACAGCAATGGAAATGTCACAATACTAAGTACAACAGGTGCTGACTTTGTATATATTATCGCATCATTTGAAGGTAATGAAATATACAAACCATTAACAACAAAATACAAATTAGTCATCATGGCAACTTCTAAAGGTTATGCATTCACAACAACAAGACCTACTACAGAAAGTCTACCATCATTGATAAACTTGCATGGTACAAAACCTACAGTAAGTGAAGCAGTTGACATGACAGACCTTCACCAACCTACTGATATGTACTTGGTATTCCCTGCAAGTTGGGAAGTAATAGAAGATGACCAAATTGAAAGACCACTTGTAACAGATGATGCTAATGGTGGTGAGATTGGTATGTGGTGGGATGATGACAACCCACATATAACAATAGACAATATAGACTATAGAATTGAATCTATACAATTAGGTAAAGGTTCATTCCATATACAATTCTAGAAAATAAATATATAAATCGATTTATGGCAGAAATAATTATCAATGACGTAAAGTACACTAATGTGCCTAACAAGAAAGCAGGTACAAAGTTTGCTTCTGCTTTGACACAATCAAACATTGGTATGTCACAAGCAGTACAAGACTATGTCAACAGTTCTTATTTCTATGCTTTGATTAATGCTATAGACATCAATTGGGATGGTATAGACATTGGTGAGAATAGTTATATAAACACTACTTCTGACCTTATCAAATGGATAGAAACAAAGGCAGGTGACATTGACCTTTCTAGTTATGCAACAGTTACTTATGTCAATCAAAAAATTGAAGACTTAGTTGGTACAGCACCAGAAACACTTGACACATTAGAAGAAATTGCTGCCGCATTACAAAATGATGCAACATTATCATATGTTACAGAAGCATTAAGCAGCAAAGCAAACACTGCTGATGTATATGACAAGACTACTGTTGACAATATGATTGGTGGACTAGACTCTACTTATGCTAGCATATCATATGTTACAACCGAATTAGAAAAGAAAGCAGATATAAATGATATTCCTTCTACACCAGATTTGACACCTTATGTCACATATACACAAGCAAATTCTTATTATGCAGGAAAGAATGAAATACCTGATATGACAGACTATGCAACTGTTAGCTATGTTACATCTGAATTAGAAAACAAAGCAGATATAAATGACATTCCATCTGCACCAGACTTGACACCTTATGTTACATATACACAAGCAAATTCTTATTATGTTGATTTGAATTCTAATCAAACAATTGATGGTACTAAGAAATTTAATTCACTTGTAACTATTAATAGTGGTCTTATTCCACAACTTACTTTTACATTAAATAATCATCAAGTTGGTGCTTTAAATTATAATGTAATATATATTGATGGAAGAGCAGAATATGCAATGAAATTAGGTGGTCTGGATAAGACTGTAGCTTTAGATAATGGTGCTAATGATTTTTATATACCTACTAAAGAATATTTTAATACATATTTTCCTTCTAATGTTTCTTATTGTTTACCTATTGCATTTAAAGATAATAACAACAATTATATAACTGCTAACAAATATGGTATTGTTGATTTGAGTGCAATTAGTTCATCTGCACCAGACTTGACAAACTATGTTAGTTATACACAAGCAAATTCTTATTATGTGACTGTAGAAGGTACTAAACAGTTAATTTATGGTGCTAAGACATTTATAGGAGATAAAAGAATTAATTTCAGACAAGGTACATCAACTAATAAACTTGGATTTACATTATATGATGTCGATGAAAAAGAAGTTGGTGGACTAGAGTGGAGACCTGATACTATTGGTGGAAGATCTTTATTGTCTTTACAACAATATATAGGTACAGGTAATAAGTTTGAAGGTGTTAATATGGGTTATCTAGGTTTTAGATTAACAGACAGAAGTTATAAATATCATTTAGTAACACCTCTTCCATCTTATGTAAATAATGTTGAACCTATAACTGATAGTAATTACAAGACATTCTTTATGCCATTAGTATTTCAAAATGGAAATAATAAAATATATACTGCAAGTTCTGGTTTAGTTGATTTGTCTACACTTATACCATCTGCACCAGACTTGACACCTTATGTCACATATACACAAGCAAATTCTTACTATGCAGGAAAGAATGAAATACCTGATATGACAGACTATGCAACTGTTAGCTATGTTACATCTGAATTAGAAAACAAAGCAGATATAAGTGATATTCCATCTGCACCAGACTTGACACCTTATGTCACATATGCTGATGCTAATACATATTATGTTGATGTTACTTCTTATAATACATTATATGCAGAAGTACAACACTTAGCATATTTGATTAGCTATTATCACCCAGTACCAACACCAGAGCCAAGTTTATTAACACCATCAGCAAAATGGTCTAATACCCATAATGAAGGTACTACTATGGATAATGTTTCTTCTAACGAAAGTGTTATAGCAGTTCAAGTTGGTGGTCAACCTGTAACATGTACATTTGATGGTACACCTGAAACAGGATGGACAATAACACAAAACGGTCTTGATAATTCTACCGCATCAGTAACATTAAACGGTTTGGATATAACTGTTGACCCATCATCAGCAAATGATACAAATGGTATGAAAAGATTGACTGTTTCACGTGATGAAGATAGTTCATATTCTGCAGGTACAGCATATTTCAAAGTAAGAGTACTTTCAGACGTTGAAGATACTAATTTCTTCTGGCATGATAAAGAACAGAATATACCAGTTGGACAATCTAAATTTGTAAAGTTCTATAATTATTGGGCTAGTGGCAATATACAATTTACATCTGATGACCCTAATATAACTGTTGTGGGTGGTCGTGATAATGATGGATATTATGGTGCTACAATAACATCAAGTGGTGTTGCCAATGCTACAATTACCGCCACATTATATGGTGAAGATAATAATGTACTTACAACAGCAACAATGATTGTTACATCATCAGCACCATCATTATTAACACCAACAGCTGAGTGGATAGAAAGTAATACCCAAATGTCTTTTGATAGTAGTTTTACAATTGATAAAAGTGAACTAGGAGCTAATTTATCATTCAATGGTACACCTTCAACAGGTTGGACATTCACAGACCCACAAGTAACAGGTATTACTGTTAGTAATGTTGGTGGAATAGATATTGACACATATAATGTGTCAGAAGGTAATTATAGGGTAGGAGTTTATTATCCAGGTGATTCAACTTATGATACATTAACTACATTTTTTGATATTAATATTACTGATAATCAAGCTAATTTACCATTAGACCCAACACCATTAGAACCTCCAACTGTAGATGAATGGTTCATAGATGATACAACAGTTGCAAGTAATCAAGCAACTTATACAGAAGATGACTCAACATCACATGTGTTGATATTTAGTGCAACACCTGCTGGCTGGACAATAACAGACCCAAATGTTTCTGGTGTTGTTGTAGATAATGTAAACCTTACAGTTACATTCACTCCATCATTGATGCCTACTGGTCAATGTATTATAAATGTTCAAAGAGAGTCCGGCGATGGATATGATTATGGTAGTGGTACTTTCACAATAAATATTACTGGTGGTAATGATGACCCTCAATAATGAATCATATTGAATATGATAGGTCAAACAATAGAAGCAGATATTACATCATCTTAAACTATATATAAAACAACTGGGACTAAGTTCTCAGTTGTTTTTTTTGTTATGTCATAATTAAAACAATTTATTTTTATAAAACAATATATAGTAAAAATGGATAGATTTTCTGTTAAAGAGAAAATACAATATTCTACCGCTATTGGTACATTATTATCAGGTATTGTAATGTGTTTCTTGTCTTTCTTCATGCATAAACACACCATAGATAGCACTGTACTAATGTATTTTGGTCAAACTCTAATATTCTGTGCTGGTATATTTGGTGTAAACCTATTCATTAAGACAAAGATAATGGAAGTTGAATCAAGGATAAACAATAAAATAGACAAAAGAATAAAGGATATAGAAAAAACTGAGACATAGGTTGTTAAATATATATAAAATCTTAATATTTGTTGTCATATGTGAAATTATGTTTATAAATTTGTAACACATTAATATATTAACATTATGGGACAGATATTAGAAAATGGTTATGAGATGAAGACCACATTTTGGATGGACTTCACTATTGCAGATGCATTTGGCATCGAAGCAATCAAAGAAACGTATGAGATGGCTTTCTCATCATGGAAGAACAACTTTGAATATGTCACTGAACTGGCATTAGTCACTAACTGGAAGATTTTTACACACTATGAGAAAGATGATGAGAAAGCAAAACTGTATGACAAACTATGGCGACAAACAGATGAATGGTGCATGACCAAATTAAAAGGAAAAGAACTACAATACTATTTGAAATGGACTGATTAGAAGACACCACTAGTGGACATCTTTGTTAGAAATGAAACATTAAGGAGCAAAATATTTTGCTCCTTTTTTTGTATAATATATAAATAATATGTATATTTGCATCGAAATCAAAAACTATTAATATATGAATGAGAATTTTAAAAAAGCAAAAAGAATTATCATTGGTCAGACAAAACTAATGAAAGAAGACAATTTTGATTTGGACTTCATAAATGACTTCAATTCTAATACAATTAAGTCATTATCTGAGAAATTTAATTTTAGTGAAGAAGAAATATCAAAACTGAAAGAGATATATAAAAACTTATTGTTATGAAAAGAGAATATATAGACAAACTTAATGGCACAAAGATTGGCATTTATGTAAATAGAGAAGCCAGTGGTGTTGATGAAGATGAAGAGCTAAATGACGTTGAATATTGGATAGAAGAAGACAATGTCATAGACTGGTCAAAAGACTGGGTAGTCGACTTGAATGAGGTTGATGACAGTGAATGGGAAGAAGATTCATGGTTCGAAACATTCATTGAATATCTAATATGTGAAGTTTTGGATGAAGATTTAGATGGAAGTAGGACACTTCAAGAACATATAGACAATGAATATGTTTGGTTAGTATTATGGTATGATGAAGATGGAAACATAATAGAAGAAATTGGGGAATTGAACCCTAAAGGCTTCTTATAGGATTTATACTAGAATACACAGGAGGCACACCAGAGCACTTGAACAGCATATGATAAATATTTTATTATCCACTGTAAACAAAGGCTCTGGTGTGCTTCTTTTTGAATTATCCAAGGACAATTTTGGT
>Ga0326514_10003139_pt1 | contig 10492 bp, 6 predicted proteins | sample 3_2548_0518_D_FD_203653 | JGI IMG/M metagenome (GOLD analysis project Ga0326514, IMG submission 203653) | Bovine rumen microbial communities from UC Davis, California, United States - 3_2548_0518 | ecosystem: Host-associated > Mammals > Digestive system > Stomach > Rumen | place: USA: California... | reverse complement strand
CTTGTTGCCAACAGCATCCAAAGTGGTCAAGGCACCATTGAAGGCGGCATTGCTTTCTTCACAAACAATCAAATAATCGCCATCGGTGATTTCGTCAGAGCTTGTCACTTTCACATAACCGCCTATGCCACCATGCCAATTTTCATCCCAAATCATGCGGGCGTATTCAGGATGGTCGATGAAAGGGTTGCGATTGTGCTGGTAATCGCTGTAAATCACATTGTTGCGGTCGATTTCCTTCTGGCTGACAGGGTCATTGTCGTTCCAGTTCAACAACATGCCAATAGCCCATTCCTTGATATTGGATTTGTTGGTCATGCCACTCGTGCTCCAATCGGAGTCTTCGCCGTAGTAACGCACGCTCATATACATAAGGGCACGGGCGAAGTCGCCTTTGTACTCGTCAATAGGTTCAAAAACGGTGCCGCTATAACCCAAAGAGGATTTGCAAGAGCCTAACTTCGAACCGTTTTGCGAAGTCCACGATGCGGTGTTCACCTCGCCGAAAGGGTAGTTGCTCCTTTGGGAGTTCACAAATCCGTCGGTGGGAAAGACATGGTGCAAGTCACGGCTCGGAATGGTTTGGTCGTCGCCGCTGAACCAACTTTGGGGCCACGAGTGCTCGCGGTTATAGCAGTCGCCTTCCTGCACATATTCGCCGCATTGGTTTTGGCCAATGGCAAAAGTATAGGGTGGAGTTCCGTTAGGAATGTCGGAATACATGTCCCACACCACGCCGTTGCCTTTGTTGTCGGTGCTCCAAAAGGCATTCCATATCTGTTGGTAGGAGATGGTCGTGTGCCCCTTGATGATGTCGTGCAAAGCCACTTTCAATGAGTCGCCGGTTTTTCCATTGGCATTGTTGTAATATCCGTTGGGGATTTGTGCAGTGATGCGGCTTCCCGTTGCGAACAACAGTATGACTGCAGCCATGAAGAAAAAGATGTGTCGTCTCATTTTTTTGATTATTGTCGGTATTATCGCGGGCAAAATTACGGAATAAGTGTGCTATTTTTGAAAGTTGAAATGAAATCTTGCAAAATTTGCTTGTATTTGCCGAAAAATCCCTACCTTTGAGGCGTTTTTTGAAAGCACCATAATAATATGCTCCATAGCTTTGGCAATAGTGTTTACTTGAACATCAAGGAACGCGACCGTTTCTAAATCGGCGTTTCTTGCAGTAAAACCATTGTCACGGGGCCTTGAGCCTGTCGAAAGGCCGAAAGGCCGTGTCAAAAAACAACAATCAACAATTAAACATCTAACAATTAAACAAATAAATCATGGAATTACCATTTGCAGAAGCGTGGAAAATCAAGATGGTTGAACCCATCAAGAAATCCACCCGCGAACAACGCGAAAAGTGGCTCAACGAAGCCCACCAAAATGTCTTCATGCTGAAGAGCGACTATGTTTACATCGACCTGCTCACCGACAGTGGCACCGGCGCGATGAGCGACCGCCAATGGAGCGCGATGATGATGGGCGATGAGAGCTACGGCGGTGCCCGCTCGTTCTACCACATGAAGGATACCATCACTGAAATCACTGGTTTCGAGTATGTTATCCCAACGCACCAAGGCCGTGCTGCCGAAAATGTGCTGTTCTCCTATCTCGTGAAGCCGGGTCAAGTCGTTCCGGGCAATGCCCACTTCGACACCACCAAGGGCCACATCGAGAGCCGTAAAGCCTTCGCCATCGACGTGACCGTGCCCGAGGCTTACGACACCCAACTTGAGGTGCCTTTCAAGGGCAATGTCAGCCTCGAGAAGCTTGAGAAAGTGCTGAAAGAGAACCAAGGCAACGTGCCGTTTATGGTCCTCACCGTGACCAACAACACCGTTGGCGGCCAGCCCGTGAGCATGAAGAACATCCGCGAGACTTGCGAATTGTGCCACAAATACGGCGTGCCGGTCAACATCGACAGTGCCCGTTTCATTGAGAACGCCTACTTCATCAAGACCCGCGAGGAAGGCTACGCCGACAAGACTCTGCGCGAAATCTGCAAGGAAATGTTCAGCTACGCTGACTCGATGACGATGAGCGCGAAAAAGGATGGTCTTGTCAACATGGGCGGCTTCATTGCCACAAACAAGAAGGACTGGTACGAAGGTGCCAAGCTGTTCTGCATCCCGTTTGAAGGCTTCCTGACTTACGGCGGCATGAACGGTCGCGACATGGACGCTTTGGCCGTTGGTCTGAAGGAAAACATTGAGTTCGAGATGGTTGAAACCCGCATCAAGCAGGTGCATTACCTCGCTGCCAAACTCGACGAGTATGGTATTCCTTACCAGCGTCCTGCTGGTGGCCACGCCATTTTCGTCGATGCCGACAAGGTGTTGACCCAAATCCCGAAGGAAGAGTTCCCTGCCCAGACTTTGACTTGTGAGCTCTATCTCGAAGCCGGCATCCGCGCCTGCGAAATCGGCTATGTCCTTGCCGATCGCGACCCGGTGACACGCCAGAACCGCTTCGGCGGCAACGACTTCGTGCGCCTCTGCATCCCGCGCCGTGTGTACACCAACAACCACATGGACGTGATTGCTGCTGCCCTGAAGAATGTGTACGACCGCCGCAACGAAATCAAGCGCGGCCTCGAAATCACATGGGAAGCCGAGCTGATGCGCCACTTCACCTGCCAGTTCAAGAGATTGGGGTGATTTTGAAGTGCAAATGATTTTGATTCGGGGATGTCGAAGGTTCGGCTTCCCCGAATTGTTTTTAGGCAAAGCATCCATTATTTGTGGGAAATTTGTAATTTTGCCCTTTAATTAAGGCCACATTATGGGAAAAATTGCTTTTAAATGTGCAAGTATAAAGATACAGACTTGGGAATCAAGAAATTAGATTTTGGAAAACGGGGAATGATGATAGTGTATCTGACGGACGGACGTATCGTTATGGTGCCTGTGTCGATGTTCCCCGACATCAAGAAACTCAGCCATGCTCAACGGGAGGACTATATGATTATGGACGACCAATATTTTTCCTTTGAGGCCATGAGCAAGATTTATTCTGTGAAAGATGTGTTAAGATATTGATTATTAATAAAATGTAAGAATGACTACAACCTCGGTAATTATATCCATCCTCTTCATTATCTGCCTTACCGCTCCTGTGGCCACGCGCTCGGTGGGCCTAATTAAGACAGACGACAAGCCTTCGCAGAAATGGTTTATTCCGTTATTGTTCGGTGTCTATCATGGGGTTGCCGCTATGTTTGGTAAGTTTTTGGGAGGATTGTTTGCCCATCTCATTACCTATATCGCTCAGTATATGGTCTTTGCGATGATGCTCATAATTGCCGTAAAAATGCTTGTCGATTCAATGAGGATTTTGAAAGGCAAAATGCTTTACACGGTCAACAACGACACTGAACTGATGTTGCTCGTTTTCATGTCTGCGATGAACACACTGCTTATGTCACTGATGGGGTCGTATTTCGAACCTTTAGGCCGATGGTTTATGCCATTGGTTGTTGTGGTTAGTTTTTTATGGTCTTTCATTGCCGTCCGCATCGAGTTTAACCCAAGTGTGATTAAAAAAGTGAGTTTCATCGAGTTCTCGGCGGCGGTATTTATGGCAGTCATTGCGATATTGTATTTGTTTACGGATTTGGTTTAAGGATTTAAAATTCAAAGATTTAAGATATAAAACTCTGAATAATGAAAAAGCTCCTCGCTCTTTTTATAGGTTTATCGCTGTCCGTCTTGGTTAGTGCGCAACCAGCAAATTACTACAATTCCGCCAATGGCTTGACGGGCAATCAGTTGAAGGTGGCTTTGCACAATATCATCAAGGGTCATACCTCCATCTCATACAGCCAGTTGTGGAATGCCTTCTGGAGTACCGATAACAAAGGCAACGGCGTGGTTTGGGACATGTATTCCGACCGGCCCAACGGCAATCCGCCCTATACTTATTATCTCGGCCAAGACCAATGCGGCAACTACAACAGCGAGGGCGACTGCTACAACCGCGAACACTCTTGGCCACAGAGTTGGTTCAATGAGCAAACCACGCCTCGCTCCGACCTGCACCACATTTTCCCGACCGATGGTTTCGTGAACGGAAAACGTGCCAATTATCCTTTCGGTGAGGTGCGCTCAGCTACATGGACTTCCCAAAACGGCTCAAAATTAGGCACTTGCAAGACCCCTGGCTATTCGGGAACGGTGTTCGAGCCTATCGATGAATACAAAGGAGATTTTGCCCGCGCCTTGATGTATATGAGTGTGCGTTATTATTTGGAAGATGGCAGTTGGAGCAGCAGCGACATGACCAACAAGTCGGAAATCAAGAAGTGGGCGATTGATATGCTGCTGCGCTGGAACGAGCAAGACCCTGTGAGCGAAAAGGAAAAACTGCGTAACGAGGTCATTTACAACGACTATCAACACAATCGCAACCCCTTCATTGACCATCCCGAATACGCCCGCATGATATGGGACCCGACTTGGAGTGCTGTTGAGGAAACTTCAGAAGCAGTGTTCCTGTTTCCCAATCCCATTGAGGCCGGACAAGTTCTTCATGTGAGCGGCAATTCAAACTCATTCGATGCAGTAGTCATCTGTGATTTGAGCGGGCGTACTTTGCTCAAGGCCACTGGCAATGCCGTTGGCGATTTCGCAGTGACTTTGCCTAACGATTTGGCGAAAGGCTGTTACATCGTCAAATTGATGCGTAATGGCTCGGTGGTGAAATACGAAAAACTCCTTGTGAAATAGTTTAGAGTTGAGGGTTTAGAGAACACCCTGAACATTCCAACAACTCTAAACACTAAACTCTAAACACTAAACTACATCATCTTCTTGTGCCTGAAGTAGATATAGAAAGCAGTAGCTACCACGGCCATGAATCCCATGATGCCCCAAAACGCCCAAGCCGCTTCTTGGAAGGGTAGGGCGACATTCATTCCGTAGAGGCCGGTGATGAAGGTCAAAGGGAGGATGATGGTCGAAACTAAGGTCAGGATTTTCATCGTTTCGTTGGTCTTGTTGGTCTGCATCGAGTCGAAGGTCATTGAGAGGCCCTCAATCAATTCCTCGTAGTCCTCGGTCATGTCCCACACCTTTTGTAGGTAGTCGAGGATGTTGCCCCAGTAGTCTTCCATGTATTCCACATCGTCGGTGAAGCCAGTCACTTTGCCCGTTTCAAACAGGTGGAAGAGCCTCAACTGCGGCTTGAAGATGGTGTTGATGAGGATGAGGTTCTTGCGCGTCACACTGATGCGCTCGATGATTTTCACTTGCTTTTCCTGAAGCAGTTCGCGGTTGATTAACTCCACATCCAAGCCGACTTTACGCAGCAAGTACACTGATTCGGTCATCAGTTTTTCGAGGATGCGGTAGAGCAGGATGTCGGAGTTGCGGAAGTTCATTTCCTCGCCGTTTTGGATGCGTTCCTCGTATTCCTCAAAGAGTTGCGACACGCCCCAAGGGCTTTTCTCTATGGAGATGATGTATTCCTTGCCCCAGAAAATCTTCACCTCCTTGATTTTCACGAACTTGTTCTGACGGTCGAAGTTGGGGAAATGCAGGATGAGGAAATAATAGTCGTCGTAAATGTCGATTTTCGGGCGTTGGTTGACGGACTTGCAGTCTTCGATGTCCAAAGGGTGGAAATGGAATCGGTCTTTCAGGAATTCAAAATCTTCCTCTGACGGGTTGTTGAGATGACGCCAAGTCAAGTTCCCGATTTTCAGGCTGTTAATCATAATGCCTTCCCCCTTTCTTTAAAGTGAATACTCAGTTTACATCGGCGCAATAGTTTTTTCGCGCTGCGAAAATAAGGTTTTTTTCTGAAAGAACGGAAACAAATCTTGCAGAAATCGGAAAATAATAAGGGTTCGGTCATTGTTTTGCCGACCGAACCCTTTGGAAATGGTTGTGTTTGTGGTTTACTTGACGACCACTTTTTGCACCTTCACGTAGTTGCCGCTGATAAGGCGGATCATGTAAACGCCAGGAGCGGCATTGATGCTCATGCTATGGCAGCCTTCAATCTTTTCGCTCTTAAGGATGCGGCCAGTCACATCGACGACTTGCGCGATGGCCTTGCCGTCGTTGTTGATGACCCAGTTGCCGTTGCTGAAGAAGACGAAACTTTCATCAGTGGCGTTGCCCGTGGCAAACACCAACTTGAAGCGGGTAGCATAGTCTGTTGTCTTGGCATCGAAGAAGTAGCTGGGGGTTTCAAGCAAGTCGACATCAACACCCGTCAGGTTGTCGATGAGGTGGAGATAGCTGAAACTGACTTCCTCGTTGCTGAAGCTGAGGGTATAAGTGCCATTTTTGGCAGCCTTGAAGTTGACCGGCATCTCGCCCATGTCGCTGTTGACAGAAACCACGGCATAGTCCTTGTTGTCCTGTGGGATATAGACTTTGGTGTTGTTTTCATTGAGCATGAACTTGGGCAAGGTGCTTTCTTCACCGAAGCGGATAATGGCACGGTCGATGGCAGCACCACGGTTTTGGGTGATGTTCATCGTAAGAGATGCACCTCTACTTGGTTCTTCAGTGCTGAAAGTCATTGTCTCGCCATCAGTTTCAGCAACGACAAAGATACCTTCCATAGCTGCAACGCTGTTGCCTTCGCCAGTGATGATTTCCGTACCACCTTCATTCATAACATAGAACTCGCGGTCGATGTAAACCGTTTGTGCAAAGGGGTTGCCCACAAGGTTCCAACCTGGGAAATTGGCGCTTGCATCATAAGCCAAAGTGACTTCGCCATCGCCTCCGTAAGGGAAGCCCGTGAAGGTCAGCGTAACATTATCGCTGTTGGCATAAAGATAGCCTTTGCCAGGAAGGAGATTGTAGTTGCCATCGGAACCCTTGTAGTTAATCCATTCCAAATCTGAAGACTGGTTGAAATAGTAAAGGTCGAAGCTGTTTTCAAGCATGTTGGTCACGTTCTCAGGATCCACTTCACCGATGGGGGAAGCGATGAGATAGTAATGGCCAATGCTGTCTTCCGCGTAACCTTCAATTTCCATGGTGAAGGTTTGCATCGTTACAAAGTTGATGACGAGAGGCTCAAACATGTCGCCAATGTCGCCGTCAATCCAATTGAGGGCTAAATAGCAAATGCCTGGAAATATTTCTTGGTTGGTCACATCATAAAGATAGAAGTTGATGGTATCTCCTGTGGCACCGCCCACGACGATTTCCAGAATATCACTTTGGTCAACGGGTGACACCCACCAATTGTCAGCATCGCCAAGGCCACGGCACTCATCGCCGCAGAATGCACCCACTTCCCAATTGGTGTTTGTCACAGGAACTCCATTGATTTGGATTTGGGTTTCGAGATACATGTAGTTCTCATAGTTTCCGGGTATCCAAGGATATTCGGGTCCGTAACTAATGGGAGCATCCACAGTAAACTCGATGATGACAGGATCCCACATCTCACCGTATCCATCGGCATTGGTCAACACGGTGGTAGAGCAGTTGTCATACTCGGTTTCCGTGGCATGGTCATAAAGCTTGAAAGTAACGGTTTCGCCAGAATTGTTATAGGCAACACCCAACCAAGCATAGAAATGTCCAGGGAAATAGACGGGATCGGCTTCGAAAAGAAACTCCGTAGCCCTTACCTGATCGCCGACAAAAGCGGCAATTTCAAAGTCGCTGGATACTACGGCTTCGCCATTGATATACACTTCGCCAATCAAGGGGAAGTTGCTTTCGTAGTCATGGTAATTATAACTCCAGTGATAGTCTTGTGCTTGCATTGCTCCGCAAATGAAGAGAGCAGCGATAAACAACATTATTCTTTTTGTCATGATGCATTTAGTTTTTTTCCTGTTAAAAATTGCGTGCAAAATTACTATTTTTTTTGTTCGATACCGTCGTTATTTTGAAAAATTGAAGAATAGTGTCTGCGATGTGGTTGCGTTCGACTTGTAGATGTAACCATTTCCAGGAACGAGTTGTGAAAGGGTTCCCACCCAAGAGGAACCGTTGAAAGTGGAAAACTTGTTGTTGAAAATGATCTTGTCGCCTTGCGTGGGCGTGAAGTTGCTCATGGCTTGGTTGACGCTCATGCTTTCCGTGCCAAAGAAACCAATCCAATTGTTGCCGGGATAGATGATGATGGAATTGTCGATTTCATCAATGACGGGTCCCGTCAAGGTGATTTCGCAACTGCTGCTCATGTCAATCTTGTACATCTTTCCGACTTGGATTCCGAACAGGTTGCCCGACCATGTGTTGGTTGATGCGTTATACGACAGGAACTTGCCCTCTGGGGAAACAATCCTGATGCCGCTGGTGCCCAAACTTTGCTTGAGTTGCGCCAACAGTGTGGCGGCATCCAAATCGACATTCGGCGTCCACCAGTTCCAGCCGACAGCCAAAGTCGAGGTTTGTTCGTGGATGCCGGAGCCGCTGCCTTCCGTGACTTCACCACTAAGAGTAATGCTTTGCGAAGTGGTGCCCGAAGTGAGGGTCATCGTGCCGTTGTAATTGCCTTGGCTGAGTTCTGCGGCCAAACGCACATAAAGCATCTGTTGCAAGTTGCCGTTGGCAGGTGTCAGGCTGAGGGTGGAAGCATACGTGCTGCCATTGTTGCTAACCTCATAGCCTGTTGGCATGGCGACAGTCACATTGCCCTGCAAGTTGGCACCAATGAGGGCCACGCTCTGCGCTTCCGACGGGCCTTCACCTTCGGCATAAGCGAAATCGGAAAGTACATCGGGCGAAACGGAGAGGTAACCGTCAGTGCTGGGGATTTCCTTGGTGAAAATGATTTGGCAGTTGCTGGTACTGGTGTAAGCGTTATAACTGCCGCCTGTCTGAGGATTTAACGGAGTCTGGTTGTAATTGTCATTGTATTGGTAAATGGATCTGCTTTCGCCAGTGGAATATGTGTAGAAGGCTCTTCCACTACTTCCCGAGTAACTTCCTGTGTTATCATCAAAAGTAATCAAGATGTTGTTATTGCCATCATACTCGAACGGGGTGTTCAGAGTAAAAGTGTACCAGTCATTATTAACGAATGTTTGAGTACCGGAATAGACCAGATGGCTGGAAGCCTCGGCTACCCAAGAAGTGATGGTTGAACTTGTGGTGTGTGACATATAGATGTCGATGGTTCTCGCGCCCGAAGTGGAGTTGCCGTTGTATTTGAAGCTGACGGCGGTAATAGTGCCTGCGTCACCCACCTCGGCGGCGGTATAAATCTGCTGCGTGGTGGAATATTTGTACCACACATTGGAAGGTAGGTATGCCAAGGTGCTGCTGCCACTGCCCACATTCACGTCGCCGCCTTGCGGAACGAGGAAAATGCCACTCACGGTGACATCGTAGTCCGGCATGGTGAAGCTATCGCCACTTACCGCGACGGTGGTGTTCACATCGCCAGTCTTGTAGACTATCCAACTGTTGAAAACATAGCCCGTTTCAGGTGTGGCGGTCAGGTTGATGGTGGTGCCTTGGAGGGCGTAAACAGGGTCGGCGGTGATAGTGCCATTCATTACAGAAGCCAAAGTGACCTTCATGCCTTCCACAAAGGTTGCGCTCACCGTGACATCGCTTTCGGGCATGACGAAAGTGTTGTTGGTCACAGGGATGAGGTTGTTGTTGGCATCCCTGACCTCCCATGACGACAGGCAATAGCCCGTTTCGGGCGTGGCCGTCAGGGTGACAGTTTGGAAGCCGTAGGCCATTTCAGGCGCACTGATGCTGCCGTGTTCGGGTTGGTTGCAAGTGATGTTGTATTGTGCTCCACCAACGACGGAAATGCTGCCAAGGTAAGTCACCTTGTTATAGCCAAAGACACAAAGGGTAAGGTCTTGGATTTGGTTTGGAGCCGTCAAAGTGATGTTGGCTGTGCCGTTACTCACCGTGGCTGAACCCAAAATATTGTGGTTGGCATCAGTGATGGTGGCCAAAGCTCCGTTTCCGTTGGTCACGTTGACCGTGTAGGTGGTAGCGGCCAAATTGATGGTGCCGGGATGGGTCACGGTCATGGCCTGCGGGGTCTTGGTGCGGAGCATCATGGTCGGGTCGCCGTAAAGAATCCAAGCTTGGTAGGTGCCTACTGCCGAGATTTCAGAGGTGCTGTAATGGTCGAAGATGCCTAAGATTCCGTTGATGGAAGTGCCGCCCCAAGTGTGCTTGATGTTATTGTTGTAACTCTCCACAAGAATATCGATGCACTCGTCTTGTGCCCACATTGGGGGAACCCAAGGCTGGCTAATGTAAGACATTAAGGCACCGACTGCACCTGTGGGCGTCAGGTCGGAGTTGCTGTAAGTGGCGTGCATCCAAGCCTCGGCGAAGCAGTCGTTGCTTTGGCCGATAGTGTAGTTGCCGCCATAGGAGGTTGAGGTGTTATCGTATTTTCCGACGAGGCAAGCCACCGACCAAATGAAAGGCAACTTGTTGCTATTGGTCAGGTTGTTGACTTGCGTATTGCTGTAGCTTGCGACGCCCCACATCTGATTATTGCCGTGGTTGCAATAGTTCACAATACCCACACCACT
>Ga0326514_10003136_pt1 | contig 10494 bp, 8 predicted proteins | sample 3_2548_0518_D_FD_203653 | JGI IMG/M metagenome (GOLD analysis project Ga0326514, IMG submission 203653) | Bovine rumen microbial communities from UC Davis, California, United States - 3_2548_0518 | ecosystem: Host-associated > Mammals > Digestive system > Stomach > Rumen | place: USA: California... | reverse complement strand
CACCATCACGGTTCATGTGATGGGCCGCACTTCTACGGCTGTTGAGGGCAATTTCAAGCTCTATGTGGGTGTCATTGAGAGGGAAATCCACTTTAACTCAGCCCCTGGCCCAAACGGCGAGCGCGATTTTTACAGCGTAATGAAGAAACTCTTGCCCGGCTCGGGTGGACAAGCCCTTGGCAGTCTTAACAGCATTGACAGCTATTTCGCTTACACCTACACTTGGGAATTGGCCAACATCTACGATATGAGCCAGTTGGATGCCATTGCTTGGGTGCAGAATTCGGTTTCTAAAGAGGTGGTGCAAGCCTGCAAGTCGAGCGAAAACATGGAGCCTTTCTATGCCAACGAAGCCATGCTGAGCGACATCAGCAACATGAAGGGCACCAATTGCAGCGGCGAGGCCAAGCCTGAAGTCCTCCTGACCAACAACGGCAGCAACGCATTGACCTCCGTCGAGATGGAAGTGCTCGTCAACGAGAAACCTGTCAAGACGGTGGAATGGACTGGCAACTTGCCGACTTTTGGAAAGGAGACTGTCGATTTGGGCGAGATTAGTTTCGACCTTGAAGACGAAAACACCTTGGAGGTGGCGATTGTGAGCATTAACGGCGGCCTCGACGAGGTCCCGACCAACGACATCGCTGATTTCGATTTCAAGGCTGCACGCCAAAATGTGGCCAAAGAGATGAAACTCAGCATCCGCACCGATGCCAACCCACAGGAAACCACTTGGAAAGTGACTAATCTTTTGACGGGTGAGGTCGTCCTTGAAGGTGGTCCCTACGAGCAGGCCAACACCATGCACACCGAAATCCTCGACATCACAAGCGACGGTTGCTACGATTTCACCATTTACGATGCAGGCGGCAACGGACTTGTTGGAGGCGTGTATGGTTTGAAAGCTGGTGGCACAACGCTTTTCTCGGGCGGCACATTCGGCTTCAGCGAGAGCAACGAGTTCTCTTACGAGGTGACTGCCGATGTGGATGAAAACTTTGGCACGGGCACAAGCATCTATCCCAACCCGACCACAGGTTTGGTGAACATCGTTGGCGAGGGTGTGCAAAATGTCACCATTTATAACATGGCCGGACAGCGTGTCTTTGAAGGCCAATGCGACGGTTGGCTCCAAATCGACATGAAGCGTTTCGGCGCAGGTGTCTATGCCGTCCAAGTCGGTGAGGAGACACAAAGAATCGTGGTGAAATAATGCTCAAATACATTCATTTAGAGCAGATTGACTCCACCAACGCCTACCTGCAACGCCAACAATCAGAACACGACATCCGCAATTGGGTGGTAAGTACCGACGAACAAACCGCAGGCAAGGGCATGGGGAGCAACGGATGGGAAAGTGAGGTTGGAAAGAACCTCACTTTCTCTTTGGCTTTGGACATGGGTTTCTTGCCCGCCGAGCGGCAGTTTCTCCTTTCCGAAGCCGTGCCCTTGGGCATCATTGAAGTTTTGGACACCCTTTTGCCCTCTGAAAAGTTGTCCATCAAATGGCCCAACGACATCTATTTTGAAAACAGAAAACTCGCCGGCATCCTCATCAACAGCACCATCAAGGCCAACATGATGGATATTTCCATCATTGGCATTGGGCTGAATGTCAATCAAATGAAATTCCAAGACTGGCCAACGCATCCGATTTCGCTGAAAATGGTTACAGGAAAGGAATGTGATTTGAAGCCTTTGTTGGAGCAAATCGCGGAACGTATATTAATAAAGGTGCAGCAATTGAAGTCCTCCCCTACCTCCATTGAGAAAGATTACTTGAAACGGCTTTTCCGCTACCACACTTGGGCGGATTATGAAGTCGAAGGGAAGGTTTTGCGGCTGTTTATGACAGGGATTGATTCATTTGGAAGACTGCAACTTTTGGACACGGGAAACAAGACGTATTGTTTTGATATTAAGGAAATTAGATTCATTATTTCCAACTAAAAGTCCAAAAAAAATCCAAAAAAAGTCCAAGAAATGTCCAACTTGGACTTTTTCTTGGACTTTTTCGGTCAAAACGCCTTCGAATCAGGTCAATTCCAGCGGTCGCTCCAAGCCTGCTGGTCTTTGCGCCATTCCTTCAGGGATTCCACATCCTCTTCGGTGATGTAGGCTTCCTCTACAGCCTTGTGAATCAAGGTTTCATAGTTCGACAAAGTGACCAACTGGCAGTTTTTCGCCTCAAAGTTTTGTTTGGCAAACTCCATCTGATAGGTGAAAATGGCCACCATACCCTTCACTTCGGCACCCGCTTCGCGCAAGGCATCAACGGCCAAGAGGCTCGACTTGCCCGTGGAAACCAAGTCCTCGACGACCACCACCGACTGCCCCGCATTGATGACACCCTCAATCTGGTTCTGCATCCCGTGCGATTTTTTCTCGGAGCGCACATAAACGAAAGGCAATCCCAATTCCTGCGCCACCAATGCGCCTTGGGCGATACCACCCGTGGCCACGCCTGCAATCACATCGGGCTTGCCGTAGTATTGCACGATTTTCTCCACAAACTGCTGGCGGATATATGTCCTCACGGCGGGGTAGGAAAGCGTGACGCGGTTGTCGCAATAAATGGGGCTTTTCAGTCCAGAAGCCCAAGTGAACGGGGCTTTCGGGCTGAGTTTCACGGCCTTGATTTGCAGCAGGTGCAAGGCCAAAGTCAATGCTGAGTCATCGTATTTCATAGTAATTGAACTTTGTCGAAACGAATTTGTGTATCTTTGTCGCTTGAAAACAATCAAAATCGACTGCAAATGTACAAGATTTTTCAAGAAAACAAAGCATTGGTTTTTCCAAAAATTGATGGCAACGCATTGAAATTCGATGCAATGCTCCCAGAATCTGACAGATACGAAATCGACATCCTCTGCGATTTTTTGCAGGAATGGCTTGCCGACAAGGAGCAAACCGACACTTTTGTCCACGAAGTGGGCGAAAATGCCGTGGTGGAAGCCTTGAAAACGACCTTCCGAATGGCACCTGCGGCGGGTGGAATCGTGGTCAAGGATGGGAAAATCGTCAGCATTGTGCGCAACGGGATTCCCGACCTGCCAAAGGGACATATTGAAAAAGGTGAATCACCCGAAAACGCCGCCTTGCGCGAAGTGACAGAGGAAACGGGAATAGGCAATTTACAGATTGTCAAAGCATTGCCGTCCTCTTGGCATTGCTATCAAGTTGGCGAAGAATGGCGACTGAAACGCACCTATTGGTACTTGATGGAAAGCGGAGAAGCCATCCAGCCCAAACCGCAAACCGAGGAAGGCATTACGGAGATAAAACTCATTGGAAATGAAGATGTTGAGGCATTTTTGAAAGGAACATTCCGCTCAATAAGCGAAATTCTTGGAAAAGATTTGCACCAAGTCGTTACAAAGTAATACTTTTGTGGCGGCGTTTCGACAAGCTCAACGTCCTTAATGAGATATGTGTTTAAGGGTTCTTGAGCCTGTTGAAGGGCACGATTTAATATTGTAAATACAACACAATGAAAAGAATAGCCGTTTTCCCCGGTTCCTTCGACCCCATCACTTTGGGGCACCGTAGCATCGTTTTGAGGGCCTTGCCCATCTTCGACGAGATTTATGTCGCCGTCGGCATCAATATGGAAAAGCGTTCCACCTTTGAACTGCAAGACCGCATCGCGTGGTGCGAGGCCGTTTTCAAGGACTATCCGCAAGTGAAAGTGGAGAGCTACCAAGGCCTCACTGCCGACTTCTGCAAGAAAGTGGGCGCACGCACCATCATTCGTGGCCTGCGCTGCGGCAGCGACTTCGAGTATGAAAATATGATTGGGCACGCCAACAAGCGCCTTCACCCCGAGTTGGAAACCATCTTCTTGCTCACTGAAAGTGAGTTGGTTGGCGTGTCGTCGAGCGTTGTCCGCGACATCTACAAGAACGGCGGCGACACTTCCAAGTTTTTGCCTATCGAAGTGAAGTTGCCCGAAAAGCAATAAACACGACTTTTCCTCGTTTTCACAGCATGAAACGAAGGATTACTACACTTTTTTTTGCCCTGCTTTTCCTCATGGCAACCGCCCAAAATGTGACGATTACCGGACGAAGCAACCAAACCAACGTCTTGATTAGGCTTTTTGCTTACGAAGACCTCGTCAACGAAACCGGCATCTTGCTTGACCAAGGCCAAACCGATGCCCAAGGCCATTTCATCCTTGAAGGCGCGGTGAAACAGATTCTCCCCGCCCGAATCTATATCGGGTTGGAGCATGTCGATCTAATTCTTTCACCCAATGCCACTTACGACATCGAAATCATTGTTCCTGAGCAAGAGGAAAACGTTTCGTATTTTGAAAAAGAAACGCCTACCATCCGTGTGAAACGAGCCTCCGACAAGGGAATTTACCGGCAAATCGTTTATTCCGAGGAAATCGTCAACGGCTACATGATGGAGCATTTCAACCAGATTTACCGGGGCCGCCAAATGCGCTACATCGACTCCATCCAAAACGCCATCAGCCGCGAAGTGCCCGACATCAAGTCGGAATATGTGAAGAACTACAACCGTTATAAGATTGCCGCTATCCGTCTGGGTATCAGTGCCGATGGTGGCAAGAAAATCATCAAGGACTATTTTGACGGGCAGCCCGTGCTTTACACTCAAAGTGCCTACATCGACTTGTTCAAGGAACTGTTTGGCGGCTATTTCAACAGTGCCTCCTACGACAGCCACCTGCTTAACGATGCCTTCATGGAAGGCCCAGCGGCGTTCAAAAAATATTTGGACACCGACCCGCTCATGGCTAACAATCCACGACTTGCCGAACTCATCACCATTTATAATTTGCAAAAACTTTGCTATGGTGACCGCAACACGAGCCGCATCGCCAAAGACCACCTAAATTATATTAAAGAGCGTACCAAATACGCCGAGCACAAGACCATCATCGACGATTTCTTCACGAGATTTAACCGCCTTGCCGCTGGCACTGATGCTCCAGAGTTTACCCTGAAAGACAGCAACGGAAAGGAGGTCAGCCTTTCGGACTTCAAGGACGGTTTGGTGCTGTTGCAGTTCGTGGATGGCGCATCGCCCGTCAGCGAGCGGCAGTTTGCGGAATTGAGAAGCCTTCACTACCAATGGCAAGACTCGGTGCAAATCCTCACCATCGCCACGCACGACAAGATGGACTTTTTCAAACAACAATTCAGCGAAAAGCGGATAGATTGGCCCCTCCTTGACCTTGGCGACAACATTCTCCTGTTGGAGGCCTACAATGTGCGCACCTTCCCCGAGTACATCCTCATCCGCAAGGGCAACAAAATCGGCGAAGCACCTGCACCGTCGCCAGAGCGGTATTTGGATGAAAGAGTGAGGCGAATGTTTGGGAAATAATCTGATTGTGGAAAGTAGATGGAAAGTTTTTCTAATTTTGCAAGCTCAAACCAATGAAAGAGAGACATTGATATGAAAAAAATAGCATTGTTATTGACCGCTATATTTTTGACAATTAGCGGTTTCGCGCAAAAGCAAGACGCATTTACGGAAGAGGATGCCAAGCAGTTTTATCGCACCATGCAGGGCGATTATGTCATGCAAGTGAACGACTCGACCACAGCGATGGTGCATTTTACGCCGATTTGGGAAAATTTGGGAAACCGTTTCCAATGGCTCTATTTGGAGGCCGTGATGGACAAGCAGGTGGTTTTGCAGAAGGTGCTTGAAATGACACCGAAGAACAGCAAAATTTTCATGGTGAAGGTGTATGACCTGAAGAATCCGCAGCAGTTTGTCGGCAAATGGGCCAATCGCAATTATTTCGACGGTTTCACGCCGAGCATGTTGAAATCGGGCAAACGTATGACCTTCGTTAAAACCTCCGATTTTTCCTATCAGACGAATGTCGGCCCTAAACGTTTCGGTTTCATTGATTGTTTTCCGAAAGGCGACCTGTTGCATTTCAAGTTCGTGCAGGAGGACGAGCGTTTCTACATCAAGCGGATACCAAAAGGAACAAATCGAATCCTTGGCTATCAAGGTCTTAAGGAACTGACAGACTAAAAGAAAAGCGGCCTAAGCCGCTTTTTTCATTTCATCTTGAACACCCAAGCCGCCGTACTTTTCAAGTCGCTGTATTTTAACCCGCTTGTGTCGATAAAAAGCTGACCGTTTTCGTATTTCCAAGGCAATGTTTTTGGGCAGCCTAACAGCGTGATTTTTGTGTCTTTTTCGGGTTTTTCGATGTTCAAGACCAACTGGTCTTCAGGATATTCCAATGTGATGGCGTAAAGTGCATCCTTGCCTTGCGTGTAGCAAACGCTGGGTTGCTCGCAAGTGTAGGTGGCCTTCAAGCCTTCCGTGGGTAGCATGGCTCCCATTTTGAAACCTTGCATCACCTGCTTTTCCATCTTCTTCGACGACCAATACAGGGTGATGGTGGCTTCCATGTCGTCTTCTTCGTAGAAAACTTCGATGTTGTGCTGACCGGCTTCGAGTTTCATTTTGCCAGATTTCGATACCTGAGTGTTTTCAATTACGGTTTTGCCGTCAATGACCAATTTGGCTTTGTCATCCGTCTGGATTTCAAAGGTATAGGTGTCGGCCAAGCAGGAGAACGAGCCTTGCCAATGCGCTTGGAAGTGGTCGCAACTGATGGCTGGGTCGGGGGAATTGCGCTTCCAGTCGAAATCGATTTTATCGTCCATGCGCCAAATGCTGACGGGTTTCATCTCGTAGAACTTCTTGTAAGGCCGCGTTCCATAAATGGCTTCCCCATTGATTTCGAGCCACTTGCCGAGGTCTAAAAGCCGCTCTTGTTGCAACAATGGGATTTTGCCGTCGGCGGCTGGACCTACGTTGAGCGTCATACCACCACCTGCCGCCACGAGGACGCAGAAATGGCGGATGAGTTCATCGGAGGTCAGGTAGTTTTCCAATGGCTCGTTGCGGTTGAGGCCGAAACTGCGCCCCAATCCGCGACATTCCGCCCAAGGCCTATCGGTGAGCGTGATGCCCGCGCTGTATTCGGGCGTGCGGAAGCCGTGTTGCTGTCCGTCGCCCCAGCGGTCGTTGACGATGGCGTCGCTGCCCACGGTGTTGTAGTACCACGAAATCAGTTCGGTGGCGTGCCATTGTTCCGCGCTGTTGCGCCATTCGCCATCGGTGAAAAGGACGGTGGGCTTGTATTTGGTAATCAATTCCTTGAACTGCGGAATCATGTGCGTATCGACGTAAGTGCCAATGTTTTCATCGGGGTCAACGTACCAGCGGTGAATGTCGCTTTTCCATTCGGGCAGGGAGTAGTAGAAGCCCATTTTGAGGCCTTTTTTGCGGACGGCTTCGGTCAGTTCGCCGCAAATGTCGCGCTTTGGCCCGACTTCGACGGAGTTCCAATTCGGCGCATATTGGCTCGGCCAAAGGCAGAACCCGTCATGGTGTTTTGAAACCAAAAGCACATACTTTGCCCCCGAATTTTTGAACAGTTCGGCCCATTCGTCGGGATTCCAAAGTTCGGCTTTCCACATTGGTGCAAAGTCCTCATACTGAAAGTCTTTGCCGTAAATCCGCTCTTGGAAAACCTTGCGGTCGTCGTTGGTCATTAGGCCGCGATAATACCATTCGGCATAGCCTTCCAAGCTCGCGTAGGCCGGAACGGAATAAACGCCCCAATGGATGAAAATGCCCAATTTGGCGTCGGAGAACCACTGCGGATAGCCCCGCTCGTTGATGGATTCCCAGCTGGGCTGGACTTGGGCGGAGAGGAGGTTGCATTGCAACAGCAAGGCTATGATAATTAGTATGTTATTTTTCATATTGGTAGTTTTTAAAATGTGATTCTGCTTCTTCTGATGAATGTAGTCTTCCTGCTTTGATGTCTGCTAAAGCAAGTTCAACTTGTTCATGTAGTTCTTCAATTGTCCAACAGCAAGGAGGTTGTATTTCTTTTTTCTTTGCTTTCATAATTGGGCAAAAGTAGTACATTTTTCAATTATTGATGAATTTGAGTGGAATTTTTCTAATTTTGCGGTATGAATATCTATCAACTCTTTCCACGACTGTTCGGAAACAAGCAAACCGCGTTCCGAATCAATGGCAGCAAGGCAGAAAACGGCTGCGGCACTTTTAACGACATCGATGAAACCGCCCTCAACGCGATTAAGGATTTGGGGTTCACCCACATTTGGCTGACGGGCATTCTGGAACACGCTTCCGAATCGACGGGCACGCATCCCGACATTACCAAGGGCCGCGCAGGCTCGCCATACGCCGTCACTAATTATCATTCCGTTGATCCCGATTTGGGCACAATGGCCGATTTTGAACAATTGGTCAATCGAATCCATGAAAAAGGGATGAAAGTAATTATCGACTTCATTCCCAATCATTTGGCGCGACAAAACAAAGATTTTTACCCCTGTAATTTCTATTATTGCGAGGGTCAAGCGTTTGTTTCGCCAAGGAGAATCGGCGAGCAACCTTACGAGGAGTTTCCCGCCAAGGCGACGGGCAACAATGTGTTTGCGCCCAATCCGAGCATCAATGATTGGTACGACACGGTGAAACTGAACTACGACAACCACGACACTTGGGAGAAAATGCTTGACATTCTGCGTTTTTGGTGCGCCAAGCAGGTGGACGGTTTTCGTGTGGATATGGCCGAGATGGTACCCGTGGCATTTTGGCAGTGGGTGATTGCCGAATTACGCAAAGATTACCAGCCGCTGATGATTGCAGAAATCTATCAACCAGCACTTTATAAGCCTTTTCTTGAAGCGGGTTTCGATTATTTGTACGATAAAGTTGGATTGTACGACACTTTGGAAAACATCCTTTGCCATGGTCACGAGGCCAAAGAGATTAGCCAAGTGTGGAAGGATTTGGACGAGATGGATGCCCAAATGCTGCGCTTTATGGAGAACCACGACGAGAAGCGTTTGGCCTCGCCACAGTTTGTGGGCGATGCCTTTGCCGCCTTGCCCGCCGTGTCGCTTTCCGCCTTGATGAACACGGGACCGTTTATGGTTTACAACGGTCAGGAGAGCGGTGAAACTGCCATCGGCGAAATTGGCTACAGCGGCGACGATGGGCGCACTTCCATTTTCGACTATTGCAATATGCCCGAACATCTGAAGTGGATGAACGGCGGCCAATTCGATGGTGGCCTGTTTGAAGAAAAGCAAAGGAAATTGTTCGGTTATTATCGTAATCTGCTGCATTTCAGGCAAGAACATCCCGCCATCAGCGAGGGCAAGTTCTACGATTTGATGTGGTGCAACCCGTGGTATATGAACTTCGACCCGCAGTTTGTGTATGCTTTTTTGCGCTATTCCGAAATGGAACGCTTGCTGGTCGTTGTGAATTTCAACCGCAACGAGCCTCGCGATATGGAGGTGAAAATCCCTCACGATGCTCTCGTTTTGATGGGCAAACGCAAAGCCAACGAGTTCGATATGAACGACTTCGCCAACGAGGTGGTTCCTGTGCATTTGGAAGCCTCTGAAACGAAGGTTATTGATTTGGATTCGGGGGAGGTAGTGTTTCATTGAGGAGATTTTGGTATTTTTGCGGTGCTATAACGATGAAAATGACGGAATCCAATAGAATAGAATTCAAGCGCGAATTGACCGACGAACTCGACATTGAGAAGGAAGTCGTCGCTTTCCTCAACTACCGAGAGGGCGGTATCCTTTACATTGGCATTGACGACGAGGGCAAGTCCGTTGGCGTGTCAGACATTGATGGCGATATGCTGAAAATCAAGGACCGCATCCGAAAGAATGTTATGCCTTCGCCGATGGGCCTGTTTGATGTGACTGCCGAACTGGTTGATGGAGTGAAAGTTATCAAAGTGTTTGTGGCCTCGGGCAGTGAAAAGCCTTATTACAAAGCCAAGTACGGTATGAGTACGCGAGGTTGTTTCATAAGGGTTGGGACGGCTGCCGAACCGATGACCACCACGATGATAGAGGATTTGTTTGCCCATCGGGTCAGGAACTCGTTGGGTCGTATCAGGTCGCCACGACAGGATTTGACTTTCAGTCAGTTGCGGATTTATTACGAAGAAAAGAAGCATCCGCTTAATGAGAACTATTTGCGCAATTTGGAACTTTTGACCGAAGATGGGGCATTGAACTATGTTGCTTATCTTTTGGCCGACGAAAACGGGAATTCCATCAAAGTGGCAAAATATGCTGGCAAGGATAGGGTTGACCTCATTTCGAATAATGAATACGGCTATTGTTGCTTGCTGACCGCGACAAGACGTGTGTTGGAGAAACTGAAAGTTGAGAATGTCATTTCGACGGAATTGACCTATATGAGCCGCATCGACACGCCACTTTGGGATGAGCGGGCGATTCACGAGGCAGTCATCAATTTCATCGTTCACAATGACTATAGTCGCGAGGTGCCGCCAAAGTTTGAGATTTTTTCTGACAGACTTGAAATCACCTCATACGGTCGTTTGCCTGAGAATATGTCGGAAGATGAGTTTTTCAATGGTGTTTCCATCCCACGCAACAAGGAGTTGAT
>Ga0326514_10003135_pt1 | contig 10494 bp, 15 predicted proteins | sample 3_2548_0518_D_FD_203653 | JGI IMG/M metagenome (GOLD analysis project Ga0326514, IMG submission 203653) | Bovine rumen microbial communities from UC Davis, California, United States - 3_2548_0518 | ecosystem: Host-associated > Mammals > Digestive system > Stomach > Rumen | place: USA... | reverse complement strand
ATGGCATCAGGGAATTGTTTCTGATGGATACGGCAAAGTCCGCGCAGCTCGTAGACTCCCACCACATAGGGATTGCGCCTGATAGCCTCAGAACAGTCCTGCTCAGCCCCGTGATAGTCTTCCAGATAGAATTTGGCTACTGCCCGGTAGAACCACGGCTCAAAGAGATAGGGCTTGGCAGAGATGGCCTGGTTGAAATACTGAATGGAGAGCACGTAGTCCTCGTAATAGAGCGCAGAGCGTCCTATCATCACCAACCGGTCGGTATTGAACTGGGCCATTGCCGCCAGCGGACAGAACAGCAGGAGGAATACGAGCCGCCGAATCATTCAGAAGAGGGTGGTTACCGCTTGACCGTCTTCGTACGATATCCACAACGGAAACGCCCCTGAGTCAAAGCTTTCAGTTTACTCTTTATCAACTGCTTACGAAGCGGAGAGATACGGTCGACGAACATCTTTCCGTCCAAATGGTCGAACTCATGCTGCATGACGCGAGCCAGATAGCCCTCAATCCACTCATCGTGAGGCTGCATCTGCGCGTCGAGCCACTGTACATGAATGCGTGCCGGACGCACCACTTTCTCGTGGATGGCAGGCAGCGACAGACAGCCCTCTTCGGAGGTTGTGGTCTCACTGTCGTCGTACTCAATGATGTGGGGATTGATGTAAGCCTGACGGAACCCCTTATATTCGGGCATATCATCGCTGATGACGTCCAGGTCTATCACCACCACACGTATCGGCTTGCCTACCTGCGGGGCGGCAAGTCCTATACCTTCACTCTCGGCCAACGTGTCCCACATGTCCTGCAGGAAGGAGTCAAGACCCGCAAAGTCGGCGGGTATGTCTTCAGCTACTTTGCGGAGCACGGGATGACCATATATATAAATAGGTAAAACCATTTACGATTAAACAGATTTAGTGATTTACAATTTACGATAACGCATATAGTCCTGCAGAATGATAGTAGCGGAAATCTCGTCGACCAGCGCTTTGTCCTGTCGGGCTTTCCTCTTCAGTCCGCCATCGAGCATAGCCTGATGAGCCAACACCGAGGTGAAACGCTCGTCGTAATACTCAATGGGTATGTCGGGATGCGCCTTGCGCCAACGGTTCACGAACTGTTGGACTCGCACAAGATTCTCGCTGGGTTGTCCGTTTGGCTGTCTGGGCTCGCCTATCACGATGCGCTCAACGGACTCAGCAGTCACATAGTGCGCCAGATAGTCGAACAGCTCAGAAGTAGAAACAGTTGCCAACCCTCCAGCAATCAGCTGCAACGGGTCGGTAACTGCTAATCCTGTACGTTTCTTGCCGTAGTCTATAGATAGTATCCTGCCCACTGCTTATTTCGCGTAGAGCAACCAGGCACCGGGATACTTCGTCTGCAGTCCGTCGCGGCTGGCTGCTGCGTCAGCCTTTGAGTCGAATGTTGTAGCAATCACACGATACATAGCCGGGCTGACGTTGCTGTTGACAACCACCTGAGCCTCATATCCCTCGCTCTTCAGCGTCTGCTGCAGACCCTCGGCGTTAGCTTTCAGGGAGAAAGAGCCCACCACGACGCTGAAGTTCTTCAGACCAGCGCCGTTGACCAGCGTTACGGACTCCTGACGGACGTTCACGTTGTCGGCATTGTTGTAGACTGCCGTATTGGTAGCTGGTTTCTCCACCATCGGAGTAACGACATTAGCCTCAGTAGCTGCGGGAGCCTGAGTCTGAGCCTGCATCTCTTCCTGTTGCTTAGCCTTCAGATAAGCCTGCTTGTATGCGCTCTCGCTTGATTTACATCCTGTAAACACCATTGCCGCGCAGAGTGCGGCACAAATAAGAGTGTTCTTCTTCATAATTTTATTGTACGTATTAAAAAATGAAACTTATTTCTTTTTAAAATTCTGTGCGAAAGTACAAAAAAACAAGCGAAAAACGTCTAAATCTCTGCATAAAGTTTGTTAAATACAGGAAAACTAACCTTTTTACATAAAAATTTGGTGAATTTTACGCGATAATTCAAAAAGTTTTCGTATTTTTGCCCTTGCGAAACAACATGTTTAACTCATAAAATATTGGAACAATGAAAAGTTTAGGTTATTTAGGCGCATTCTTCGGCGGCGCACTTGCCGGAGCAGTCATCGGTCTTCTGTTAGCTCCTGAAAAGGGTGAGGACACTCGTACAAAGATTACTGACGCTGTTGACGACTTCATGAAAAAGCACAACATCAAGCTCAGCCGTAAAGAAATGTGCGACCTCGTTGACGACATTCAGGAGGCTGCCCCTGAGGCTTAAAACCCGCTGTCTATGTTTTCGAGCGACAAAAACGTAGAAACCATAGCACAACTGGTAGAAGTGCTGAAAGACTACATTGGGCTTCAGGGCGAGTACCTGAAGCTAAATGTAGTTGAGAAGACCGTGCGACTGCTCACCGCGCTCACGCTGGGTGTCGTGCTGCTGATACTGGCTGTTGCCGCACTCTTCTACCTCTCGTTTGCTGTTGTCTTCTGGCTCACCCCTTATCTCGGTACGGGCTGGGCTTTCTGTCTGATGTCTTTTGCATTCCTGCTGCTGCTCATTCTGGTCTACAGCAACCGTAAGACCTGGATAGAGCGTCCGCTGGTGCGGTTTCTTGCTGACACTTTATTAAATTAAACGATAATGCCACAGTCTGGTTACAACACACTTGAAGACATCCAACTGCGTCTCAGCGAGTTGGAAACAAACTTACAGAAAGATAACGATAAGATTGGATTGCTGTGGCGCGAACTCACCGCTTCGAAACCTTCTAATACGAAGGGAGAACTGGCGGTCAATCTCGTCAGCAATACCATTACGGCTATCGACGCATTCCTCTTGGTGCGCAAACTGATGAAGACGTACGGCAGTTTGTTCAGCTGGAAAAAGAAAAAATAGCCCGCGCCTTCCGTCTTCAGATTGAGACCACCTGACCGTCGTATGCTAACTGTATATGGCCGGGCAGACTGGCATTGACCTCCGCATGGCGACCGATGTCGTGACTGGAGTGGATGAACCATGTCTGTCGGGCTCCGATGCGACGGGCAAAGCTGACAGCCTCGGACAGAGTCTGGTGTGAGTGGTGCGGCTTCTCACGCAAGGCGTTGACTACCAGCGTGTCGCAACCCTCGATGTAAGGGATTTCCTCTTCGTGGATGGTCTTCATGTCGGTGATGTAGGCCAACGGTCCGATGCGGTAGCCCAATATGGGCAGGTCGTGGTGCATCACCTCGAAGGGCATGACGTCCAGGTCGCCGATACGAAACGGATGGTGCTTATGTATCTCGTGCAACTGGATGGCGGGAACACCAGGGTAACGATGCTCAGCGAAGCAGTAAGGCAACATCTCAAGCATTCCCTGACGGGCTATCGGGTCGGCATAGACGTTGATCTCGCCAAACTGACAGTAAGGGCGGACATCGTCCATTCCCCCCATGTGGTCGTAGTGAGCATGGGTAATCAGTATGCCGTCAATCCGACGAAACGGCTGGGGCATAATCTGCTGACGGAAGTCCGGACCGCAGTCGATCAGCAGCCGGGTCAGTTCGGTTTCTATCAGCGCCGAACAGCGCAACCGCTTGTCGTGCGGGTCGGTGCTGCTGCACGTATAGCAGTGGCATCCGATAGTAGGTACGCCACAGGATGTTCCGGTGCCTAAGAAAGTCAGCCTCATATAATATTCACCTCCGGATGAATGTTAATACCGAATTTCTGGAACACATCGTGACGGATGGTCTCGCAGAGCGTCACGATCTCCTGCCCCGTAGCACCGCCGCGATTGACCAGCACCAGTGCCTGTCTGTCGTGTACACCAGCGCGTCCCAGCGACTTACCCTTCCATCCGCACTGCTCTATCATCCATCCTGCCGGTATCTTCACGTGGTCAGCATCAATGACGTAGTGCGGCATCTGCGGATAGAGCGCCAGCAACTGTTCGAACTTATCGCGCGGAACGACGGGATTCATGAAGAAACTGCCGGCATTGCCCGTCACCTCCGGGTCGGGCAGTTTCTCTCTGCGGATGTCGATAATCGTCTCGCGCAACAGCTGGGCGGTCAAATGATGAATATCCTTTTTCTCCAGAGCCGCACGGATGTTGCCGTAGTCCAGCTTGGGCTGAAACTCCGTCTGCAACTCATATACCACATGCGTGATGAGGTAACGGTTCTTCCACTCATGCTTGAAACGACTGTCGCGATAGCCATACTGACACTCCTCGTTGGTGAACGTAACCTGACGGCCGGTAGCTATCTCAACAGCCTCGACAGCACTGACGAGGTCTTTCACTTCTACTCCGTACGCCCCGATGTTCTGAACGGCACTCGCCCCTACCTCACCAGGTATCAGCGAGAGGTTCTCCGCACCGTAGAAATGATGATTGACACACCAGGCAACGACATCGTCCCACGTCTCACCGCTGCCGCAGCGGATATGATTTGAGTCGACCAGCTCAATACCGCAAATGGCCGAGTGTACTACTATGCCGTCATAGTCGCCCGTCAGCAGCAGATTGCTGCCCCCGCCTATTATAATATAAGGTGTAACCGCCGGGCGAAGCTGTCGCGCCACCTGCAGAGCCTCCGCCTCGTCGTGATACTCCACGAAGTGGGCACAACGGGCGTCAATGCCGAAGGTGTTATGGTGCAGCAGACTATAATGTGTGATATCTGTCATTCTATTACCCCTCTAAGTTGTCAGTTTGGTCAAGAGCCACTTGCCGTTACGCCGACGGAACGACATCTCCAGTTCCTGTCCGTTGGCTATACCACGCAATATGAAATGCTTGGTGTCGCACTCCTTGCGCGGTGAACCGTAGATGATGTTGTAGATTTCCTTGGACGGCAGTTGCGGAGCGAAAGCCTCCCAGGTGTCGGGAGTAATGATGCCTTCCATCTGGTTGAAGTCATCGTCAGGATCAGGTCCGACGAACTTCACCGTTGCTCCCAGACTCTCCATCTGGAAACTCATATCGCTGGAGAACCGACGGTAGAACTCAAGGAATGAGGCGTTCGACGACTGTGAGATAGGAATGACGCGAATGGCCGTCAGCAGCCAGGCACCCTTCGGGCGTACAAACACATACTGGTTGATTTTGCTGCTGGCAAAGTCGATACGCTCCACTATAGCCTGATTGACCGTCGTGTCCGTCAGCACCTCCATCTGCTCCTCATTGTCGAAGAGCAGCGTATAGTATCCCTGCCGCATGAAGAAATACTCCATTTTCCACTGCTGCCTGGCTATCATCTCCTTCTTGCTCCCGTCAACGCGCCGCAGAGGAAACAAGATACGTTCCATCTGCAGCTTCTTATTAGCGGCAAAATTGAAAATAAAGTCATCAAACAGTCCGTCGGCAGCTTTGGGGACAGGTGTCTCGCTGATTTCCTCAGCCAGCGAGTCCAGGTCATTGACATCACGCTCAGACACCGAGTCAGTACTGACCTCATCCGCCACACTGCCCGTCTTGTTGCCACCGCATGATGCCATCAGCAAGAGCAGAGCACTCATTGAAACCAAATAACGTCTCATCCGTTGAAGTAAAAATTCTACGCTTCTCTCAAAAATTTGTGCAAAGATAGAAAATATTTCTGAATTATGAATGATGAATTATGAATTATTTCGTACCTTTGCATCAAAATTTAAGTATACCCACTGATTATGATACTTGATAAGATAGATGAACTTCTGAAAGAAGTACAGAACTTAAGTGCTAAGAACGCTGACGAAGTAGAGCAGCTCCGACTGAAATACCTGAGCCGCAAGGGCGAGATTACCGCTCTGATGAACGATTTCCGAGAAGTAGCCGCCGACCAGAAAAAGACGGTAGGAATGAAGATCAACGAGCTGAAGACGCTGGCCACAGAGCGCATCAACCAGTTGCGTGAGGATTGTGCGTCACAGGATAACGGCGAGACCGACATCGACTTGACGCGTACCCCCTACCCTATTAAATTAGGTACGCGTCATCCGCTGACTATCGTCACCAACGAGATTATCGACATCTTCAGCCGCATGGGATTTGTATTGGCCGACGGTCCTGAGGTAGAGGACGACCTGCATGTGTTCACCAAGATGAACTTTGCCGCCGACCACCCCGCACGCGACATGCAGGACACGTTCTTCGTCAGTCAGCATCCCAACGATGTGACCAAGAACATACTGCTGCGCTCGCATACATCCAGCGTACAAGCCCGGGTGATGGAGAACATGCATACGGAGGACGGCAGACTGACCGCTCCTATCCGGGTGATTTGTCCGGGACGTGTGTATCGTAACGAGGCCATTACGGCCCGAGCCCACTGTTTCTTCCATCAGGTGGAGGGACTCTATATCGACAAGAACGTATCGTTCACCGACCTGAAGCAGGTGCTGCTCTCGTTTGCCCGCGAGATGTTCGGGCCTGACACGCAGATCCGCCTGCGTCCCTCTTACTTCCCGTTCACCGAGCCATCGGCCGAGATGGACATCTCGTGCTTCATCTGCGGCGGCGAGGGTTGCGGATTCTGCAAGCATACCGGATGGGTAGAGATACTCGGCTGCGGAATGGTCGACCCGAACGTGCTTGAGCAGTGCGGCATCGACTCGAAGATTTATAGCGGTTATGCTTTCGGTATGGGTGTAGAGCGCATCACGAACCTGAAATACAGAGTGAGCGATCTACGTATGTTCTCTGAGAACGACGTCCGTTTCCTGAAAGAGTTTGAGGCAGCTAACTAAGAAGCGCATGAAACTGGCTGTAATGACACGCCCCACGTTCTTCGTGGAGGAAGACAAGATACTCTCGTCGCTCTTTGAGGAGGGACTTGACAATCTGCATCTCTACAAGCCAGATTCGTCACCCATGTACTCGGAGCGGTTGCTGACGCTGCTGTCAGAGGACTTTCATAAAAAGATTACCGTTCACGACAATTTCTACCTGAAAGAGGAATATAAGCTGAAAGGCATCCATATAGACGATGAGACAACACCGCCGCCAGAAGGCTATAAGGGACACATCAGCCGCACATGCACACATCTGGACCAGCTGAAAGAGTCCAAGCGTCACGCTGACTATGTGTTTCTGAAATATATCGACGACAGCCAGTCGGAGCCTAACTGCAAAGCCTCGTTCACGCCGCAGCAGTTAGAGGACGCCGCACGCCGAGGACTGATTGACCGCCACGTGTATGCGCTCGGCGGCATGAATCTCGACAATGTCAGACTGGCTAAAGATCTGGGCTTCGGAGGTATTGTCATTTGCGGCGACCTCTGGAACCGTTTCAATATTCACCAGGAGCTGGACTATCAGGCATTGATAGACCACTTCCGCAAACTACAGAAAGCAATAGGTTAAGAACTTGAGATAAAACAATGAACCCTAACAAAAACTACATGGTGTTTTCGGGTACTGCAACAAAGTACCTCGCAGAGAAAATCTGCCAAAGCCTGGGATGTCCGCTGGGTGAGCTTCAAATCACGAAATTCTCCGACGGCGAGTTTGCTGTATCTTATGAGGAGAGCATCCGCGGACGCGACATCTTCCTTGTACAAAGCACATTCCCCAATTCCGACAATCTGATGGAGCTGCTGCTCATGATTGACGCTGCCAAACGGGCGTCAGCACGTACCATCAATGCCGTCATCCCCTACTTCGGCTGGGCGCGTCAGGACCGCAAGGACAAACCACGCGTCAGCATCGGTGCCAAACTGGTGGCCGACCTGCTGAGTGTGGCGGGTATCGACCGGGTCATCACGATGGATCTGCATGCCGACCAGATTCAGGGATTCTTCGATGTTCCCGTCGACCATCTGTATGCCTCGGGGGTCATCCTGCCCTACCTGCAGAGTCTGCATCTCGACAATCTGGTCATCGCATCGCCTGACGTAGGCGGCTCGAAGCGTGCCAACACGTACGCTAAGTTCTTAGGCTGTCCGCTGGTGCTGTGCAACAAGACGCGCGCCCGCGCCAACGTCGTAGCCTCGATGCAGATCATCGGTGACGTGGAGGGCAAGAATGTGGTCATTATCGACGATATGGTGGATACCGCCGGCACCATCACCAAAGCTGCCGACATCATGAAGGAGGCTGGTGCGCTGACTGTCCGCGCTTGTGCCTCACACTGTGTGATGAGCGGTCCGGCCAGCGACCGCGTCCAGGCTTCGGCTCTGGAGGAGATTGTATTCACCGACTCCATTCCCTATACCCAGCGTTGCGCTAAGGTCAAGCAGCTCAGCGTGGCTGACATGTTCGCAGAAACCATCCGTAGAGTTATCAACAATGAAAGCATCTCTTCACAGTATATTGTATAGTGCGCTCGCAGCAGCCGCACTGACTGCATGCCAGTCGAACTCATTTCAGGTGAACGGAACTATCGAGGGGGCCGCTGACGGCGACACCCTCTTTTTGACCTCTGACCTGCAGACGGGCATTCCCTCGGACACCATCCTGGTGAAAGACGGTAAGTTCACCATCGGCGGACAGGTTGACTCCGTCAGTCTCTGTATGGTGTACAGCGCCAAGCAGAACGAGCTGAACGCTCCTTTCTTCATAGAGCCGGGAAACATCAGCATAGCCATCAAGGCCACTCCGGGAGCCACCCGCGTAGGCGGCACGAAGTGTAATGACGAATGGCAGGAGCTGAACGACTCGGTGATGACTATCGGCAAGGAGATCAACCGCATAGCCGAGCATGTCTACGGACAGACCTCTACGCAAGAGGAGCAGCAGCAGGCTATGGAGCAGATAGAGCAGTTGAACAAGCGTTTCTCTGCCCTCGTGGTAAAGAAGGCTGAGAAGAACATCAAAAACGAGTTCGGCTATTTCCTGCTGACCTACTATCCGGAGGAGCTGATTGACAACGAGACCCGCTCGCGACTCATCAGGCAGCTGCCCGCTGAGATGCGTCAGCGCTCAGCTGTCAAGATGATTGAGGAGAGCATTGCCACCGCGGCCAAGACAGCCGAAGGGGAAACCATCAATGACTTCTCGCAGCCGGCTCCTGACGGAACGATGCTCAGCATCATGAGCGAAGTCAGCCAGCACCGCATCACCATCATCGACTTCTGGGCCTCGTGGTGCGGTCCCTGCCGTCAGGAGATGCCTTCGGTCATTGCGCTCTATAACGAGTATAAGGACAAGGGACTGGGTATCGTCGGCGTGTCGCTCGACTCTGAGAAAGACGCCTGGCTGACAGCCATCAAACAGCTGGGCATGACCTGGCCGCAAATGAGCGACCTGAAAGGTTGGGAAAACCAAGCCGCTCAGGATTTCAGCGTCACCAGCATTCCCCACACCATCGTGGTAGACCAGCAGGGGCGCATCCTGCAGCGCGGACTGCGCGGTGAGTCGCTGGCCAAGTTCGTGGCTGAGCAACTAAACTGATCATGAATAAGAAAGAACGCTACGCATATATCCTGGACTATTTCAGACGCGAGATGCCTGAGGTACAGACGGAACTGGAGTTCGGCAGCGTGTTCCAACTGCTGGTGGCTGTCATCCTGAGCGCACAATGCACCGACAAACGCATCAACCAGGTGACTCCCGAACTTTTCCGCCGCTTCCCCGACGCCCGCACGATGGCGCAGGCTGACGCTGACGAGATACTGGAATATATCCGTAGCGTTTCCTATCCTAACTCCAAAGCCGATTATCTGGTGACGATGTCGCGCCGACTGGTAGAGCGCCATCAGGGCGAGGTGCCTACCGACATGAACCTGCTGCTCGACTTGCCTGGTGTGGGACGCAAGACGGCTAACGTCATCCAGAGCGTAGCCTTCGGCAAGTCTACTATGGCTGTCGACACACATGTGTTTCGTGTGAGCCACAGGCTCGGACTGGTGGCCAAGAGTGCCAACACGCCCTATAAGGTGGAACAGGAACTGGTAAAAAGAATACCCGCGGAGGATGTTCCGCGGGCTCACCACTGGTTATTGCTTCATGGACGCTATGTCTGCACGTCCCGTCGCCCACACTGTGAGCGCTGCGGACTCAGCGCTGTCTGTCCTTCTTGTTCACTCCCTTCATCCACGAACGGTGGAAACGATACTCAGCCTTGATGATCTCGTAGACCTTTGAGGCGGCCACCTGCTGCATCATCTTCTTGTGGTAGCACTTCTCTATCTGTTTCATCTCGATATTCAACTTGTCGTACTCGTTGACCATCGCCTCGCATCCGGCCTCGTCGTCAGGCTTGTTCTTGGCCATCTTGTGCATTCTCACATAGTATCCGCGCTGCTTCTTATGCATCTCGCGCATCAGCGGAAACACTACGGCGGCTTCCTGCTGGGTCAGCCCGGCCTCGCGGGTGATGTATGACTCCATCTCGGCTTCAAACTTCTCCGGCGAGAACTTCTTGTCCTGGGCACCGACGACAACAACCATCGACAACAGTAACATCGTCAGAAAACATTTTCTCATCATCTCTTTCATCCTCCCTGCCGTTAATCGTCGCTCAGACAAGCGTAGATGTCTGTATTGTCAATCATCGTGTAGTCGGCGGCTTGCTC
>Ga0326514_10003134_pt1 | contig 10496 bp, 9 predicted proteins | sample 3_2548_0518_D_FD_203653 | JGI IMG/M metagenome (GOLD analysis project Ga0326514, IMG submission 203653) | Bovine rumen microbial communities from UC Davis, California, United States - 3_2548_0518 | ecosystem: Host-associated > Mammals > Digestive system > Stomach > Rumen | place: USA: California... | reverse complement strand
CTGGAACACATTGTCCTTACGGGGAATGCCATCCGTCTGGCCGCCGATGACGTCCACGGAAGAGGCGGAAGGAGTCAGCTCGAAGATGCGGTCTGCGTTGGTCTCAGCGGAGACTGCCACAGAGGGGCCGGTGGTGGTGGTGCCGACCAGAACCTGCATGCCCCAGTCCTTCAGGGTGTTGTAGGCGTTGACGGACTTCTCGGGGTCGTGCTCGTCGTCCTGCCAGTTCAGCTCGAACTGGATGCCGCCCAGAGCATTGATCTCCTCCACAGCGATCTCGGCGCCGTGCTGAGTAGCCTGGCCGTAGATGGCAGCGGGGCCGGAAGTGGGGCCGATACCGCCGATCTTAATGGCGGCGGTGTTGGCGCCCTCAGTCTCGGCAGTCTGGGTGTCAGCGCTCTCTCCGCTGCCGCTATTGGCATTGCCGCCGCAGGCAGCCAGAGAGAGAACCATCACCATAGCCAAAAGAATTGCAAGAAGCTTCTTCAGGTAATTCATGATTCATAATCCTCCTATTCATTCTCCGCAAGATGAATTTCATTTATCTTGCGGTTACAGGCGTATTTTATCGCAGTTACGCCCCACCGTCAACCTGCCAATCAGCCTTCTTTTACCAAAATTATTCGGTCAATCCCAGATTTTTTTGTACGCTTTAACATGTTTTTAACAAATCATTGACAGTCCAAAGCTTTTTACTTGACTTTTTGTCAATTTTGAATTGCAAAGTCAACAGAGTTGCATCCTTTGCAGCCATTTGAAGAGCATGCGCATATCCCTCACAGAAAAGCCCCCATGCCGCAGAATTTTCCCGCAGCATGGGGGCACTCTTTCATTTTTTTGTTTCCCTCTCTCAGGATCTCCTCTCCTGCCGGAAACCGCACCTCTTCCGCAGCTGGCCTTCCGGCAGCAGAGCGTTGGCCGGCCCTCCCAACTCATCCCGCTCCTGCGGATCTCCGGTTTTCACATAGCTGTCCTCCTGCACGGGCCTCAGATCCCGCAAATCATAGGGAGTCTCCTGATAGACAAAATTGAGCCAGTTGGTGTAGGTGCAATTGGAGCTGGAGCGCCAGGAAAGGATCGGGGGCTTTGTCGGGTCGTCGTCCTGATAATAGTTTACAGGGATGTCCGGCTCCAGTCCCCGTTCCAGATCGCGGCGGTACTCCCGGTCCAGGTCATACCGGTCGTACTCAGAATGGCCGGTCACGAAGATCTGCCGGGAGGAGCAGGCGAGGATGAGATAACTGCCCACCTCCTCGCCGTCCGCCACCACATACAGGTTGGGATTGCTGCGGACGGCCTGCTCATCAATGCCGGTATAGCGAGATTGGGGCGCAAAAAATTCATCGTCCATCCCCCGCATGAGCATCTTTCTCCGGTGCAGTACCCGGTGACGGTAGACCCCGCTCAGTTTGCGAGGCAGAAGGTGCTTTTGGATGCCGTAGTGGTAGTAAAGCCCCGCCTGTGCGCCCCAGCAAATGTGGAAGGTGGAGAACACATTTGTCTTGGACCACTCCATAATGCGCTCCATCTCCTTCCAGTACTCCACCGCTTCAAATTCCAGCTTTTCCACCGGAGCGCCGGTGATAATGAGTCCGTCAAACCGCTGATCCTTCACATCGTCGTAGGTGACGTAAAATTTGTTCAGATGGGACGCATCCCCGTGGGTCGCCCGGTGAGAGGCCGTCTTCATAAACGTGATCTCGGTCTGGATGGGGAAGTTTGACAGCACCCGCAGAATGTTCAGCTCCGTGGCCTCCTTCAGGGGCATGAGATTTAAGATGGCGATTTGAAGCGGACGAATGTGCTGGGATTGCGCGCGGGACTCATCCATGACAAATATGTTTTCAGATTCCAATATATGTTTGGCCGGAAGGTCGTTTTGCACCTTTATGGGCATAGGGATCACCTCAAGAAAATCGCGGTACAGTCACTTTGACGCAAAAAAACGAGAGTTGAAACAACTCCCGAACAAACGTATACAGTCATGTTGCATTTCGCTTTCAACAGGCACATTCAGCACGGCAAAAGCACCCGACCATATACAAATGTCCGGGAGTTCCGCATTCGATTGCTCTTCCGTTGGAAGCGCAGCGGCTTCTGAACGATTTTGCGCATGGCTGCCACCTCGTTACTGTCATCTGTTTTCTTCCGATTTTATTGCAAGTCCGGCCATCTGTCAACAGGTGTTTTCCGATTCCTGTATTTGCTCCGGCCCGCACGCAGATCCCCCGCAGCCGGCAAATGCAGGCAATGCGGGGGGATTTGCGGCAGGCAGGCAGGTTCCGTTATACAACCGCAGGGGTGATCACTTTGCCGGTTCCGCCGCAGTAACGGATGGTAGTATCCACGATTTGCCTGGCCGTCTCCTGCAGGAGCGCATCGTCTGTGGCCTCGTTGCCCTGCACGATATAGAAGATATTTTGTGCCGCTTCGTCCACCTTGGTCTTTTCCACCTGCCGTATCTCAAGGCGGCACAGCACTTCGTTTGCGTCGTCACAATAGCTGTACTCGTGGGGCTTGACGGGGATCGGCTCTGCCTGTCCGATGGGCTGAAAGCGCTCTGTCCCGTCTGTAAACCGGAGGGTCACATTGCCGTCCACCCGATCCATATTGTGCGCACCCAGCGCCAGCTTGCTCTCCAGAGAGATCAGGTTATAGATGTCCACCGCCTGATTGATGTAGAACATGCCCTGATGCTTGAGCAGCAGTTTGATCAGATTTTCGCTGGCCGGGATATTCTTTCTCCGCTTGACGCCGGTCTTGTCGTGAAGGAGGTTATAGCCCTCCAAAATCGGGTCCGCATGGACATTCAGTCCCTGGTACGCCTCGTAAAGCTCCGCAATGCGCTGATTCCGATATGCCTGCCATTGAGCGTCGTTTTTATGGTTGTCGACGCCCTCCACCACTGCAAAGACGATTTTCACGCCTGCATCCAGCACTTCCTTTTGTACAAAAAATTCCATCTGTCTCACACTTTCCTGTCCTTATTCCGGCTCCTTGCAGACATCTATCCATGCCGCATAGCCGCTGCACGTCTCCAGCTCGGGAATGGTGAGCCGTACCGCGCTTCGCCCGGTACCCGCCGCCGGATAGACCACTTCAAACCGCTTCAGGCTTTCGTCCAGATAGACCCTCACGCCTTCCTTTACGCCGAAGGGACATACGCCTCCCGGCTCGTGTCCCACCAGATCATTGACCCGGTCAGCCGGGATCATCTTTGCCTTCTGATGGAACACAGCCTTAAACTTTTTGTTGTCGATTCGGGCTGTCCCCTCCACTACGATCAGGATGGGACCTTCCTCCAGGAGAAAGGAGAGGGTCTTTGCGATCTCCGCCGGGCTGCATCCCAGAGCCTCTGCCGCTTCCGCAACGGTGGCGCTGGTCTTTTCGGGAATGATAATGCAGCCGTCCAGTCCGTACTGCTTTAAATGTGCTTTCGCTCGTTCCAGCGACATAGTCGCCGCCTCCTTTCTGCCGAGCCGCCCGCTCCGCACGGTGATTACAGCAGGGCACCCGCCCCACATCTTTTATACTATAAACCTATCAGATAAATATGTAAAGACTTTTTTGCTTCACATTATAAACCGCATTTTCCACCTTTTTGGAAAAAGCTCTTGACGAATCCGGAATCTTGTGATAGATTAAACCCATCTAATCTGGTAGGTATATAGGCAAGGTAAAGGAAGGTACGCATCATGGCAAACAATACGGGCTCAGTTGATATGGCAATGTACATGTGTAAGGGCATGTTCCTGTCCTGTGACGTCCGTTTTTTGATGTGCGTTCCCGCAAAAGCAGGCTGAGGCTGTATGTCCGGCCATATCTGTTTTGCTTTTAACCGGGAAGGTCTCTGGCTGCTTCCCGGTTAAATTTTTACATTTTATTTAAAGGAGAGAAAAGATCATGGAAAACAAGAAAAAATCAATCGGCGCCCTGCTTCTGGGCAAGTGGGACACCAAGACCATCGTCGGCATTGCCATCGGCGCAGCGCTCTTCGGCGTTCTGATGGACTTTGGCGGCATTAAGGTGACCACCAACACCTCCCTGACCAGCGCTTATGTGGTGCTCCCCATTGTCGGCGCCCTGTTCGGACCTCTTCCCGCTGCCCTCACCGGACTGCTGGGCAACACCATTGCAGACCTGATCGGCGGCTGGGGCTTCTGGTTTGACTGGTCCTTTGGCAATGCCGTGGCAGGCTTCTTCATCGGCCTTCTGCCCATTTACGGCGCAAAGATCGGCGAGGGTGTTTTCAATGTCAAGCACGCCATCATCTATGCGATCGTCACCGTCCTCGGCGTGGGCATCGGCTTCGGCCTGGTGACTCCCCTGCTGACCGTTCTGTTCTACTCCTCTGAGCTGACTGTCACCTGGATCCAGGCAGAAGCAGCCATTATCTCCGACGCTTCCGTTGCTGTCGTGGTTGGTATTCCCGTTCTCTTTGCCCTGGCAAGACGCAACGCCCGCAAGACCAACCTGTCCAAAGAAGACTGAGATATATGAAAAAGCCGGTTATCGAACTGAAAGACTTCTCTTTTCGCTACAAATCCCAAAAGGAATTTACGCTGCACGACATCAACCTGACCATTTACAGCGGCGAAAAGGTGCTCATTCTCGGGCCCTCCGGAAGCGGGAAGTCCACACTCGGTAGCTGCATCAACGGCCTTATACCATTCTCCTATGACGGTGAGATGTCGGGGTCCTGCAAGGTCTCCGGCATCGAAACCAGGGAGGCAAATATCTTCACCATTTCAAATCATGTAGGCACCGTCCTGCAGGATTCAGACGCCCAGTTTGTTGGTCTGTCTGTTGGTGAAGATATTGCTTTTTCCCTGGAAAACGACGCCGTCTCCCGGCCGGAGATGTTGAAAAAGGTAGATGCAGTTGCCAAAATCGTCGGCATGGATGCCTTTCTCGATGCCCTTCCGTACAGCCTCTCCGGCGGTCAGAAGCAGAAGGTCGCCCTTGCCGGTATCATGCACAACGACGTGGAAACCCTCCTCTTTGACGAACCGCTTGCGGCCCTTGACCCCGCCATGGGCATGGCCGCCATTGATCTCATCGATCAGGTGCACAAGCAGCATAACAAAACCGTTCTCATCATCGAGCACCGGTTTGAGGATGTGCTCTATCGCCACGTGGACCGCATCATTCTCATGAATGACGGGCGGATTCAGCTGGATACCACCCCCGACGAGCTGCTCCGTTCCGACATTCTCAAGCGAAACGGCATCCGTGAGCCGCTCTACATTTCCGCTCTGAAAAACGCCGGCATCAGGTTCGGCGAAAATGAGCATCTGGACAGCATCGACGAGCTGGACTTTGATCAGTACAGGGATGCCGTGACCAGAGCTTTTCAGAACGTGGCGCTCTCCCAACCCAAGCCCAAGGGAGAGAAGATCATTGAGGTCTCCCATGTCTCCTTCGGCTACGGTCACGAGCGTCTTGCGCTGAACGACGTCTCTTTTGACATCTCCAGGGGCGAGAAGATCTCCATCATCGGCAAGAACGGCGCAGGCAAATCGACGGCAGCCAAGCTGATCTGCGGCATCATCCGCCCCCAGAAGGGCGAGGTGCGCATCAACGGCAAGGATTATAAGGCCCTGTCCATCCGCGAGATCGGGCGCATGGTAGGCTATGTCATGCAGAATCCCAACCAGATGCTGGTCAAGGACATCATCAAGGACGAGGTCGGCCTTGCCATGGCCCTCAACGGGTTTGATGAAGCTGTCATCAAGGAGAGGACCGAAAAGGTGCTGCGGATGTGCGGTCTGTACAGCATGCGCAACTGGCCTGTCGGCGTGCTGAGCTACGGCCAGAAAAAACGCATTACCATCGCCTCTATTCTTGTACTGCAGCCCGATGTCATCATTCTCGACGAGCCCACTGCCGGTCAGGATTATAAGCGTTACACCGAGATCATGCATTTTATTGACCAGCTCAATCGGGAGTATAACATCACCATTGTGTTCATCACCCACGACATGCATCTGGCCATCGAGTATACCGACCGATCCATCGTGTTTGCTGACGGTGAGTGTATCGCGGACGATGCGGTATTTAAGGTGCTCAGCAACGATGAAATTATCTCAAGAGCAAACCTGAAGCAGACCTCTCTTGTGACCCTTGCCCATCGCTGCGGAATCGATCCCGAGCACTACATCCACTATTTCATCGATTCTGAAAGGGGGGAGTGAGCATATGGATCAGCGCCTTTTTATCAATCTCTCTCCGGGCAATACCTATCTTGACAAGCTGACCGGCAAGACGAAGGTACGGCTGTTCTTTGCCTTTATCATCCTGCTCATTGCCACGTGGGATATGCGCATCATCTTCCCCACACTGCTTGTCTCCGTCTTCGGTCTGTATTCCCTTAAGTCAAAGCTGAAGAGCGTCAGGGCCATCACCGTTTTTGTCATCCTGACCAACCTCTTCAACCTCTTCCTCATCTGGGTCATCAACCCGGATTACGGCGCAACGATCTGCGGCGGCTCCACTGTTTTGTTTCAGATCACTTCCTTCTATGTCGTTACCGGCGAAACCATATGGTATTTCCTCGTACGGTTCTGCAAAATGATGGCCACCTTTGTTGCGGCAATGACCTTCATCCAGTGCATCACGCCCAGCGAATTGGCGGCCGGTCTCTACGCCAACAAGATCCCATATAAGGTCTGCATGATCGTATCCATCGCCTTCCGGTACATCCCCGATATTATGCGTGACTTTACCAACATCAAAATCTCCATGCAGGCAAGAGGAATGGAGCTGGATTCCAAAAGGACCACCCTCTGGCAAAGGCTCAAGCAGAATGTGCTCATCCTGGTACCGCTCATCATTACCAGCTTTGACCGGGTGGGCAACATTGCAAACGCAATGGATCTTCGGGGCTTTGGCAAGAACAAAACCAGAACCTATTATTCCGAGCATGAGGATGGCAAGGGCGATGGGCAGATGAAAATTCTGTACACAGCGCTCTATCTCTTTATCATTGTCGTCATTGTGCTCAGGATCGTAAAGCCAGGTGAATTTTTGGTATGGTATCCGTTTCAAAATTAAATTACAGGCAGGTTTGGGAGGCACATAAGGGGGAGTTTTCCCGACTGGTGCAGATCCCATCCATGTACGACGCCGAAAGCGCAGGCCCGGAAACGCCCTACGGTATTCCCGTGTATCGCGCGCTTGGTTACATGAAAGAGCTTTGCCGGCAGGAGGGCTTTCAAATCACAGAATATGACGGGGCCGCCTTTGCCGCCTCCTGGGGAACGGGAGAGCGAATCGACATTGTGTCCCATTTGGACGTCGTGGGCGTCACCGACGATTGGGAGGAAGATCCCTTTTCCGGCTCCATCCATGACGGATATGTACACGGACGAGGCACACAGGACATGAAATCCGGCGCCTATCTCACCTTTCTTGCCCTCAAGCTCATCAAAGGCAGCGGGATCGTGCCGAAAAAGGAGATTCGCCTGGTCTATGGCACAGACGAGGAGCGGACCATGGACGACATGCGCCTTTATGTCACAAAGGCAGGTCTCCCCGCATTTTCCTTCACGCCGGACGGCACCTTCCCCATGGTAAACGGAGAAAAGGGCGCCCTCATGTGGATCATGGAGGGAGATTACACAGGCTTTGTCCGCTCCCTCTCCGGAGGGATCCAGCCCAACGTCATCCCTCCGGAGGCCGTTGCTGCGGTGGATTTCCACGACGCCGGCCTTGCCGCCCGCACAGCACAATCACTGGGAATTGACGCGGCTTTTGAGGTGCTCCCCGAGGCGCTCCAGATCCGTGTGAAGGGCAAGGCCGCCCACGCCTCACGTCCCGAGTCGGGCCGCAATGCGGTGACCGATCTGTTCCGGCTGCTGGCCGCCCTCAGCGGGGAAGAAATGCTGCGCCGGATCGCCTCCTGCTTCGGCGACGCCCACGGGCAGGGCGCGGGCATGGGTTACGACATCAGCCCAATGGGAAAGCTGTCCCTGAGTCCGGGCATTGTTGAGATCACCAACGGCCGTATTCGCTTTTGGATCGACTGCCGGTATCCCTACGGTGTGGGCTCCGATACACTCACAGGAATTCTGTCGGCTCATTTTCCTGAGTATGATGTTGCCCTTTCCTATGACGCTCCGCCCACCTTTACCCCGGAGGATGATCCGTACATCCTGGCTCTGAAGACGGCTTACCGCGCCGCAACCGGGCGGGCCTGCACCGCTTCCATCTCAGGGGGCGTGTCGTACGCCAAGGTGTTTGGACACTGCGTCACATTTGGTGCGCTGGCAGAGGGTTCTGAAAATCTTACCCACCAGAAAAATGAAAAAATATCCGAGTCTGACTGTATTGCGGCGCTTGAAATATATCATAACGCCATCAAAAATCTGATGGAGGTAGCGAAATGAAGCCTGCCATTCTTCTTCAGACAGATTTTTCCAACACATGGAGCGCAGTGGCCGCCATGAAGGGCGTCATAAAAATGACCGACCCAGAGCTGGAGATCTATGATCTCTGCCACGACATTAAGTGCTTTGACCCCTGGGAAGCATCCCTTTCCCTCAGCGCAGCAGAGCCGTACTGGCCCGGCGGAACGGTCATCGTCTCCGTGGTTGATCCCGGAGTCGGCACCTCACGCAGAGCGTCTGTGGCACGGCTCAACGACGGCACTTATGTGGTCACGCCGGACAACGGTACGCTGACCCATCTGAAACACAGCGTGGGCATCGCCGCCGTTCGGGAAATCGACGAGCGCAGAAACCGCTTTCGCGCAAAAGAAGATGTGTCCGTCTTTCACGGGCGGGATCTCTTCGGCTACTGTGCGGCCCTGCTTGCCTCAGGAAAGATCAGCTTCGAACAGGTGGGCAGAGCGTATCCTGTCAGCCAGGTCATCGAGTGTCCGGAGTACAGTCTCCTGCCGGAGATCCACGGAGATCGGGTAGACACCTGGATCATGACGGGGTTGAAACATTTCGGCGGGATACAGTTTTATATCACCAACGAGGAATGGAAGCGTCTGGGTTACACAGAGGGAGACAACGTGAGCATCCGCATTACGCACGAAGGCACTGCCGTGTTTGACGGCATTGTTCCCTTTGCAAAATCCTTCGGCTTTGTACCCAAAGGGGATCCGGTGCTCTACTGCGGGTCATCCCTGTATCTCAGTCTTGACTGCAATCAGGACAGCCTTATGGACAAATACGGCATCGGCACAGGGCGTGACTGGAAGGTCAGCCTTGCAAAAGCATAAAAACAGGGAGTTTTGAAGTATGAATCAGTTTCTTGTGTTTCAGAGCGACTTCGGGCTTGTAGACGGTGCGGTGAGCGCAATGAAGGGGGTCGCCTACAAGGTTGCCCCGGAGCTGATCGTCAGCGATGTGACCCACGATATTACTCCGTACAATGTGTTCGAGGCATCCTACCGCCTGTTTCAGACGGTGGATTACTGGCCCCTGGGCACCGTCTTTGTCTCTGTCGTTGACCCCGGAGTAGGTTCCAGTCGAAAGAGCGTTGTGGCAAAGACCCGCAAGGGGCAGTATATTGTGACGCCCAACAACGGAACGCTGACCCACCTGAATGAATTTGTCGGCATAGAGGAGATCCGGGAGATTGAGGAGCGCACCAACCGGTTGAAAAACAGCGAACTCTCCTATACCTTTCACGGCAGAGATGTGTATGCCTATACCGGCGCAAGACTTGCCTCGGGAACGATCACATACGAAGAGGTGGGCCCGAAGCTGGACCTGTCTGAGGTGGTCTCCCTGGAACTCCACGGAGCCAGCAGGGACGGCACCTCCGTCACCGGGCAGATCGACATTCTGGACGTTCGCTTTGGCTCGCTCTGGACCTCAATTCCGTATGAAATGTTCCAGTCCCTGGGGTTTGAATTCGGAGACTATGTAGAGGTTCGCATTTTCAACAACAAGTCGCTGGTGTATGTCAACCGCATCGTCTACGGCCGCTCTTTTGCGGATGTCATGGTCGGGATGCCGATCCTGTATATGAACTCGGTCAATCATATGGCGCTTGCCATTAATCAGGGTTCCTTTGCAAAGGCGTATAACATCGGAGTGGGCTCTCCGTGGACAATTACCTTTGCCAAAGCGTAAGGAACCCGAAAAGAGTTGGGTCCCCCCGAAAATGGGTGTTGCAGGGATCTGATACAGGTCTCCGGCCAGTGGGGCAGACAATCTGACATCGCTGTCGGTCACATCGTCGCCAAAGCTCTGACCGTTTCAAAACATTGCTGCAGATTTATTTTCAAAATCTCAGATTCGTTTTTTGATCTATTTTCATTTCTTGAAGCGTTTTTGTCCCTGTGTTATGATTAAAATGTTTATAATGGTTTCATAGACAGCCACCGATGACTGGGCTGTCCTAGCCGGAATGAGCAGAGTATTCAGCGTCAAAAGGAGATGCTACTATGGCAGTAGACTATTCAGCATTAAAAGCCGGCGGCTTTATGCGCCAGATGCAGAAGGACCATTTTTCCCTGCGCCTGCGGTGTGTGGGCGGGA
>Ga0326514_10003133_pt1 | contig 10496 bp, 8 predicted proteins | sample 3_2548_0518_D_FD_203653 | JGI IMG/M metagenome (GOLD analysis project Ga0326514, IMG submission 203653) | Bovine rumen microbial communities from UC Davis, California, United States - 3_2548_0518 | ecosystem: Host-associated > Mammals > Digestive system > Stomach > Rumen | place: USA: California... | reverse complement strand
CATCTTGTAGTGCTTGTCCCTATAGTTCCGTTGCTTGTATTTATTGTCCCTTGAATCCAATCGTCAATATAGTTAATGAGTGATATGTCAGATTTAACGACATTCTGTAGTGCGTTTAAATCTTCATTCAAATTATATACGTTCTTTCTCGCTATATAATCTATAGCTGTTACCTTTTTAACGATACAGCTAAGATAAGTCGGATTATCTTCTGTGCCAAAATCGCGGTTCTCAGAAACTAAAAAACCGATCATTACAGGTTCGGTGAACGTAACAACTGCTTTTTTGCCTTCTTTTGAATCTACGACAAAAAATTCGTTGTTAAAAGTCGTATATGTTGCCCTTATAGAATACCGAATATCTGAAGAATATCCCGTCAAGTCCGTTTCAAATACATATGTTCCTGCATCAAGAGTTTTTTCAAACGCACTTGATAATATTTTTGAAGCAAACTGTCCATTAAGAAAAAGAATACGCCTAGCTGTGGAGCAAGTGCCTGACATTTTCAATTTGCCATTGGAATTAGAAAATGTCACTCCGACATATTTCCCACTGATTCCATCTGTGACAGCAACTGATTGGACTTTTTCTGTTAAATCCTCTAATCTTTGAATTGATTTTTTGGTCGGTTCGCCTTTATACGATGCAGAGTTGCTGTTATCGTTGACTATCAGCCAGGCTGAAGACTCCGGAGCCTGTAGCACCAATTCTGTAGCGGTAGCACTGGCATTCGCCACTGCAAGAATTTGCCCGGTAGATGATACAAACCCCCATAATCTTGGACTTGTTCCACCTGTCCCATTAATCGTAAAAATATCGCCTGCAGCACATGGAACCAGGGTTAAATCATATGAGGAAGAATTTTCTGTTATTTGCGGAGTGCCATCGCTCATCACAACTGACGTACCTGCCAAATTGATATATTTCTTTTTTGCTGTGACTTGTAGACGTTCACATCCTGTTATGTTGTGTAAATCATCCCCCACCACTTTAGCATCCGCCGCCTGTCCGCTCTTGGAGAGGGTTGGATCAAGCTGTATGCCAACCCGATCGGCTCGTATGCGCTTGGTCCCGCCCTCGCCGTTGTCAAGGAGCAAATAATCGCCGTCGTTATATCCGTTTTTCTCATCGTAAGATATAATTCTTCCCATAAGTTACTCCTTTTTATTATACTGAACGGTACTGATTCCAAGGATTGCGCCAAGGAATGTGTCAAGCACAGTGATAGTGCCGACTACCTGCTCGCCATAAGGAAATCCCCAGATGGTGGCAAGTCCGAAGTAAGCCGCGCCAATCGCAGGAAGCAGAATCAGCGCAACCCATTTGAGCACATTGTACTGTTTGTCACTAAGAATCGAATCCATAATTAATCACCTCGATTCATCTTTCATGTATTGGTAGTTTCTCTACTTCAGCCATAACCTTCGTGCCGGAGCCATTACCGCCAAGTTTTTTATACGAATCGTACAGGCCTTTGAGAGTCTCGTACTCATCTTTAGCGATCCAACCTCGTTCGATATACTGCATACCGAAGAATACCAGCTCTATATGGCCAATTCCAACGATAAGGTCTCTCTCTGCGGATCGCTTATCTAAACGATTTCCTAAAAAAGCCCAAAGGCCAGAGGAGGCCAAGACCGATGTGAATATAGTTAATATGATTTGTAACCATGATGCCATTCATACTGCCTCTGTGATTATTAGTTTGTGTTTTTGTATTACTACATTTTTTCGAAATAATTATTCAAACGACTCGCCAGTGATTTCCTCAAACTCTTCGTCTGTGATCCAATTCTTTTCGACCGCATTGCGTACACGATCGATATCCCACAATCCTAGCCTGTAATTTTGCTTTACTACTTCATACTTCTTGCTATGCACGGCTTACCTCCTTACATGTCAACGTCGGTCATCATAGCAAGATACTCGATGTCTGCCATGATTTTGAGTTTATCGAGTTCATCGCTGGTTCTGTCTCTCAACATAATCCAGTATTTGTTTCCATGACGTTCGATCGCAACAAGTGCCATATGCTGATGAACTTCGGTTGTATCGCCATCACTGAAAGTAATCGGATCACAGTTGTTAACGAATACATCAGAAGAAATCTCTTCAGAAGAAATAAAGACATTTCCATTAAGACGCAGGTTTTCGATAACAGTACCGTCAGTCAGCGTCATACTATAAATTTTTTCTTCTTGTTCCATAGCATTCCTTTCTATATTTATAAGACGTTGCTAGCGGGACACAAGGTCCCGGATTTACGGCGCAAGCGCAAAAGCGGGACGCACGCCACGCGTGCCGTTAGCGTCGTCGTAGGCCGCATCGCCATAGGTGAACACATAAGCAAAGGCCGAAGACGTAATGACATCCCTGAGCCATATACTAATGCGGCCAAACGCGTTCGGATTCAGTCTGAACAGAGCTAACTGTTCGCGGTCGATAGTTATATGGTCATGATTATAACCATTAGTCACAATCGGAGAATGTACAAACGCGCCATATACCATTGCCTCATTCAACAGATCAGCGTAAGAGTCAACCCAAATATGGTTTGAAGGAACGTGTGTTTCCTGATCGACAGCATTCGAAAAGCATTCTCTATGGTAGACAACAAGATTGCCAAAGTCTTCGGCGATTGTTTCTCTGATAGGAGCGAGATTCTCGGTATACATTTTTGATCCTAAATACGCACCTTCGGTGATATTAGTATCATTCATCTTTGCTGCTCCAGGCGACATAGCAATCATAACCAGATGGTTTTTGTCAACAGACAAAATCGGATCTTCGCCTTCACCAGCAGTCAACTTATCGTATCTGCCTTTCCAGTAGTTCATATCTGCGATCACATATTTATGATTGTTTATTGTCCAATAGTCGCCAATAAACAGATCGTCAAAAGTCGCATTATGAATAGCAGCCCGCTGTGCTTCTGTGATAACGTTTCCGAGATTCTTGCCACGATACACGTTTCGATGCTGAATAGGGGAAACCAGTCCGGCAAATTCTTTAGCGGCATCAGAAGCTTTTATAATCTTCGTTCCAGCGCTTCCATCCTTTATCAGTACATCGTTCGATTCAAAACGTGTAGCTAATGCGTATTCTGTAATTTTTGACATGTTAACTCCTTAATTTGAAACAATTCCATATACAGAATATAAAATTACATATTGGTAGTCATCTGAATTACCCGAAACACAGCGTAACTGCATCCGGTTGTTTGTCCAGTCTACTTTAAATCCGCCTCTAATCAGACGACCGTTATTGTAATGTGTTAAGAACAACTCTGTTGGCATACCCCTAACAAAAGTCAGATTCTGGTATGTTCCACCAACTCTGGCTCTGGCAAATATAACATTCCACCGTGACAAGTTCGAGACGTTCACATTTGTGTAAGTCTCTGTGTCACTGACCTGTGCCGGTGTAGCACTACCGGAATACAGTTGTATAGGAGTAGTCCGGTTGTAGATGTTACCGCTCTGATCAGAATATAACAGCCATGCTTCTTGCAGGTTGTCGTATAGGCCAAATCTTCTTGTACCTATAGCCGATGTAAGTCGTCCGGACACTGCCACATTGCCCTGATCATCTTTAGCGGTAACGTTTAGTATTGCATACTCGCCCTCATCAGGCTCAATGTCAAGGGCTTTAACCTTTGACGATGGTCCAAGCACGGCAAGGACTTTCCTGCTAGCATCTACTATCCGAAAGTCCTCGACTGTTGTGACCGAATGAGGCATATCATCTCTACCAATCTGAGCAGTAGTTCCAAACTCAGCAAGTCTGTAGCCATCAGCATCGACAACCCGGAACACACCTGTAGTAGGGTCAATCAGAATTGAAGCCCCAGTAGGCTGTTCTTGGTCGTTTAGCTTACCCACAATAACTCCATCCTGACTCATTGTGATGTAGACATCTCCGAAACGAGTGATGGCGTTGTTAGTGTGGTTTCCGGTTATGACTGCCTTGTGATTCTGGATTACTACGTCAACACGGTCACCATCCTCGACCCCAACAAGAGTCTTAGCTGGCGTAGTAATAGTAGAGCCATCGATTATTACGCCTATGTTAACGCCGTTTTTAACTACAGTACCCATAACTGTGGGGTTCTGTTTCTTTTCTTTTGGCTTATTAGACCTGATGACTTCGGCAAAGGACCTCAGGAGCTTATCAGATAATTCCAAAATATCACCCCCACAAGTTAGTAGTGTATACGGCAGTTTCTTCTACGACGCATCCGGTCTGGCATTTGATGGACTGAGATATAACTTTAGCTTTAACTTTCTCTAAACCGGACCGCTTGTAATCGAACAAGACGCAATCGCCAGGTCTTACGTTGTTATAGCCATGAGAATATGTCAGTGTGTACTCAAGAGACGACATATTACGAAGTTCCTGACGAGCATAATTGTCGAGGACCGTCTGAAATGCTTCGATCTCCCCCTCAGACATGTGCCTGCTTTTCTCAGGAGCTCCTATTATCTCTGGATCGGTGATTCTAGAAACAACTTCTCTACCTCTTTGAACAGTAGAAATCGGGCTGTTCGGATCGTCGTTTACTACTCGGGAATAGAAAACATGGTGGTCCATAGAGAACACAACTTCCAGCACATTTGGAATCCCATACAAATCCCTGTCCAAGTCCACATCAGGAAACAAGATTGAACTGTTGCCATCATCGTAAGTCCAACGAGGCTGAAGAGAATTTAGGTCCTGATTCGGAGCAAATATAATTCGACTAAGTTCATCCAGGTCGTACCGATAGTTGCCATACGCTAGCAAGTCGGTAAGGAAAGTGAACCATGTGTCGCTAAGCTCCGAGACAAAGCCGTCAGAAAGTGTTACAGTCCCAGTACTCTTAACAACAGGAGCTCTGACATTCTCCCTTGTGATACGGTATGCCATGTCTACAATGTTTGTTCCGCCTGCAAGAAAATATCCTATTGGCGGTGGATTTTCTTTAAGCTCGATGAGTGGCGTATAGGCGTCAATAGAAGATTTGCTAACCCGTCCGTCAAATGAAACACCTGGAGTCTGACAAAGCCATGTGCCAAGACATTCTCTATGTGTCTCAAGACCCTGCTCTGCAATAAGATAGATGCGAATATAACACTCCGGCAGTACCTGATCGCAATCAATCTGAGCACTGCCAAGAGTGTCACTTTTCAAATCTCTCTTAACTGTAGAACTGGTAACGAAGTCGACAGTATCTTTGTTTGCCCAGGTTGCAGGATCGACAATATAATACTCAAACGTCTGTCTCATCGACTTAGTCCAGTCTATCAATCAGATCCCTCCTTCCACTCTAGTGACATTCAACGTTACTGGTATCACCATCTCGTTGTATCTCTTGCTAAACGACACATTCACGTTAGCCCAATAGCCAACGCCAGACGGTTCTCTGACATATACATCGCCTCGATATACTGCAAGTCTGCGCAATCCGTAAATAGTTTCGACATCATCTCGTCTGATGGTACCTTGCCAACTGCCTTTAACGCCGAGCTGAGTACCATAGTAACTTACAGGATGCGCTCTTCCGATGTACTCGTTCAAAGCCACATCCATGTCATTCGAGTCAGAAACTTCTATATTATAAGGAAGCTTCAGGATTGACCCTCGATCTGTGGTTTCGACAAGCTCGTCCTCATAAGCACCATCATTTGTGAAGAACGGATTCCATTCCTCATCCCACTGAACAACAATGCCGGTCTCACCGACAAAGACTCCTGGAATATCACGGAAGCCCATGATGCCGGTTGCTTCGTACGTTGCTGTAACTCTGTATCTGGCGTAGTTAAGACTTGGATGCGGGTCTGTGATCGTGATTTCGCCATTAGGTAGATTCGAAGCAAGCTCAACAAGCCGTCCGTCGTATTCAATTCTGTAAACAGCTAGGTAAACATCGTCAATCAGTTCGCCATCTTCATCGTTGCAGAACGGACGAATATAAGCGGACAATCTATCCGTATTGATAGTTACTTCTGCGTCTGGAACAAGAACATCGCCGTCCCATCGAGCCACAAACGTCCAGTTGTTATCAGCAGTTAAACTAGAATCCATAGCCGCTGTAACTAGCACAGTGTATGTTATCTCATTGTCAAGGCTCATATCTCCAGCAGTCAAGGAAATATCAAGTATGTTACCGTTAGTAGCTGGATAGTATTGCTGAAATACTGTCTGCTGATCTCTTATGGACATGCGATTACCGCGGTAGTCTCTTGTCTCGTAAGACTCGTTTGCTATAATGCTTACGTTAAAACCGATAACATGCTGGACCGCCGGGAACGCCTCTGCATAAATAAGAAGCGGATATCTGTTTAACTCATACATCTTATCGATATGCTCAGGATTATTGCCAACATATAACGACAACGTAGGCTGAGCATACACAATAAGGGTTCTAGCAGTAGACCAATCGGACCATCCTTCATCCCCAGGAAGAATACCTTTTGTTCGAACTTGCCATATAATCACAGCGCCTTCGAAACCGCTATATGTTACTTCAGAAGCACCAGTTATCTCTTCTTCAGAGTCGTCAAGTATCGGATCAGACTCCGAATCTGTTACTGTTCCATAATCACGATTTATTCCGCCGAGCTCGTTTTCGGTATTAAAAACATAATAGCTAGGCAAGCTTCCGTCGGTCAGGACAGTAGGTTCAACAAATATCGGATCTTCGTTGTTGATGATAAGCCTTACTTCAGCGTCTGACTGGGCACTTTCATCTTCAGAGTTGTGAGTCCAATACAAATATAAGTCTTCGCCAATAATAGCGGACGTCGTATCGGACCAAGTTGTCGGAGCATTAGGACGAGTACCAAGAACCGCCGAATAGCTTTTGTTATCAGCATAGTTTGGCGTCCAACTTGACTGTCCTACGTCGTTCACAGCACAAACTCTGAAGAAATAGGTATTGCCGGGCTCTAAACCGTCGATTGTCCAGCTAGTAGCACCGACTGCATCTTTTCTTTGTACCTGATCAGAATGATCAAAGTAGTCTTTATTGGTTGTGTATTCTATTTTATAGTTAGAAACGTTTGGAACTTCAGACCACGCCAATTGGATTTCGGTTGTAGAAGTCGCTTTATGCCATAAAATAGATTCTGGAGCAGCCGGTATAGTTGAAAAGTTTTCTGTAAACTCTGACCACTCACCACGTTGTACATTGGCATTTTTTATGTCAGCAAAAGCTGTATCAAAATCGTTGTCGGTAGTTTTCAATTTTATAAAATTGATTGCTCTTGCTCTGACTTTATATGCGCTACCAATGGTTGCATTGTAGCTAATTGCGGCATGATTAGTTATTACTTTACTTCTATACAGTCCTTTTGACAGACTATCGTCAGCCACTATTTCGAACTCAACAGCATCGGCAAGTTCATCATAGATTGAAACTTCTGCTGTTAGTTTTTGCCCATCTAAAACGACAGCCGGTGTCGGTGCTTTCTGCGGTTCGCCAGTGTCTATAAAGCTGTAATATTTTGTCTTAGAAGTATTGGCTGTCCAATACGGTGTATCTATACCCTGGACTTTCTTTGTCTTGGCTATTGGCCTTACGTAAAACCGAACCCTCGTAGCATTAGCTGGAGCAGTATAGGTGTCATACAAATGGTCTACGCTCTCGTTGCGTTTTCCATAGAACCATATACCTTGCCTAGTGCTATACTGCCAAGAAACGTTGTATGAAGCGGTATTGTTTTCTGTCCAAACCCACTGCGCAATAAGGTTTCTATCAGATCCAGCCTCCAACGTTAAAGAAATATCTCTTACATTTTTATTAGACTTGGTTACAGTTTTGCTAGCTTCAGAAAATGTAAAACCTACAAATTTAGACCAAGGAGCAGTAAATTCGTTTGACTTCGCTATAGGTTTTACTCTTACCTGAACTCTGGTTGCGTTGCTTCTTGGAGAATATAAAGACGATGTATCAGTAGTTGTGCTTGCATCTGTGTGATACACAAACTCTTTATTTTCATTCTGATCCCCTGCCGACCACTGCCATTCGACTTCGTAATGGTCAGTTTGGGAGTGTTTACTCCATAACCAGCTAGCGATCACACTGTTTTCGCTTCGTCTCTCATTAGTGACTTTTATTGAACGTGATTTAATAGCGCCGACAACCGGAGGCGTAAGTTTGCTGTAAGTTAGAACTGTTGAATTTTTACTTTCAGACCAAGACGCTCCTGACTGAGCATAAGCTTTTACCCAGAAACGAACTTTTATTGCTTGCTCTGGAGGGGTCCACGACGAGTTCTTTACAGTAACGTCACTAGTTTGTCCTTCTTCCCATACTATTTTCCCCTGTTGATCAACGTTTCCTGCAGAATACTGCCAATGTACAAAATAATGATCGGTCTTTGATTTGTTCCAAGACCAAGTAGCAAGCAGAGTCCTTTCGGTACCGTTTTCAACATCTATTTTTAATTTACTAGGAGCGTCAGTCGTTGGTTCTGATCCACCAGAAGAAACATCTTTAGCTGACCATTCAGACCATGGCGTCGACCAATAATATGTTGTTACTTCATCCGTCTCATATGCAATTGTTGACATCGGCCGTACTTGGCAACGAATGCGCGTTGCATTTGCCGGCGCTGTCCAAGTAGACGTCCATTTATTATGATTTACTTTCTTCGAATCTTGTTCAACGTAATAATCGGTTACTTCTTCAGTTGTTCCAAAGAACCATTCTTTGCCAGCACGGTACATCCAACGTGCTGCCACAAATTCAGTATTTGCTAAATCCCAAGTACACCTAGCACGGTAAGTTGCATCGGTACCCGGTTCCAAAATCACTTTCAAATCTTTTACTGCTTTTGGATACTTAAGAGCTTTTATAGCGTTGTTCTTTGGAACCGTGTAATTAACAACTCCAGACCAGGTAGCGGTCCATTCCGGGGTTTCGCTATTAGACTTGTTTTTTGCAACAGGTTTTACTCGAAAACGTACACTTGTAGCATTGTCTGGATAAGAATACTGAGAAATTTTATGGTTTTCAGAAGATTCTGAACCAGTAAACCAAACTCCTTTATTAGCAGTAGAGTATTCCCACCAAACCTCGTAGTGGTCGGTGGTTGATTCTTTTGACCATGTCCAAACAGCAAATACGCTTCTGTCAGTACCTGCTTCATGATCTAATGTTATGTCTTTTGTTGGAATCGCCGTAGCCACTACGCTCTACCTCCAATTTTAGCAGCTCTGATGAGGGCTCCTACTGCACTAGATACATTGCTTCCATCGTCATACGTAATACCATCAATAATATAAGTATTACCACCGCGATAGTCATTTTGTTTCTTAAGTTCTTTAAGACCGTCAATAAGAGCTGACAAAATATCGTCATCTCTATCACGACTACTCTGTCTTTCTCTACCGACACTAAAAGCAGTATTAGTAGCGAGTTCGACATTCCCGTGAAGCGAATATCGATCCATATCAGACATCATGGAATATAATCTATTTGAACCATTTTGGAAATCCGACAAATCGAGAACCGGTTTAATCACAGGATCGTCAATCATGTTCGAATTCATAAGTTCTGCAACGGTATCCAAAGCCTTTGCCGATCCTTTTGCCATATTGTCAACAAGTAGTCTGCTTTGCCTAATCACAAGAGGTTCCTTGTCAACCATGCCTTTAACCAGACCTTCGTCAATAGCTTCGCCAATCAACGCAAACAATTTCGAAGGCGAATTAACTTTAGCCTTATCTCTGGCTGCTTTATTCGCCTTTTCGATAATATCCTTTGCAACTCTGGATACATAACTGCTTTTATCTCTAATACCTTTAGCCAGACCTTCGGCTAAGGCTTTACCAACATCTCTCCACTTATCTTTATTAGATTTAGCTCCTTCAGCGCCCTTCTTGGCAACGTCTTTCCCAGCTTTACGAGTTCTGGTGCCAGCTTTACTTACGCCAGTAGCTAAAGATTCACCGAGTTTCTTTCCTTCACCCTGCCATTTTGAATTCATAGACTTTATGGCAGTGAGCATTTGCCCAAGCCCTTTCTCAACAGCAGGACCAACTGCACTCATTCCAGAATCCACGCCAGCAGCAAACTGAGACATCGAATCAGCACCAGCTTCTGCGATTTCAGAACCCTCAGATTCGACAGTATCCTTTGTATTACCAAATATAGATGACACCTTATCTCCAAGAGAAGACAATGCGTCAGTAATACCACTAAGAAGTTTTCCACCAAGACCCTGAGACGACGATTCGACCTCGCCGCCTTTCTCATCAACACCGTCAATAAGACCCTGGCCTGCGTTGTTACCAACTTCCTTAAAAGCCGTAGAAGGAGATTTGATTCCAAGGAAGTTCTTAATAGAATCTAGAGCTTTCTTGCCTATTTCTTTAGCTTTTGTGCCAACTTCTCCGATCTTCTCGCCAGCGCCGTCAATTAATCCCTGAACAAGATCTTTACCAGCACTAAGCCATTCCGGAGCTTTCTCTTTGACAAAATTAGCGGCATTTGTAATACCTTCTTTAACTTT
>Ga0326514_10003130_pt1 | contig 10497 bp, 12 predicted proteins | sample 3_2548_0518_D_FD_203653 | JGI IMG/M metagenome (GOLD analysis project Ga0326514, IMG submission 203653) | Bovine rumen microbial communities from UC Davis, California, United States - 3_2548_0518 | ecosystem: Host-associated > Mammals > Digestive system > Stomach > Rumen | place: USA... | reverse complement strand
TGCATGGGCTATCTTGGTATTTCACAGATTGGCGATTTTTTTATTAACTTCTTAAAAAAGAAGGGATTTTCAAATGATAAATAAAATTGTATTTGAATTTTTATTTTTATTTTCCTGTATTTGTGCTAATTCTTTGATTTTTTATTTTATAATCTTGTTATTAGTGTTTTTTTATAATTCTTATCTAAAGTACAAAAGTTAAATATGAATAATTTTAAACTTTCAGAACGTGGATATTCACACTTAATGCGATTTGAGGGACTTAGAACCAAAGCTTATAAATTAAATGGTGAGAATTTTTATACAATTGGTTATGGTCACCATTCTGCTGATATTAAGCCTAATGAGGTATGGACAGAATCTTACGCAGAAATGATTTTAAAGAAAGATGTTCAATCCTTTGAAAATCAAATAAACAATGCTTTAAATTATGATAAAATTGAAGCTACACAAGGTCAATTTGATGCTTTAGTTTGTTTGTTATTTAACTTAAAAGGCGTTAAAAAGAACGGTGTATTTATTCCTGCTATTTCACGCTTAACGGGTTGGCACTTATGGCAGAAACTAAAAATAGGCGATATTGAAGGCTCTGCAAATGAATTTCTTGACATTATAGGCTCTGCAAATCCTAAGTTTGCATCAGGTTTAAAAAGACGTAGAATTGCAGAAAGTCAAATGTTTTTATCTTGATAAACTCAAAAAAGGAATATAAAAAAAGTGTACACCATAAAACTGCCCTGCCCAGTTTCAGCTAATCAGCGTTTAATCAAATCAAAGACAGGAATTTTAATCAATTCAGCTAAATATCGTGACTGGCACAATTTAGCACTTTTCCAAATTAGAAATCAGTTGCCAAAAATTGAAACCTTGCAAGGTCGTATTAAATTATCTGTTGAAGTTCATTTTAAAGATCATAGGCGTAGAGATATTGACAATATTGTCAAAGGCTTACAAGATGTTTTAACTGAAGCCAAAATCTTTATTGATGATTGTCAAATTGATGAATTATTTGTTAAAAGGGCAGAAATTGACAAAGACAAAAAAGGATATGTAATTGTTTTAATTGATAAGATTTAAGGAAAATAAAAAATATGTCAAAGTTTAGTTATCCTGTTGAGAGTGAAGATCATGACAATGTAAACAGTCCTAGCCACTATCAAGGTAAGGTTGAGTGTATAGACTGCATAGAGAGTGCAACAGCTGGTCTTAACGGCATTGAAGCCTTTTGTACTGGAAATGCCATCAAGTATTTATATCGTTGGAAAAAGAAAAACGGTATTGAGGATTTAAAAAAGGCTAAATGGTACATTGATAAAATTATAAGTATTGAGGGTAAATAATGAATTTTGGACTGCCTTATAAAGGCTCAAAAAATAAAATTGCTAACTGGGTTTGCGATATTCTGCCAAAGGCTAATACACTATACGATTTATTTTGTGGGGGAGGTGCAATAACTCATTGTGCAAGCCTTAATCGAAAATATAATAATTACATTGTTAATGACTTAAATTCTTTATGTATTAAAGGTTTGAAAATGGCTTTTAATGGTGAATTTAAAAATGAAAAACGATGGATAAGCCGTGATGACTTTTTTAAATTAAAAGATACAGATTATTACGTTACTTGTTGCTTTTCTTTTGGAAATAATTTTAGAACTTATGCTTATAGCAAAGATATAGAGCAATTTAAGAAAGCTATGCACTATTCTGTTGTTTTTAATGATAATTCTCTTTTATCTAAATTTATCAATATTGACAACTTGAATTATGCAAGTGATAACATACAAGACAGAATGTTATATTTACGTAAATACCTGCGTAGTTTTACTGATTTTAAAGATAAAAGGATTAAATTAGAAAAATTAGAAAGATTAGCAAGATTACAAAGTTTTGAGCGTTCGCAAAGGTTAAATAATTTACAAAAAGATAACATTAAATTTTATTCTGATGATTATCAGAATATCCCATTAACTGATAAAGATGCAGTTATTTATTGTGATATTCCTTATGCAAATACTGAAAAATATAAACACTCTTTTGATTATGATCGATTTTATTTATGGACTGAAAAGCAAGAAATACCTGTTTACATCTCTGAATATGAAATGCCAAAAGACCGTTTTATTTGTGTAGCAGAAAAAGAAAAGAAATGTAAATTATCAGCTACAACCAACAAAATTACAGTAGAAAGAATTTTTAGACCTAAGACACAATTATAATTTTATGTTAAATACATTATTGATTTTATTAAGATTTTTACCTTACGTATTGATTTTTGGTGCTGGTTTTTACCTTAAAGGCTGTATGACTGATAAGCTCATAAGCGATTTAAAAAATCAAGTTATTGAAAATCAAGAAAAAATTATTATTACCGAAAGAAAATTAAGTGACTATAATAATAATGTAGTTACCCAAACTTTTGATTTTATTAAGAAAAATGATGAAATATTTAATAGTGCTTATAACTTTGATTTTAACGGGTTGTACCAACGTGCAGACGGTACAGAAGTGTCCAACACTGAAAGTGCCTCAAGTCCTGCTAAAGAAAGAGAATGTAAATCAAGTGACAAATTCAGAGCAGAATATAACAGATGTGTATCAGAGCTTGAAGGCTTCTATAAACGAGAATTAGAAAAATCAAAGAAGTGCGATGAGATAACAATTAAATATAATTCTTTGATTGATATTGTTAATAATTTTTTGAGGGTGCAAGATGCAGATAAAGCAAAAGACTAATGAAGGCTGGGATGGAAACAGTTTTTAAAGAGGTCAAAATAAGAAAATGCAAAAACTTGAAAAACTTGAAATTGTTTATAAAAATATTGATGATTTGCTTCCATATATCAATAACGCACGAACTCACGATGAAATGCAAATAAATCAAATTGCTTCTTCAATAAAAGAATTTGGCTTTAATTCTCCTATTGCTATTGATAATGACAATGTAATTTTATGTGGGCACGGTCGATTGCTTGGTGCAAAAAAGCTGGGATTAAAAGAAGTTCCCACTGTTTGCTTGTCGCATTTGACACCACAAGAAAAGAAAGCATATATCTTAGCAGATAATAAAATCGCCTTAAATTCTGGATGGGATTTTGATTTATTAAAGTTAGAATTTGAGGATTTAAAGAGCGTTGATTTTGATTTATCTTTAACTGGATTTTCTGATAATGAAATAAATGATTTGTTTAATGACATTGATAAAAAAGAAGAAAAAGAGGATGATTTTGATGTTGACTCTCAAAAATCAGATGTAAATATCAAATCAACACTAGGCGATATCTGGATATTAGGTGAACATCGTTTAATGTGTGGCGATTCTACATCAGAGAATGACATTAAGTGCTTGATGCAGGGCGATATAGCCGACCTGGTATTCACTGATCCTCCTTATGGCATGAAAAAAGAGGTCGAAGGCGTTCTAAACGATAATTTAAATTATGATGATTTACTAGAGTTTAATAAGCGTTGGATTCCTCTATCATTTAAGTTTTTAAAAGACAACGGCTCTTGGTATTGCTGGGGTATAGATGAGCCCTTAATGGATATATACCACAATATCTTAAAACCTATGATTAAAGCTCAAAAGCTTACTTTTAGAAATTTAATTACATGGGACAAGGGAAACGGGCAAGGACAGCTTTCTAAAGATTTTCGCTGTTATGCTCCAGCAGATGAAAAATGTTTATTTGCAATGTGCGGAGTTCAGGGCTTCAACAATAATGCAGATAATTACTTCGAGAAATGGGAACCTATAAGACTTTATCTTAAAGAGCAAAGGGATTTAATGGGATGGTCTAATGCTGATATGAAAGTTATGCTAGGACATTCCCCTAAAAGTGGATGCCATTGGTTTGACAAAAGCCAGTGGTCTTTTCCAACTAAAGAAGAATATCAGACTTGGCAAAAACAAGCAGAAGAAAAAGCCTTTAAGCGGGAGTATGACGAATTAAAGCGGGAGTATGACGAATTAAAGCGGGAGTATTATAAAACTCGTGCTTATTTTGACAATGTCCACGATAATATGAACAGTGTCTGGCATTTTGAGCGCACTTCAGTCGAGGAACGAAAAGACACAGGAAACCACGCAACGCCTAAGCCTTTAGCATTATGTGCCAGAGCTATTAAAACCTCAAGCAGAGACAATGAGAAAGTTTTAGACTTGTTTGGTGGTAGCGGTTCGACTTTAATCGCTTGTGAACAGCTAGGAAGAAAAGCTCGCTTAATGGAACTCGATCCTAAATACGTTGATGTAATAATTCAGCGTTGGCAGAAATTAACAGGTAAAGAAGCATATAGATTGTCTGATAATGCTAAGTTTAATGATTTATAATCAATGGTTAAAAAATGGAAAAAATAAAAATTGATATTGAAAGAGTTAAGGCTTTGGCTAGCAGAGGTTTAACAAAGGAACAGATAGCTTTATCTTTAGGTTTTTCAAGTCGTACATTTTTAAGACGGCAACAAGAAAATAAAGAGATAGAGCAGGCTTATAGAGAAGGTAAGGCGCAGGGCGTTGGCATTATTGCTAATGCTCTTTTTGAGAAAGCCAGAAAAGGTGATAACACTGCTATGATTTTCTTTTTGAAATGCAACGGTTGGAAGGAAAATACAGAAACAACTATTAAAATTGATACTGAAAGGAATGTACAACAGTTATCTGATGCAGAGCTTTTTGAAATTGTTGAAAATTCAAAGAATAAGAAAACATCATAAATGACACTTGAAGAAGTAAAAGCTGAAATTATAAGACGTGCCGAGAATGAGTTAAAAATCAGAGAAGCACGCAATAATTTATTGTCTTTTATTTCAGTTACTTACAAAGATTATAAAATCGGCTGGGTACATCAAGAAATTTGTCAAACCTTAGATCTTTTTTTAAAAGATTTAATTGCTGGTAAACGCCCACGATTGATTATTACAATGCCTCCACGCTCTGGAAAATCTGAAATAGTTTCAAGGCGTTTTCCTGCTTATTTTCTTGGTAAATATCCAGATTTATCAATAATTAGTGTTTCTTATTCTGCTTCACTAGCTGAAGATTTTAGCCGAGATGTACAAAGAATTATTGATAGTGATGAATACAAGAAAATTTTCCCAGATACCAAATTATCAGATAAAAAAGACAAAAATTATAAAAGGACATCAGATTTTTTCGAGATAGTTGATCATAAAGGTGTTTACTGTTCAGCTGGCGTAGGTGGTAGTATTACTGGTAAAGGTTGCGATATCTTAATTATTGATGACCCGATTAAAAACAGGCAAGAAGCAAATTCTGAAACAGTCAGAAAGAAAATCTATGACTGGTATTCATCAACTGCTTACACACGTTTAAGCCCTATTGGTGGCGTAATTATGATGTGTACACGTTGGCATCTTGATGATTTGATAGGTAAAGTTTTAAGCGATAAAAATCAAAAGCCATTTCATGTTATTTCATACCCTGCTATTGCAGAACATGACGAGCCTCACAGAAAACAAGGTGAAGCTCTACACCCAGAAAGATTTAGTCTTGAAATTTTAAACGAAATTAAATCTACACTGTCAACGGCTGATTGGTTATCACTATATCAGCAAAAGCCTGTCCCTGAGGGTGGAGCTATTTTTGAAACTTCAAAAATAAGATATTATGATGAAAGCTCAGAACCAAAGAGATTTGACCAAATTGTCGGCTCTTGGGATATGACTTTTAAAGAGAATAAAACAAGCGATTTTGTAGTTGGTCAATTATGGGGCAGGAAAGGAGCAGACTTTTATTTGCTTGATATGGTCAGGGATAGAATGGACTTTGTTAAGACCTTAAAAGTGTTTATAAATTTTGCTAATAAGCACAAAAATTGCAATTGCTGGTTAGTTGAGGATAAAGCAAACGGAACAGCTATTATATCAACTCTTAAAAAGTATATAAGTGGCATTATTCCTATTACACCTAAAGAGAGCAAGCAAGAAAGAGCTTATGCTATAACTCCATATTTAGAAGCAGGAAATATATTTTTCCCTAAAAATCAAAATTTTACAAAAGATTTAGAAGAAGAAATGCTACAATTTCCTGCAGGTGCACACGATGATACAGTTGACAGCATGACACAAGCTCTTAATTATTTCAGAATGAAAAAGCGTGTTCAAATGTCAGAAAGCAACAAGATGTATTTGTTAAGAGGTTTATTACGATGACAGAAAAGAAAAATAAAATAAATTATGAAAATATTGAGATGTTTTTAACTGAAAGAGATTGTAAGAATTTTGATAGTTTAGAGAATGTGAAAAAGAATTTTTCAATTCCTTTTACGTCGGTTAGAAATGCAGACCATATCGCACAAATGAACGAAGACTTTGACACTGCAGGAGGCTTTGAAAGTCTTTTTAATACCTTAACTGAGCATAGTCTTGAGCTTGGTCAATATCCTATAACTTCATTTATCGGCTATGGAGCTTTACAACAAATTTCACAAAACGGTATGATTAGAGCTTGTGTATCAACTGTTGCTGATGATATTACACGTAAATGGATAACAATTAACTGCGATGATGCCGATAAATCTTTAAAATTACAGAATTTAATTGATAAAAAATACAAATTAAAAGAGGTTATCCATAATGCAGTATTAAAGACTGGTTATTTAGGTGGTTGTCTTATCTATATTGATACTGGCTTCCAGAATGATCCAGATGAGCCTTTAAATATCAGTAATCAGACGGCAGAATTAACACAGAACGCTAATTTAAAATTCAAAATTATTGACCCATCAATTTCTACACCTTTTAAATACAATTGCTTTAATCCTCTTGCAGATGACTATTACAAGCCTACAAAGTGGGTTGTAAATGGCATCACAATAGATGCAAGTCGTTTACTTGTATGTTCAGAGAATGAGCCACCATTATTATTAAAACCAGCTTACAACTTCTTAGGTATTCCACAGGCACAAATTCTATGGGACTACGTCTTACATTTCAATGAGTGCAGAACTGCGACACAAAGATTATTAAGCAAAATGGCTTTATTGGTGGTCAAAACTGATATTGATGCTGTTTTTGAAAGCGAAAACGGCTTGCAGGATTTTGACGTAAGAATGAAAGTACTTGAAAAGTACAGAAATAATGATAGCGTTTATGTTTGTGACAAAGAAAGTGAAGATGTTACTAATATTCAATCTGCTATAAGTGGTTGTACAGATATTGTAAGACAGTCATTAGAATTGATAGCTTGCATTAACAGAACACCAGCAGTTAAGCTGTTAGGCATTTCACCTAGTGGATTTAACGCAACTGGAGAAAGTGACTTAAAGAATTATTATGATTATATTTCAAGTAAGCAAGAATTATATAGAGATATAATCAATGAATGTATTAACTGTATTCAATTAGCAGAGTTTGGCTATATTGATGAAAGCGTTAATTTTGATTTTGTAAATTTAAATGATGAGGATGAAGGCGTTAAAATTACTAATTTTGTCAATAAAGTAAATGCTTTAGGCTCAATGCTTGATAGACAGGTTGTAACTGCAAATGAAGTTAGAGAAATTATTAAAGCTGATGATACGTTTGATTTTTCAAAACTTGAAGGCGATATTGATGAAACAGATTATTCAGAGCTTTTTAGTGGAGTGAATGAAAATGCAGAAGCTAAAGACCATTAGAGCTATAGAGCCGAACGCAGGTGCAAGAATGAGCTTAAGAAACAAGCTCATAAAATTAAATAAAGACTTTGGAAATTTTGTTTTATTTTCTATGATGCAGGAGCTTGAAAAATCTCAATATTTATCTGTGTCAGATAGCTTTTTAACTCCAGCACAAAAAAGAGTAATGACAGCTTTAAAAAATAGAAGTTTATCAGCATTTAGAAAAAATCAAAATCTTGTTGGTTTTTTATCTGAATATATTTCTAAAAATTCAGCAAAATGGACAAAGCTCCTAGAAAATGCAAGCGAAAAGATTTTAAACAAAGAGCTTGAAAAGGTTGTAAAGTCAACTGCTACTGCTAATAAACAAGCATTGTTAAATGCAGGCTTTTCAAAGGAAAATTTAAAAGAAGGTGGACAACTTCCTACGGTTTCAAGTCCTTTTATTTCTCCAGAAGCTAAGAAATTTATTCAGGAATTTAAAACTGAAAAAATATTTGATTTTGTGCAAATGAATATGACAACGGCAGATAATATTAAGAATATTCTTGCCGAGGGTTTGGAAACTGGCAATGTGTTTTCACATATTCAAGAAAATGTTAAGCTAATGCAAGGAAGCACAGAGCGACAAATTAACAATTACGTGCTTGATCAAACTTGTAAAATAAATTCAGAAATTACACGCTTAAATGCAAAGAGTTTAGGCATAACTAAAGCAATATGGAAGCACATTGCAGGTCAATACTCAAGCCGTAAAACACATAAAGCATTTGATGGTAAGGTGTTCAATATTGATGAGGGTCTTTTTGATGAAGACGTGCAAAAATATGTTAAGCCAGCCGAATTACCTTATTGTCGTTGCGTTTATCGTTTAATTTATGATTAAAAATGCGAAAATATTTAAAAAAATGTTTGACTTATATTTTTAATTTTTTAATATTCAAAATAGATAATAAAAATCAAAAGGTTATGAGATGAAATTCAATCTAATTTTTGATGCAAAAAATTCAAATCGTGAAAAAGACGCAAACGGCTTTCTACACGTTAAAAATTGTCATTGTACTAAGGTGCAAATTGCTCAGTATTTAGGTAGCGAAATCTCTAATGATTTAATTCCTGATAAAGTATATAATGTATTTAGACCAGAAGAAGAACTAAATAAAGCTGAAACGATTCAATCACTTAATGGCGTGCCGTTACAGTTAGAACATCATGACGATACTGCAGAAAAGCCAGCACAATATACACGTATTGGTGCTACTGGTACAGATGCCGTTTTTGAATTTCCTTACCTATCAAATTCATTACACTTCTTTAATCAAAAAGCTATTGACTTAATTGAGAGTGGCGAAAAGTGCGAATTGTCAATTGGTTATGATTGTGAAATTCATAAAGAAAGCGGAGAATATGAAGGCGTGCCTTATGACTTTGTTCAAAGAAATATCAAAATTCAGCACGTTGCATTAGTTGAGTGTGGCAGGGCAGGAGCAGATGTAAAGGTTTCAGACAGTAAAGATATTATTCTTAATTCACAAAAAACAGAGGTAAAAAAGATGGATAAAGAAAAGTTATTACAGCTTATTAACGAGCTTGTAAAAGCGGGAGCAACTGAAGAGGAAATCAAAGCAAAAATTGATGAGCTTACTTCAGATGCTTGTGAAGATGATGACGAGGTTGAGGTTGAGACTGAAGAGGTTGAAACTGAAGAGCCAGACACTGAAGATGCAGAAGAGCAAGAGCAGGAAACATCAGACGAAGATCAAACTGAGCAGTCAGACGATGACGATTTAATCATTGAAGAGGTTAAGGCAGAGCTTGAAAAGGCAGGTCTTGATGCTGAGAATGAGGAGATCGTAAAGGCTTTTATCGTTGGTAATCATTTTGGCAAAAAGTCAGAAACCGAAGCAACTGATGAAGATGCTACTGATGAAGATGCTACTGATGAAGATGCTACCGATGAAGATACTACCGAAGAGCAAAAGGAAACCGAAGAGCAAAAGGCTACCGATACCGCTTTAAAGGTTGCAAAGATTGTTAAAGCAGACATTGAACGCAGATTTAATGCAAGTCGTGAAGTACGTCACATTTTAGGTGATGTTAATGCTATGAAGTACGATAGTGCAGCCAAGATTTATCGTGATGCACTTGCTAAAATGGGCGTTAATGTTAAGAGCCTCAAGGATAGCGAGTGTCGTGCCGTATTCCGTGCAGTTTCTGCCGTAAAGGTAAAGTCTAAAGATTGTAATATCAAGAGAGCTGAAAAGCATACAGCTTTAGATAAGTTATTCAATAGAGTTTCAGTTTTATAAGAAGGGGTTTAAAAATGCAAAAAAGCGTTGATTTAGTTGTTAAGAAGGGCTTCGACGGTCAAAGAGTAACCACCGACCAAAACATTTACACTTGTGAGAATTATTTAAGCGATGGTACTGTAAAGGCTGGCGCTTTTGCCTTTAAGGGTTCAGCTAGTGGCAATGGTGAGCAGTTTGGCGTTGTATCCGCTACTGGTTCAGCATTAGTTGGCTTCGTTGAGCGTGTAGTAGATGCTTCAATTGCTCCAACTGTTGAAGCTACAGACGTATATCCTGCTGGCTTCCCTGTTGTAGTAGCTTTAAAAGGTCAATTCTATGTTACTGCAAACGCTACCGTATCAGCAGGTATGTTAGTGCTTGTCAATGGTGACACTGGTGCTATTACCTTTGCTTCACAGACCTCAGAAGGCTTAATTGATACTGGCTTCAAGGTTGTAATCCCAGACGGCAAGACATCTGCTAACAATGGCGATGTTATCGTTATTGAAAAGTTTTAATTTAAAGAGGATATAAAAATTATGTCATTCAATACTAAGGCAAAAGAGTTAGGTTTCATTTCACCTAAAG
>Ga0326514_10003129_pt1 | contig 10498 bp, 10 predicted proteins | sample 3_2548_0518_D_FD_203653 | JGI IMG/M metagenome (GOLD analysis project Ga0326514, IMG submission 203653) | Bovine rumen microbial communities from UC Davis, California, United States - 3_2548_0518 | ecosystem: Host-associated > Mammals > Digestive system > Stomach > Rumen | place: USA... | reverse complement strand
CTATAAGTGCCAAGCAACAGAAAATTATGCAGTTCACGGCTGCAATGCAGACCATGAAGGAACTGTATGTGATGTCGATGCAGAACATTTCCGGTTTTGGTGAGGATACGAAGTACTATGCGGAGATCTTCTCCACGACAGTGGACATCTTTAAGAATGTGCCAGTTGTGTTGGATTATATCAACAGCTGTCCTGTCAAGAACTATATCCTCTGTGCCAATGAGATGGCTAACGTGGTAGCTGAAACGCAGGGACTTGTTGCTGACTTCATCAACATCGTGAATAACGCTAAGATAAGTGTGCCAGGGGATTCTTCCATCACCAAACATATTCCATTGCAGAGCAAGAGGAGCGACGGCTATAATTTCCTTGACCGCTATGAGCGTCTGACACTGGCCAACAACATCTACTCGCGTCTGCTTCAGATCAAATACAAAATGGAGGTGATGGCCATGACCTGCCAGTTCTGTAACGGCATCAGTGATGTGCTCTATGCCATCGATCCTGAGTCTTGGGCTGCCTACTTTACTGGTAAGAATGCCGTAGAGGGACTTATTAATGACTGGAATATGTTAGGTGTATGAGAAAGATAATCATGATATTTCTTGTGCTGGCTCTATGGATTCCCAAGTGCCATGCCATAGATATCCCGGAAGACTTGCCGACTATCGAGGCTTTGATAAGCCTGCATAAAAACATGAAGAGTGCTGAGGACGATGCAATGAAGAATATTGCCGTCAGCTATGGTGAACAGTCTGCCGTCACGAAGAAGGCCATTAATTTCAATGACGTGAGGACTACGTTGAACTCCAAACTCAATAATGCTTATTCGTATGTCCTTCTTGCAGCGGCTCTTAGCGGTACGGCTAATAGTTTGTATAAATTGATTAAAGAGTATGCGAACTTTACCAGTTCTATGACTAGTACGGTAACGAGAAAGCCGATGGTGGGGTGGTACTATACGGAGGCTGTCTATGCCTGTTCACGTGAGATTAAGAATATCAAGGCACTTTATGCTACCATGACTGCTAGCAACCTGAATATCATGAAGGCTTCAATGGATGAGAAACTGAACATGATCTTCCAGATTAAGACCAGTATAGACAACATGCTCCGTATAATTGCCGATGCTAATTTCTGGTGCAGCTGTGTGGCTATCGGTGGCTTTGCACATGACTATATCTGGGACATTTTGAACAGTGAGGTGACAAAAGAGATAGCAGAAGATTTGATTACTAAATGGAATGCGGTATGAAGAAAGTGATGATAATGACTTTGCTGATGCTTGTGCCGATAGTGGGCTTCGCACAGTTTGCAAAGCTGCAGCACGACAGTCAAAAGGAAAAACAGTGGCGCTCGATGGAGAACGGCCCTTGGGACTTTGCACCGGACTGGTATTACTGGCTGATGCATAATAGCTATAGCGGTGCCTCATTGCATTGGAGATGGAGAGGATTCTCCAGCGGCTTGTATGTGGAGTTCAATGAGTCCGACTCAGATGTCAAGCGTATCATGCCTGTACGTGTCATCTCAGAAGAGACACAGCGACAGAAGGTGAAGAAGGTTAATGAGGAGTATGAGAAGATTGAGGAACTGCACAAGGAAGAGGTGGCTAGAACTGCCGACCGTAACGTTGACCTGTCTTATGCTTCTTTCAGGGATGATTTCAACCGTATGCAGGACAGGATTACCGAAGGCCTTCTGTATTGTATGACGAAGAGTGGAGGTAAGATGAAATATCAGGTTAATGAAATCTCGAAAGAAAACGAGATTGTCTGCCAGAGTATTGCGTATATCCATAAACAGGGCATCGGCTATGAACTGGAGAATGCCAAACGGCAGCAGGCTTATTATGATGCCAAGGTGAAGATGGAAGGCATTGTCAGCCGCGTGGCGCATCTGGTGGGTATGGCTCAGAGTTATTATTGAAATATTAAGTTGTTGTATGATATCAAGTTTATTATTGGATGTTACTGACATCTTTCTGACGATGGGATTGCCTTCCGTAGACGAGAGTCTTGACAAATTGCTCGTGGCTATGGAGGCATTCCCTAAGTCTGCCGTCCTCGGTAACACAGTTGCTTATGCCCGCGTCATTGGTCTGTGCCTGGCATTGTGTGTGGGCTCCTATGAGTGCTGGATGATGATGCTGGGCAGACGTGTCATGGACGTGATGAAGCTGGCACGTATCATTGCTCTCTCAATGTGTATCACCTCTAGCTCGTGGATATGCAATGAACTGGCCATTCCTGGCAAGGCTCTGGAAGCGACTACCAAGGCGATGGCTAGTGCGAAGAACAAAGAAGTGGCCGCATTGGAGCGTAAGGTGGCTGAGAAACAGGCTAAGTACCTTGACCGGCTTCGTGAGGTACAGGATAGTATAGAGACGGCCAAGCAGATTCAGGCTATCGGTGAGGATGCCCACTGGTGGGACAAACTCATCTACAGCATGGAGAACCTCGGCTCGACAATCAATAACTACGCTCAACGTGCTGCTGTTGCCGCAGAGACAAAGGTTTCTGAATGGATTAATGATGTTATCAGGTTTATTGGTGAACTGATTTTTCAGATGAGCTATTACGGTATGCTGGTGGCACAGAGGATATTTCTGACTATCCTTGCCATGTTCGCGCCGATTATGTTCGCCTTGTCGATAGTACCGCCATGGAGCAGCGCATGGTCGCAATGGATTTCCAAATACTTGTCTCTCTCGCTATGGGGATTCGTGGTCTATATGTGTTTATACTATATTGACTTCATCTTATTGTATAACCTGAAGGAAGACCTCACTGCTTATGACCACCTGTTGAAAGGAAGTGTCACTTCATGGGGACAGATTGGTGCCCTTGGACTACAGGGCATAGGCTCGAACTGCATGTATGCAATGGGCATGCTTGTGGGTGCTTATGTCATTCGCTTTGTGCCTGAGGTGGCTTCATGGCTCATTCCTGGTGGTATTAGTTCTAGTGCAGGTAGTGTAGCAGGTGCAGTGGCAACGGGTACTGCCGTCGGTGCTGCAAGTGGTGCGGTGACTGCCGGAACAATGGTTGTCACTGGCCCCGGACGTATGATGTCCCATGGTGGTAAATAGGGTAGCTAAAATTAAATTATCTATATTATGCTGATACAAAGTTTAGAGCAAAAGACAAAGCTGGCACTTATGACTGTGCTGGCAACTGTGGTGGGATGTACGGTGATATGCGGTATCTGCATCTTTTTCTGTGCCAAGCTCGTGTCCGATGAACGGAGCCAGATATATGTCCTCGACGGGGACATCCCTTTTCTGGCAGAGAGAAGCAAGCAGGAGGCGAACTTCGTCATGGAGGGCAAGGCGCATATTCAACTCTTTCACCAGTATTTCTTCAATCTGCCGCCTGACGACGAATATATCAAGTGGACGCTGGGCAAGGCGATGTATATGGCTGACGGTACAGCCATGAAGCAGAAACAGGCCATGGACGAGAACGGTTTCTATTCGGATATCATCTCATCCTCTGCCGTTTGTACCATCATCTGTGACTCCATCAAACTCGATGAGAATGAAAGGAAGTTCACATACTATGGTACTCAGTTTATCAAGCGCCGTTCACGTGACTTGAAGCGTTCTATCGTGACCGTTGGTGAACTGGAGAACGTACCTCGTACGGAGAATAACCCTCATGGCTTACTGATTGTCAACTGGCGTACTTTGGAGAATAAGGATTTGGATTATTAAGGTATGAGATTGTTTGGAAAGAAAAAGAGAAAGAGTGAACCAAGGCACAATCGGCTGTTCAGGCTGATGCTTTGGTCGCTCTTCAAGAAAGCCAAGCTGAGAGAACGTACGGAGAAAGCCAACCGATGGGCTGAGTCTCACAAACGTCAGACGGCTATAATGACAGTGGGTTCCTTGTTCATGCTACTGGTTCTCGGTACGGTTATGTCTTTCTTCGGCGGTGAAGGACAGGAAGAGAATATCATGGATGGTATCACTCCTGTCAATCCAATGTTCAGGGAACTTCAGCGTATTCAGGACGGCAAGGCCTATCAGACGGCATGGCTTGACAAAATGGCTTTGGACGGTCAGCAACTAAAACGTCAGTTGGACTCGCTCATCAGGATACCTGATAAGACGCATGATGATTCCCTGCAGATACTGATAAAGCATAAGCAGCTGGAAATTATTGTGGATAATTTAGAAAACAAATAAGCATGAAAAAGGTTAATTTTAAACAGCCGAAGTATATCTTGCCTTTGGTCATCTTCCTGCCTCTGGCTTTCCTTGGATATACCATCTGTAACTTCTTTGGTGAGGATGAGGATGCTAAGAAGGGGGTGGTGACAGATAACATCAACATGAGCCTTCCTGATGCCAAGGATGGTGAGATGACGGATAAGATGACTGAGATGAGTAAACGTTTCAGTGAGGACGGTGCCTATACCGCCATCGGTGCGCTCGGCAATGAGAAGGAACAACTTGACAGTACACAGGCAGGGTATAAGGAGCATGAACTGAACAGTATTGATGCGGAGAATGCCAAGCGTGAGGCCAAACAGAAAGAACTGGAGGAATTGGAACGCAGCCTTGCGGAGTCACGCAAGCATATCAACTCATATGCATATGATCGTAGTCCTTCTGCAAGTCGTGGTTATGGTGGGCGTGGCAATTCACGACAAGAGGAACTAGATGATTATGCTCGTGACCTGGAGTATATCCAGCAACGCAGCAAGGAACGTCAGAAGGTACTGGAACAGACGCTTGGCATGGGCTCTTCTGATGTTGCTGGTGGTAATAGTGGTTCAACAGGTGGCAATGGGACTTCCGATAACAAAAAAGTTGTGGAGAAGCCTAAACCAGAATTGGTGAAGAAGGTGTCTGACCAGAATGCGGACAAGTTCAATACCATAGGTGAGAAGACTCTGGTAGATGAACCACTCATCAAGGCGATGATTGACAAGACAACAAAGGCACATGAGGGAACACGCCTGCGCTTCAAACTGCTCGACGATGTCATCATCAAGGACGTGAAACTGAAGAAAGGCACGTATCTCTATGGTACGGTGACAGGTTTCGGACAGCAGCGTGTACGTGCCGCTATCACCAGTATTCTTGTGAAGGACAAGTTCGTCAAGGTTGCGCTGTCTGTCTATGACAATGACGGTATGGAGGGCTTTTATGTTCCTGAGTCGGCTTTCCGTGATATGATGAAGGATGCAGGGGCGCAGGCTATGCAGAGTAATATTAACCTCGACGGTGGCTATGGCAGCCAGATAAGTGGAGAGGCCATTGCCCTGCAAGCTCTCCAGAATATGTATCAGTCGGCTTCGAGTGCTATCTCTGGCCACATTCGCAAGAACAAAGCGAAGATCAAGTACAATACCATCGTATATCTGATCAATACAGACGCTCAGTCTGGTAGGTGAACGATTTAACAACAATAGTATCATATATATGAAGACATTAATAACTCTTGTGGCGCTATGCGCCCTGTGCCTTCCTGCTGTAGCGCAGGAAAACGGCAACGGCTCCAAGTCTGACTCGGTAAGGGTGAGGTATGTATGGAGCCAGCTTGACAGTGATGATTATAACAGCAATCACTCCAAGTATATCATCTTGGTCAATGAAGAGGTGACTACACATGTGGTCATGCCTGAGAATATCAAACTGGTGGATATCTCAACCGACAAGGTCGTAGGCAACCAGTGCGCTGACAATATCGTACGTATCAAACCGTCTGGACGTATGCGTAACAACGAGATGGTGGGGACGATTACTGTCATCGGCGAACGTCATATGGCGCAGTATGACGTGGTCTATACTAGTGCTCCTGTCAAGGCTAGCTCAGTATACAATATCTCCATCGATGAGATGAGACAATACAAGAATCCGGACGTGCTGATGCCTGAGAGGGCTATGGCTGACTATGCCTATGCCATCTTCTGCAGCCAGAAGAACTACAACAATATCCATTCTTCTAAATACGGAATCAAGGCTGTTGTGAATAACATCTACACAGTCAACGATTATTTCTTCATTGATTTCTCGCTCTACAACAAGTCTAAGATCAAGTATGACATCGCTGAACTTCGTGTTAAGCTGACTGATAAGAAAGAAACAAAGGCTACGAACTCTCAGACTATTGAACTTACTCCGGTGTATTCTCTGAATTGTGCCAAGAGTTTCAAGAAGGCTTATCGTAACGTCATCGTGGTCAACAAACTGACGTTCCCCAACGAAAAGATCCTGCGTCTGGAAATCTCGGAGAACCAGATATCAGGGCGTGTGGTTTATATTCCCATCGAGTATGAGGATATCCTCAATGCAGACAGCTTCGACGAGAACCTGCTGAAACGTTTACCATATAATATCCTGAGATAGCATGAAGAAGGTTGTTGTTTTTATGGTGTCACTGCTATGTGTGACATCGGCATTTGCGGGGCAGGGAGATGAATACCTGACCTTGAATGGAGGCTTCCTCTTCAACAGTACACTTAATGCCTCTTTAGGCTATGAGCGTGAACTGAGTTATACGGATGCGCTGGAGTTCTTTGGTGAGGTCGGTGACCGTTGGGAGAAGGATCCTGTGTGCGGCAAGGTGTGCCGTGAGTCCTTCTTTAAGAATTATTACTGGGATGGCGGTATTGCCTATAAGAAATGCTTGAAGCGGATGAAGAACTCAACGTTCAGACTTCGCCTCGGCCCGCAGATGGGTGCGGTAAGGGGGCAGTTCTTCATGGCCGTGGAATGTGGCTTTGAGTATAATGTGGTGTTCTCAAATCGTATCCAGCTGTCTGTGACTCAGAAAAACCAGATCGGTTTCCTGCATGGCGACTCTTTTAGGAACGGTTTGCTTGTTGGTCTTAAAATTCCATTTTGATGATGAGAAAATTCATGTTTTCAGCTATGACGGCTGTATGCTTGTTGGCTGTTGTTTCCTGTGAGGAGCATACGGATATCTATGATAACCGTGTGTCGGTGGGAAATATCCTGCTCTCGGATAATACGCTGATATCTCCGTATGGCTATGACAAGGACTGTCATATGGCTGTCGGTGTAGTGTTCTATACAAACAGGGACACGGCTCTGGTGGTCGGGCTTCGGGAGTTGGGTGAATACCAGTATTCGGATTCACTTGGTACTATTTCCAGTGTTACGAATGATGATTATAGCAAGTGCGGTGTGGAGAATACTGCTGCTATCATGGCTGCGGAGGATATGTACTGCCCTGCTGTCGAGGCGGTCATGCAGTATTCATCGCCAGTGTCCGGCTGGGCTCTGCCATCGGCTGGTGAACTTCGTGCCTTATCTGCGAACTTGCCTGTAGTACGTCGTGCAATGGAGGTTGTCGGTGGAGATGACTTTTCTGACGGACAATACATAAGTTCCTCGCAGGATGGTTCTTCTTCAGAGAGTGAGCAGATGTATTATTATAGTGTGAGTCTTCGTAACGGATTCGTGACCTCGACCGTCAAGACTACTCCAAGCAGGGTGCGCCCTGTACTTAGGTTAAGATAATTATTTTGTTTATGGTGGCATGCGTTGCTTTCTCGGCGCATGCCCTTTTAATAAAAACGTGTTATGCCTGTAGAAGAGACAAAGGAGCAAATTCAGATATACGGAATGTTCCGTAGCTGTATCTATATTTTCCTGATTATTGAACTGGTGATGAATATGCCAATTCCTGCAGAGAGCCGCTTTACGGTGTTCCTGCTGGAGCTGATTGCAAGGTTCCAAGTGTTCAACAATGTTGTTTCGTGTAAAGTCATTGAACTGATATGCATTGGTGTGACTTGTATCGGCACAAAAGCCAAGAAGAGCTTGAAGTTCAACTTGAAAACAATGGTGTTATATCCGATTATCGCGGGTTTCACCTTTATAATCCTCTGTGTAGTTGTTCATCAAGGAACTTGGGGTGGCATCCTCTATGGACTGCCGTCAAACAGGGTGCTGTATGCCATCATGTCCATACTCGGTACTATGCTGGTTCATCAGGGACTGGATGGTATCGCCAGATACTATAACTATAAACTAGGTGAAGACCGTTTCAACTTCGAGAACGAGTCCTTCGAACAGTCAGAGGAACTTAACGAGACAGAGTATTCGGTGAATATCCCGATGGTGTATTACTTCAACAAGCGGATGCATAAGGGATGGATCAACATCATCAACCCGTTCCGCGGAACGATTGTGCTTGGTACGCCTGGATCTGGTAAGTCTTTCGGCATCATCGACCCCTTTATTCGACAGCATGCTCAGAAGGGTTTTGCGATGATGGTCTATGACTACAAGTTTCCTACTTTGGGTAAGAATCTCTTCTATCAGTACTGCAAGAACAAGAAATACGGGCATCTGCCTGAGAACTGTGGCTTCCATATCGTGAACTTTACGGATGTAGAGTATTCTAATCGCATCAACCCGATTCAGCGGAAATATATCCCTGACCTGGCAGCGGCTTCGGAAACGGCTGCAACGCTATTGGAATCTCTTAATAAGGGTGGTGACAAGAAAGGTGGTTCGGAGGCTTTCTTCCAGAACTCGGCAGAGAACTTTCTGGCCTCCATTATCTATTTCTTTGTGACCTTCCATCCGACTGGCTTCAAGAACGGTAAGAAGCTGACTCGCTATATCCTTTGGGAAAACAAGAAACTCAAATTGGTCATCAGAAACTGGAATGATTATCAGGCTATCGATGGGGCAGGGAATGTGATATTGGACTTTGTTGACTACTCCAGCCGTAATGTCTCGACAGATATCGATGGTATGTTCGTGGAACTGAACGGCTTCAGCTATACGGACATCCATGGCAACTACATCTTTATTAAGAAGGCTTGGTATGAGGATGATGAAGGTAATATCGTGGAACCAGACACCATCTCTGGTGAGTTCTCAGACATGCCACATGTACTGTCTTTCTTGGGACAGCCGTATGCGGACGTGTTCGACATTCTCATGCAGGATGAGAAAATCATGTCGCTGATGGCTCCTTTCCAATCTGCATGGCAGAACGGTGCGATGGATCAGTTGGAGGGTATGGTGGGTACACTCCGTGTCAATGCGGCTCGTCTGGTATCGCCTGAAGCATATTGGGTATTTACGGGTGATGACTTCGACCTGAAGATCTCTGACCGTAAACATCCTTCTTATCTCGTTATAGCTAATGATCCAGAAAAGGAACAGGTGATTGGCTCTCTAAATGCGCTAGTTCTGAACCGTCTTGTGACACGTGTGAACAGTAAAGGGAACCTGCCTGTATCTATCATTGTAGACGAGTTGCCTACGTTGTACTTCTATAAGATTGACCGCTTGATTGGTACAGCGCGTTCCAATAAGGTGGCCGTGACACTCGGATTCCAGGAGCTACCACAGTTGGAGGCTGACTATGGAAAGAATGGCATGCAGAAAATTCTGACTACTTGCGGTAACATCTTTATGGGGGCTGCTCGTAACAAAGAGACTTTGGAATGGGCTCAGAACGATGTGTTCGGAAAGGCCAAGCAGACCTCGAAATCTGTTACCATCAACGATCAGAAGGTTTCTACGTCAATATCAGAGAAGATGGACTATCTGGTTCCTGCTGCCAAAATAGCGGATATGGCGACTGGTTGGCTAGCCGGTCAGGCTGCGCGTGACTTTACACCTACTGATATGAGCTCGCTTAACGGCATCAATATCGAGGAGTCGGAGGAGTTCAAGACCACCAAGTATTTCTGCAAGACAAACTTCGATATGGAGAAAATTAAACAGGAGGAATCCTACTATGTTGATCTGCCGAAGATATATGCCTTCGCTTCAGAACGTGAGAAGGAAGTGATGCTGAATCGTAACTTTAAACGGGTAAATGAAGAGGTGAAAGCTATGATCAATGAACTGTTAGGAAAAGCACCCGAGGAATAGCTCATGCTATTTCTCAGGTGCAAGTCTATAAATTGTTGAATGATAACTGGAAAAAGAAATTATCTACAGACAGGTTCCCAGGACATCATCCTCTCAATGTCGTCGCAGAACTGGATGATATCGCCATTTTTTGTGACAAGATGATCCTGTATGGCTTTTTGTAATTCATCATCAACGTGTTTCTTGTAATAATCTGTCCAATAGAGGTGGCGCATGGTCGTAGCCACTTTATCATATGAACACTCATTATTATTTAGCTCCTCTCTTGCTTGAATAAGGGTATACAATAGACTCGGAACATTTTCCGGTTCTTTGCTGTGTGAATTGTAAAAGCGTGCCATTTCAAACAGTTCTTCGTAACAGGCCTGTTGATCTTCATGTGCCATTTGTATAGTGAAATCCTTGATGCCTAATTCTTCCCATTCCCTGAGCTTATCTGCTACATCTTTGATGATGTGTGACTTCTTCAGAGTAAGATTCGTGAAGATAGCTATCTGTTCGTGAATATCAAGACAATATTCCATTTTACCAGAGCTTGGATTCTGTTCCTGATAGGTTTGGCCTTTCTGTATACCAATCTGATTGAAGTTCTTGTCTATTTTCAGTCCGGCTTTTTCTATCATT
>Ga0326514_10003128_pt1 | contig 10499 bp, 17 predicted proteins | sample 3_2548_0518_D_FD_203653 | JGI IMG/M metagenome (GOLD analysis project Ga0326514, IMG submission 203653) | Bovine rumen microbial communities from UC Davis, California, United States - 3_2548_0518 | ecosystem: Host-associated > Mammals > Digestive system > Stomach > Rumen | place: USA... | reverse complement strand
GGTATTATGATTGAAGATATTAAAAGTAATTTTGAACTTTGTCGAAGAGTGGGTAATTATGAAACCGTTGGTGACAGTTGTGATATAAACAGTTGGAGAAGGTTTGAAGTTGCATTGTATGCAGAACAAGATAAGAGGAAGAAGGACGATGAAAAACTTTATAAGATTGACAGCAATTAATCATTGTAACGGTATGTCTACGAGCAGCATATTAATTAATATTAATGAAATTGCTGGTGTTTTTACATCACGATATAATGATTACACTAATATTGTGATGAATAACGGGAGAGAATATCAAGTATGTGAAAGTTTTTCTGTCGTTGAAAAGATGATTGAAAGAGGCTTCTGAAAGGTGTTAAGTGATTTAAATGAAAAATGGGAACTATCTTTTGTTGACTCAATTGCATGAAAAAAGTTTTGGTCGATATTATACTACTGATTTAATGCTTGATATTGATAGTATTGAGAGCGTAAGTTATACTGAACATCGAATCACTCTTATTTTTACAAAAACTGGTAGGACTTATAAAGTTGCAGAGTGTTATAGAACAGTGATAGAAGATATTAAAAATGTTATAGGGAGGCCACAATGAGCGTTTACATTCAGAACATGAACATTCCAAATAATTGTGCAGAGTGTCCTCTTAAATCATTTGACGGAGAAGACGATGTTTGTCCTTTCAGTGGTGTCTCTGTCTTAAATATTGGGAGACAAAACGAGTGTCCACTTGTAGAAGCTGGTAGCAAATTGAGACAGGTAGTTCTTTGTAAGGAATGTATTCACGGCTCAAAAGAAATTATTAATGGCGTTAAATGTGTAAGATGTCATAATGATGAAAACAGTTTTTTAGGTTTGTATGAATGTGTAAATGACGAGAATTTTTATTGTGCATATGGAGTTCGTAAATAATCGGAGGTAGCTTATGTTAAAACCAGCACAACTATATTCTGAGCAAGTAAAAGAGAAAATGATTAACTGTTGGTATGATGAATACTATAAATATTATAGTGGTTGGACTGGGAATAATCTACCAGAATTGCCAGATAACTGTTACGAAACTCATAATTTTGTTTCTGTTGATAAAAGCAATAATGTCATTGGCTATGTTTCATATCATGTAAATTGGATAACTATGTCTGCTGATAATTTTGGTGCGATTTCTTTTGATAAGGGTAATCTAATCTTTGCAAAAGATTTGTTGACGGTAATTAAGAATTTATTTCATGTCCACAACATGAATAGGATTCAATGGTCTATGATAGTTGGGAATCCAGTGTATTGTAGTTATAAAAGATTTATCAAAAAATATGGCGGTCGTGAATGTGCATACTTTAGACAGTGTGCAAAATTAAGTGATGGTAAATTATATGACAGTATCGGTTTTGAAATTCTGTCCAGTGAATTTAAAGGATAGATTCATGGAGAAATGTCGAATGAGTAAATGTGATTATTGTATGAATAGTAGAGTGGCGATTTCTGAGAATGGTTATCACAGCATTTGTTGTTTAACAGAAATGCAAGCGATTAATTGTTTACTCAGAAGAAAAGAGTATTTCGTTCCTGCTATTAAAACTTTTTCAAGCGACAATTCATCTAATGATGAAACTTTTTTCAACGACAACGAAGTTGAAGCAACAGAAAATAGAAACAATAAAATATATTCTATTATTGATAAGTTGGATAAACTTAGTAAAGACTATTCTGATTTGAAAATTACAATAGAATCAGAGAGTGGAACCGTTAGCTGCAAACTGGTAGATGCCTTGATTTACATGGATGGGTATGGGAATATCGTGGTCGATGCGGAGTAACGAGACATGAAGAATATTGTAGTAAATGTATATGTGACAAAGAAACTGTCCAGAGAATTTGAGCTGTCTGATGAACAATACAGAAAACTGAAAGAAGGTTATTCTCTTTCTAAGGTAGTCGGTCAACCATTTCTTGATGCCGTACATGAAGCTGGAACTTCCGGTAAGAAATATGAGCTAGATTTTGATGTTGAAGATAAGGAAGGGAACTTGTTGTGCGATTATAATTTGGGGATAAATAATTTTTGACTATGAAGATTTTGTTATTGATAATGATGTTATATTGTCACATAATTGACGATTACTACTTACAAGGTATTTTATCGTTAATGAAGCAGAAACGATGGTGGGAAGAACAAACTTCAAGTAATAGATATAAATATGATTATATCGTTGCTCTGGTAGAACACGCTTTTTCTTGGACAGTTTCTATTCACATTCCTATATTAATCTATTGTTATCTGAATAACAGTTTCATTGAGTCTTTCTTTTCTTTGAAAATGTTTTTGCTCATGTGGTTTATTCATGCAATCGTTGATAATGCAAAAGCAAATTTACAGTCTTTGAATTTGATAGAAGACCAATTGATTCACATTTGTCAAATTGTATTTCTGTGGCTGATTTATGTTTGTAATGTATAAGAGGTAATTAATATGAATGATAAAAATAATAAGAAGACTTTAGCTCATTTTGAGTTTGCGTTTGAGGATTTGATGGAGGATGCTCTTAATTCTTTGTCTCCTGCACAATTTGAGAGGTTCAAAGACAACATTCAATTCGTGTTAGAGGATTATGATGACTAAAACACAGGTAAATTTTTGGAATAAAATAACTATTTTATCTATCAATGGAATCGTCTGTGGAGAGAGAAATACCACCGTTCTTCTCCGTGGAATAGAAAAAGATAGTGTAATTGAATACGAACGTCCAAAATATATTAACAGTGATAACTTCTCTGAGTTTGAAAAGGCTGCTGATGGAATACTGAAATGTTATGGTATCTATGTTGGAGAAACATTCTTCACTAAAAAGAAGTATTATTACACAGAGCTTATAAATTTTTATATCAATAAAGATAATTGGAACAAGTTAGTAGACTTTAATGGACGGTTGTTCAAAGACAGAATTAATTCAGTGAAGATTGTAACTAAGTATGTCAAGGTTGAAAATTCTGTTCCAATGAAAGAATTACGGGAATATCCTGTTGAACTGGTAATTGATTTCTTAAAAGAACGTGGAGTCATAATCTATAAAATTTAGAAAGGCGTAAATGTATGAAGGTTGGAGATTTCATTGGTGGCCTGTATAAGAAGACAAGTGCAGATGGAGTAGAGCAATGGTATCTGAGTGAAGGTAAGATTACAAAGATTGTTCAGAACAGTCGTGATACTAAAGTTTACAGTAAAAGATTTTATCCTCTTGAGATTGAAGAGATTGAGGACAATACAAGGATGATGCGAGAAGCTAATGGCTGGATTCTAACCAGAGAAGTCGTGTTGCTTGAACCTGATATTAGAGACAAGTGTGAACGGTGGGTCAAATGGGCTAACGAGAATCCAGATAAGGCTGTTAGTTGTTTAGGGTTGTAAGTAGGAGCTAAGTGGTATATAAGTGAAGTGTGACAATTACAGTTGATTGCAAATTGTAAGCAACTGAACAATGGAGATTACTGATGAAATATATGTTTGATGTGCCAGATGGATGGGAAATCGAAGGTTGTCGTATTAAAATTAAAAATAATGGTGATGTTATTATTGAACGAAGCGTTGACCATATGATTTTTGAAATGTTTAAAACTAAACTTATCCAAATCAATGAGGAGCCTAATAAGGGAGGTTGATTACAATGATTACCTCAATTATAATTGCATTGATTATACTGAGTGTGATATGTGCAAGCTGTGGCCTTTATAAGAGTGAACCAGTATATTTGTATATTGCTATTGTTTTCATGTTGACCTCTTTGTATTTAGGTATTAAATTTACTTGATATATAGGTGGTGATTCCAATGAATTTTTCAGAAACGATTGTAAGAGAAATGCTTAAAGGCAATTTTTCATTTTCAATCTTGATAGTAAATACTCTACAGTTCTCTGTTATGATTTTAAATCTGGTACTACTACTAAAGCAGAGTAAAAGAAAGAACGGTTAAGGTATGGATAGGTTTGTAGTACACTTTGTTCGCAAACAAAAGTATGGTGGAAAAGGTTGGGCTTTTGACTGTGACCGTAACTATTTTATCTCTGATGATAAAATGGTAGAAGGGTACAATGACATGATTGCTCAGTGTCAGACCTATATCGAGCAGCATAATCTTGATATTGAAGTCGAGGATATGTTTGACGTTTGGGAGAGACTTGTCAATATGGATTACAATGTCCGTAAGAAGAAGATAGAAGATTGTGAATTTGGTGTTTGGTATGATGTGAACAAGTTTATTCCTTGTGAACCGGGAGATTATTTAGTCATTACAGAGGGAGAACGTCATGTTCATGGGCACTATGAAGATATAACAGGGGAGACATGGTTTCATAACAGTTATGGTGAATATGACCCAGATGTTATGTATTGGACGATTTTACCGTCATTTCCAGCAGAATTGACTCAGAAAAATTTCTTTGAAAATTCTGAAAAAAGTTGTTGACAAACACTCTACACAGTGATATACTTATCAATGTCAGGAGGGCAAGCGACACTGACTTGCTTCTTCTGATGTTGATGAACCTTGAAAAGCAAATACACAAAATAAAAGTAAAACACAAAATATAAGCTGGTGTGGTGGAACTGGTAGACACGATAGACTCAAAATCTATTGGCTTATGCCGATGTGGGTTCGACTCCCACCATCAGCATTATGGAGGAATCGGATAGTGTGTCAATTCCGGAAGACTGTAAATCTTCTCCCGAAAGGGTTCGGTGGTTCAAATCCACCTTCCTCCATTCGATTTGCTTCTGTAGCTCAGTTGGTAGAGCAGTAGGTTGAAGCCCTACGTTGCGTTGGTTCGATTCCAGCCGGGAGCATTTACCGTGTAATGCGGTAAAAGAAGTTCATTTACCTTCTAGCCAATGTAAACGTGAAGCTAGTATTATTTAGCCGCTTCGGAACTATGAGGTGTTATGAATAGTTCCTGCGTAATCCTGTAAACGCATTATAGTTACAGTCCCTTTGAAGGTTACAAGAGGAAAAACCTTTCGCTTGTCTGGCGTAATAAGATAAAGGGAGTTGGCAGACCCCGCAAAGGTTGGCTACTATCTGCTTCAATTCGCACTCATAGCTCAGTAGGTAGAGCAACACCCTTTTAAGGTGATGGTCGAGGGTTCGATTCCCTCTGAGCGCATTATGGCGGGATTGACTAAAGGTAGGTCAGCCAGTCTCATAAGCTGGTCTGTGTGGGTTCGACTCCCACTCCCGCACCCAATATGCCGTAGTGTCCGAGCGGTTTAAGGAGCTTGTTTTGAAAACAAGTGATTCAGTTATGAACCGGGGTTCAAATCCCTCCTACGGCGTTATTTGGGAGGGTAGTTTAATTGGTAAAACGACAGTCTCCAAAACTGTAAGATAAAGGTTCGAATCCTTTCCTTCTTGTACTTGGCCTCTTAGCTCAGTTGGTTAGAGCGTCCGGCTCATAACCGGATGGTCGTAGGTTCGACCCCTACAGAGGCCATTATCTGCTGGATTGTTGGAATTGGTAGACAAGCAGGGTTTAGGTTCCTGTGTCGTAAGGCGTAAGGGTTCAAGTCCCTTATCCAGCATTTGTAAGTGTAAATAACAAATACACAAAAGAGAGGTATAATTATGGATAGCGGTCTGTTGTCAGTTGGAGCCTTGAACTGGTTGAAATCTGTTGGCTATGGTTGGAGGACACATGAAGAACGCTTGATTCTAATTAAGGCTGCAAAAATTTTGTACCCAAATTAAAAAAGTTAATAAAGTTGAGTAGTGAGTAAAAATCCTTAGTTAATATGTCATGCGTACAACTCATTGTAATCCATCCGTACAATGGAACAATGAGATGACAAGGAGTTAGATTCTATAGTGTAAGGGTGAGCACAGCAAAGGCAGGACAGAGTTCGAGTCTCTGTAGAGTCGGCCAAAAAGAAAACTCCTTAAAAGTATTAATTATGAAAAAACAGTGTCATGGTTATGAGTGTCAAACAAATTAGAATTATACATTGTTTCTGATGGTTGTGTACAGACTAAAGAAACCACTGTTCGTATAGGTGAAAGACCTATGCCTCAACTTTAATTTGCTGGTGTAGCTCTAATTGGCAGAGCAACGGATTTGTAATCCGTAGGTTGTGAGTTCAAGTCTCACCACTAGCTTTAAGGCACATACAGCAATTTTTACATATTGGATAATACTTTGAATATTACACCCAGAACAATGTGCCTTGTCCTAAGAAATCTGAAAAGACGCATACAGCAATCTATCATGGACTAGACTGTTAATCTAATTACCAAAATAATGCGTCTTGAATTGTACCAAAGAAAGGGGTAACAATTATGAATTTTTTCAACGAAATGCAGAAGGAATTGAACAATGCAAAGTCTGTCACTACAAATGGAGCAATCGCATATCAGACTTCTGGTAAGAAGCTCCTTGACTTCAACTTTGGTGTCTCTGCTATGCGGAACATGATTCCGATGGACATTGCCAATCAGTTTATGAAAGTCTTCTTTGAGGACAAGAAAACTGCAATCGAATATCTGTTTTACTTGGGCGATATTCGTGAAGGTCTTGGAGAACGGAGAGCTTTTAGGGCTGGTCTTCATTATATTGTTCATAATCAGACCAATCTTGCAAAAGCAATTCTTCCTCTGGTTCCTTACTACAATCGTTGGGATTCTGTTTTGGTCTTTCTTGATAATGAGAAAACACGCAAGGCTGCGGTTAAGCTCATTAAGAAACAGTTGAAAGAAGATAAGGCAAACATGAAAGAGAAAAAACCTATTTCTCTCTGTGCTAAGTGGATGCCCTCTGTTAATGCTTCTTCGACTGAGACAAAACGTATAGCACAGTTGCTTTGTAAAGAACTTAACTGGACTGAACGCAAGTATAGGAAGACTCTGGTAAAGCTCCGCAAGTATCTTGATGTTGTCGAAGTTAAGATGAGTTCTAAGAAGTGGGACAAAATCGACTATGAGGCCGTTCCTTCTAAAGCAAATCTTATTTACTCTGACGCTTTCTTGAAGAACGATAAAGAGCGTAGAAGTCAATACCTTGAGTCTTTGAAAAAGGGAACGGCAAAGATTAATGCTAGCATTCTTAATCCGCATGAGATTTGTTATCGTTATAGGTCAAGACAAGGTGCTTTCTATTTTGATAACAATAAAGTCGAGATTGATGACACTCTTGAAGCTCTGTGGAAAGCGTTGCCTAATCTGTCCGTTGACAATACTCTTGTTGTTCGTGATGGTTCTGGCTCAATGACATGTACTAATATCGGAAATGGTACTACTCCACTTGACGTTGCTACTGCTTTGGCAATCTATATGTCTGAGCATAACACTGGAAATTGGAGAGATAAGTACATTACATTCTCAAGCAATCCTAAGATTGTTGATTTGAGCAATTGTTCTAATTTGAGAGACAAGGTTTTTCTTTCTCTCCGTGAAGCTGATTGTTCAAACACCAACATTTATAAGACTATGATGCTTATTCTGAAAACAGCACAGTCAAATCACATGAGTCAGAAGGATATGCCGAAGATGATTGTTATTTGCTCTGATATGCAGTTTGATGGCAGGTATCACAATCTTACCCGTAGCTTGTTTGACGAGATTGCAGGAGAGTTTAAGGGAGCAGGATACAAACTTCCTAGAATCTGTTTCTGGAATTTGAACGCTCGTTTGAGTAGCACTATTCCAATGCAACAGAATGACTTGGGTTTGATTCTAGTATCTGGATTCTCAGTGCAAATCTTGAAGATGTTTATGAGCGGAGAGATTGACCCTTATAAGGTTCTTCTAAAAACTTTGCATAGCAAACGATATGACAAAGTTAGAGAGGCTATCGAGGGTAAGGTTTAATTAATATTAAGACACATACAGCAATCTTACAAGTTCTCATTTGGGTATGTGAAGAAAAAATGTGTCTTGTCTTGGGCATTGATATAGTGAGTACAGTTTGGCGCTGTACTCACAACATGAGCAAGGTAGTTTAACTGGATAAAACGGCAGTATTATTGTATTGTGTCTTGTATAAGACACACGCAGCAATCTATTTTTGCAAATAAAAGGGAACTGTTGTTGCTGGTTCGATTCCAGCCCTTGCTCCGTATGACAGGATAGTTCAGTTGGTAGAGCACGTTAATTACTTTTATGTGTCTTGTATAAGACACACACAGCAAATTTTTTAATTGTAAATTGCTCTGGTAAGGCCGTGGTCGGAGGTTCAAGTCCTTCTCCTGTCACCAAAAATATCAGCACCTCCTTTGTCTCTAGGATAGTCCTAGACGTTTAAAGGATTGTACGAAAACAATCCTTTTATGGCCTGTTAGTCAAATGGTATAAGACGTAGCCCTTTCAAGGCTAAGATACGGGTTCGATTCCCGTACAGGCTACTTAATAGTCTCAGCAGACATTTTTCTTTTTGTGTAATTATCCTCCTTTGTTGTTTGTTGAGACTATTAAATTTTATAACAAATACACAATATATGAATGGGATAGTTTAGTTGGATAGAACGGCAAGAATTATTGATTATTGATTGTATCTGTAAAAGATATAAACAGCAATTTATTTTTAGATATAAACAGCAATTTATTTTTACAAGCAAAAAGGGACTTGCAAGCGTGGGTTCGACTCCCACTCCCATTCCTAATTTACATCCCTCCTTTGTCTCTGAAATAGTTTCAGACGCTTAAAAGATTGTGCGAAAACAAAAATTACTATATGAGCATGGTAGCCAAGTTGGTCAAAGGCAGCAATCCATATTGAATGTGTCTTGTATAAGACATGAACAGCAGTTAAACTCAAGTAAAATTGCCGGGTAAATCCCTTCACAGGTTCGAGTCCTGTCTATGCTCACATTTTAATTAAAAAAGTTGATAGGTTGCAAAAATGAAATGATAGGTATTTACAAATTTACGAATAGGATAACAGGGGAATCATATGTCGGACAAAGCGTTGATATTGAGAAAAGGTATAAGCAGCACAAAAGAAGAGTAGAGTTGACATACGATTGGGAAGATACATATTTTCACAGAATGTTAAGAAAGTATGGATTTGAAAATTTCGACTTTGAAATATTAGAAGAGTGTTCACAGCAAGAGTTAAATGAAAGAGAAATATATTATATAGATAAGTATAACGCTTTGTTCCCGAATGGGTACAATATGTCGAAAGGTGGCAAATACAGCGCTAATAAAAAGATAGATTTTGAACAAAGAGAAGAAATATATAATTTGTTAAAAAATAGCTCAATGACAATAACCGATATTGCGAATAAATTCGGGCTACATATCAATACAGTATCACAGGCAAACAGAGGTGAGCTATGGTTTGATGAAAATACAAAGTATCCAATTAGAGAGCAAAAAGTTGAACATGTCTGTGAAAATTGTGGTAAAAATTTAAAATACAAAAACAAAAACGGCTTGTGCAAAGAGTGTTATTTAGAATATATTTCAAGAAATATGCCAAATAAGAAGTGTTTATATAATCTATTGCTCGGAAACTCATTTGAATGCGTTGGTAGGATGTTTGGTGTCACTGGAAATTCCGTAAGAAAATGGTGCGACAAATATGAAATACCAAGAAATTCATCTTATTACAGGTCAATTAGCAAAAAATAAGACGAATAATATAATTGTTTATATACGGTAGTAGCGCAATTTGGTTAGCGCACGGCATTTGGGATGCTGGGGTTGCAGGTTCGAGTCCTGTCTATCGTATAGTAATGTTCAAAATCCAATAGTTTTGAACATTACGAGGGTTGATTACTGTACTGATTATTCAGTTTAGGACTTAAAACACAAAATAAAAAAACTTATAAAGACTAACAGTCCGGTCAGTATAAGTCAATCAAGTTTTTGTGGTTTTAGAGATTGACAAACATACGATTATAGCTCAGATGGATAGAGCAGCCACCTTCTAAGCGGCAGGTCGTGGGTTTAAATCCTACTAATCGTATTCTATGCAATAGTGATTCAATGGTAGAATCCTAGACTTCCAATCTAGTTATGCGGGTTCGATTCCCGTCTATTGCTCTTTGACTGTGTTGATAGAGAGGAACCATTACAACTACTATTGACGATGGACAGTCAAAACACTGGTTACACAAGAGTGTACATAATCCGGGAATGTCCACTGTGAACCAGTGTAAGCGAGGTTCGATTAGGTTAATATAAGATTGGCGAAGGTTTCTGAACTGGTCTTATGCCTATGGTCTGGTAAGATTCCAGAGGATTGAAGAAGTACAATTCAGTCTAACGCTTATATCCCAAAGATTGTGCTACTCACAATAGTACAGTAGCGTCCACTTAGTAATATAGGGCAGTTTACCTAGTATCACCTCCAACATAAGGAGAGCTGAGAATGGTTAGTAGGGGGTTACTGTTGACCAACAACAGAACCGGGATAGCACACGGTAAATGCTGGTCGTGGTGATACCAGACGAGTGCGAGTTATAGGAAATGCTACCTATAGCGGGGAAATCAAACAAAGTGCATCCTTTATTGAGTG
>Ga0326514_10003127_pt1 | contig 10500 bp, 24 predicted proteins | sample 3_2548_0518_D_FD_203653 | JGI IMG/M metagenome (GOLD analysis project Ga0326514, IMG submission 203653) | Bovine rumen microbial communities from UC Davis, California, United States - 3_2548_0518 | ecosystem: Host-associated > Mammals > Digestive system > Stomach > Rumen | place: USA... | reverse complement strand
CCCTGGATTACTTTAACAATAGAACTCCAAGAAGCAGAAGTACCCAATTCACTCTAAACTGCTGTATAAGCATTAGTATATGCCTCATTACGATTATGAAGCATATCATCTATCTTTAAAGCCCTAATAGGATATTCAATTATAACCTTATATTTATCTACCTGTACATGATTATTAGGGATAATGGTTCTATTATAAATATTAAAATTATCTGGTAATTCTTCCCAGAAATTACCTGCTAATTCATCATGTACTCCATTTGCTAAATTACGTTGATACCAATGTACTTTAAAATTAGGTTTGATGATACCATCACTATCATATGACAAAGATTCATCAACACTAATATCAGTATCTTCATCAATTACTCTTAAAGTATCATCTATTTTATGTACCCAACGTAAATACATTGTACGTTTTAATGGCTTTTTGTCTAAACGATACTTTAAATCTTCATTACAAATTAACCGTACTGTATCATTATCATACACGGTTAATAATTCGCCCAATTTAATATGAAAATTACTCACAAATAAATTATTATCAAATTTAATATCACCATCTTTATAAGCAACTTCTGTACCATCTGTTAGCTTAAAATTAGCATTTTGATAAAAATTAACATTAATATTAGTAATTTCATCTAAATCAGCCACGTCAAATAATTTCTCTTGCAAATAATCAACAGTAAAATGAAATGGATCACCATACATATCGGAAGAATCAAGATACATAGTACGAATAATCTACGCACCATTTTCTGTTTTACCCTTTACTGTAATGGCTAAACCATAATTACCACTTGATACATCTGCGCTGTTAAACAAGGACATGAAATCGGCCTGCACGCCTAAACAGGTATAATTACGATATGAAACCACACCAGAATCCCAAACAAATGTCGTCAATTCAGCTGGATTATTAGCCAACAAACTAAAACGTTTGTCTCTAAATTTATCGTTGGTTAAATCACCAGTTAAATCAACAAAACTATTCATCGGAGAAACATAAGTGATATAATCACCATTCTCGTCTGAAATATATAAACCAGATATGTATTTCTTATTCTACATATCACCATTTGGGATGGTTACATATACTTGTGCATTAAGACCATATTCTGTATTTTCACTATAAGCTGTAAAAGTAGAAGTATTGTCAGTGACAGTATATTCATTCTGGTCGGCTTTACTAGTATCTGTAATTGTACAAATTACTGTTTTATCATATGGCAGGTCAGACACTTTTTTTGAGGCAATAAGATTTATCGCTTCAAACAAACTTTCGGCTAAGGTATTATCTGCCATAAAAGCCCTCCTTTTTCTCCATCTCTAACATTCTATAAAAATTATAGCATAAAAATTAGTAGAATTTGCCCTTTTAACAAATATAAAGGGGACCGAAGTCCCCTTTATATTATTTACGATTCGCATACTAAGAAGCAAGATTAATAAGATCATTAAACGCTTCTTTAATACTCTCTTTGTCTGTGGCATTTGGGAATTCTGCTGAAATTGTAACCTATTGTTGTAACTAACCAGCGTTAACTCCACCAATACGTGTCATTTCAGACATATAACCCGCATTTGCCATTGCATTAATATCAATAGTTTTTGTAATATCACGTAAAATTTCAATACCAGCTAAGAAGTTCTTAGTATCATCTTGATTAAGAACAATCTCTTTACTGTGTAAGATGGCAAGACGACCATCGCCGCCTTCCCAGTCACCAGTATATCCGCCAGTATCGAAGCCCCAACCTTTATATGTATACTTCTTATAATCTTTCCAAGTAACACCAGCATCTTTCATCATGCCAGAACGTCCACCATTGCGGCCATCGCGATACTTACTATATCTATTAATCTATTGCTGTACTTCATCAGGAATAAGACCTTTTTCTTTGAATCGACGATAACGATCACCAGATGTTAATTTACGAGAAGAATTACCATGGCCCCAGCCAGCGCCTCCTGGATAGCCCCAAACAGCGGCAGCAACGCCCTTCTTTAAACGTTTGGTTTTATCTTTTGCGGATTCAGGCTCTTCAGGTTCTTCCTGGGTAGCTGGTGGTCCTGGGTCTTCTACTCCACCGCCAGTATCGCCACCATCATCGTCGCCACCAGAGGTAGTTGGATCTTGGCCAACAGTTTCATTATAGCCAGACCATTCTTTAAGCAAGTTATTGAAGGATTTAGCCAACGCTTCATTCTTCTCTAACATTTCTTCAATGGACTTACTATATTCTGCCTACCAATTTGACAATGCTTCTGTCATCTCATCAAATGCTTCTACAACAGTTTTAGCAGTTTCGTTCATAGTATTGGCAAGCTAATTGGCCTACTCAGTCATTTCTCCAACATCTTCATTCATCCGATCGGCAAATTCATCTGTTTTAGTACCGGCATCTACCATGGCCTCTTCAATATAATGTTCCCAAGTATCATAGGCATCCATATTTTCTTCAAATAATCCCTAAGATACGATATTAAACTCTTCATGGAAGTCTTTCATGGTCTCGAAACCAGTTTTCTTACCAAGCGTAGTTTCATTCCATTGATCAATATAATCTTTATCTTCACTAATCTTATAACCAGTCATTTCAGAATATGTGGCCCAATCTTCAGTATATAAGCGTTGATTCTCACCAAATACAATATCCATCTGGTCCATATAACCATCCATCATTACACCATAATGATCATAAATTGCCTGGATGGCATTTTCATATTCTTCTCTATTGGCATAATCTTCGACACGAATAGACTCAATTTCATCCATCATAGCCTGTTCCATATCAACAATATTCTATTGTAATTCGTTAATATAGTCAGCATTGGCGCGTTGCATGGCATATAATTTGTCCTCGTAATCTTGTTCTGCCTTCTCGACTTCGGATTCATCAGCAGTATAAACATAAGACCATTCGCCTGATTCATTACGAGTCATTTGTACTTGCGATTTAGCGTTCTTAGATTCTTCTAATGCCAACTCGGCAAGTAATAACTCATAACGACGACGAGCGTTCTCAATTTCATACTCGCTCATTTTCTCGCGGTCTTGTTCTAACTGGTTTAATTCAGCTTGGTATTCAACTAAACGTTGTTTTGCTTTTACATTCTAAGTTTCATCAATAGAATTTACAATGTCACGATTTAATTTACTTAATTCATAAATCTTACGGAAATCTTCAACATATAACTCATTTTCTTCTTGCTTTTTACTGAAAGCATCGGCCAATTCAGCCAGACTACCCATCTAGCCAGCCAATTTATCACTAGCATCTTCAACGGCACGAGTCATCATATTTGTATACAATTCACTAATCTTTGTAATAGCTTCTTCCCAAGAAGAATAGAATGTTTCAGTAGATTCTTGAATTGCATCTTCCATATGTTCCATCTAATCACTAAGTAAATCTAAATCACGTTGTGTTAATTCTACAGAATCAGACTAAGCTAACTGATCATATAATGCCAGTTTTTCTTCCATTAACGTAACATTTTCATTTTCACTATTAATACGTTGTTGTACCTTATCTATGGCTGCCTATTGCTTTTTCGCATATTCTTCTTCATTTTTATTTAATTTCTTGATTTGATTATTAACCGCATCTAATTCTTTCTATAAATCTTCAGATGATTTCTCACTACTACTACCACTACCACCGCGGCCACCGCCACCTCTTCCGCCGCCGCCACGTTTCTTTTTATTCTTTATAGCAGCTTCGTCGGCTTTACGCATCGCTTCTTCTTCTGCTTTTTCACGTTTCTTAGCGGCCTCAATGGCAAGTGTAAGAGTTGCTTGCTATTGTTTAGCAGCAGCTAAATCTTCAGCGGCAGTAACCTTGTGCTCTTCTTTTTGTTTTTGTAACTTCTTTAATTGCTTTTCATCAGCGGCTAACTATTCACGAGATGCTTTGGTTGAATCACGCACTTGTGTAGCCTAAGCGGCAAACGCGGCACGCTGTTCTTCAGTAAGTTCATTACGTCCATTCTTAAACTTGTTTTGTAAATCACTCAACATTGTCTATTGAGTTTCCATTTCCTTACGAGTAGCACGTAATTTTGCTAATGACTATTCAACACCAGACATCTCAAATTCATCCATCATATCATTTGTAATACCAAGACGCTTTCTACCAACTAAATCAACAATATTACTATAAGATTCAGTAATAGATTGTAAGTGATCCATCTTATTGATAATACGATCCATATCTTCTGTACCCTTATCAAACACATTACTAATCTATTCATAAACCTCTTTCTAAGTTTCCATCATCTTTTCAGTTGCTTCCAACTTAGCATTAATCATATCCTATAATGAATCAAGTTCATCTTGTGTAAATTCCTTTTCTTTCGACATTAAAACTTTCCAAGCATCACTATTGCCAGACATTAAATCATTTACGCTTAAGCCCTTGGCTTTTAATTCAGCACCAATATTACTTGTAGTATGTAAATTACCTTCATCATCTGCATATTGTGATTTACCATCGTGATGTGCAAGAATGTCTCGAATACCGGCAGTATTAATAGCATCCTATGCCTAATATTCAAACATTTGTTCTCCCATATAGGCAATAGCTTCTGCCGCTTTATATGCGTCATCTTCAATTTTACCAAGCATATGATCAAGAAGATTTAATGCTTCATCAGAAACTTCAACTTGAACCTCTACTTTATAATTAGCCATTTCAACTATTACATCATATGCCTCGTTAATTGCATCAAGATGTGCCTGCCAATATTCTTTGACTTTATCTTGAGATTCATCATATTTATCTAATTGCTCATTTAATTCATCCCAGGCTTCTTGCATTTCTTTAAAATCTTTTTTACTAACGCCTTTCTTTAATAACCAGTTACCTTCTTCATCTTTCCCATCGGTAAAACTATTATAATAATCAACCATTTTCTGCTCAATATCATCACGATTAAGAATAGTACCATTTTCATCAAATTCAAATTTAATACCGGCTTTTTTTGCTAAACTATTGTTCTATAAAGCCTCTTTATCAGCAGCAGCATATTTTACGGCTTCATCATATAAATCTTTCTATTTAGCAGCTAATTCTTTTAATACTTTCGCCTTATCCTACATCTATTTCAAACGATTGCGACCATATGAACGACCTTCAGCCTTATTAATTTTATCAAGTTTATCTTGAATATCTTCTAACTAATTTGTATTTGTTACATAGCGATTTTCCTTCTTCTTGCGGTCACCAGTTTCACGACGGCCGCCGCCGCCACCTCCGCCGCCGCCGCCTCCACGGCCACGACGACTTGGGCGAGCGCCACCGCCACCGCCACGATTACCACTACCGCCTTTAGCACCATCCATAACAGGCACCTAAGCAGTAACGCCACCTTCTGTACTACCATCTAATGACCAACTGCCAGTAACTGTATTTCCACCAATTAATCCGCCAGCGAGACTTGGTAACGTAATACTATAATTACCAGAAGAATGCATTGGCACGGAGGTATCACCAGTCATATCTTCTGTATGCCAAGTTAATGGGTCTCCTTCATTATGATATGTAATAGTACCATCTTGATTTAAAGTTACATCATCTAACATATCATGTTCTTCAAAATAATGAATTAAACCTTCTAAATCAGTAATTCCAGCTAATTCAGAATCTAATGCAGAAGTATCTCCTTCAAATGATACCTAAATAGGGCCTTGCCCCATTGCTGCTAAACTCTCGTTCGCTGCATGTACAACTTCACCTAAATCAGCACCACTATCACGTGCCTCGTTTAATGCATCATGCATAGCCATGGCTTTACCAGTTGCACCGTCTAAGGCTCCTTTATAACCGATAAAATCATCGGCCGTACGTGTCGCAATAGCTGCCAAATTAGCGCCCTATTTTGCTATATCTTTATAAGAACCCTCACCAGCTTTACCACACGCTCTAATATTGTCTTCAATATCTTTTAATGCTGGATTGGCTGCCTAAATTGCAGCAACCATCTAAGCATATTCTTCACTACCTGCTCGAGTACTTTTATCAATTTTTTTAGCCTACTTTGCCATATCCTATAAATGCTAAGTAATTTCAGCACTATTACCATTAACTTCAATCATTTCATGATTAAATTCAAGTGTAACCCCGCATAAATCTGCCATTTTACTCATCATTTCATCTGATAAACCATTAGCTTGCTAAAAATTATTAATCCAATCTAACTGCTCCTATGTTAATGCTTCACCGTATTGAATACCATTAGCCCAATTATTTAACTCGCCTAATCCGTATTCTCCATCCTATGGAATATTTAATTCATATTTCTAATTAAATACTTCAATTAATTTAGCTTCTAATTCTTCAACAGCGCCTTCGGCCCCATTTGCCCACTATTTAATTAAGTCCAAATTTTCTTGTACAAATTCAGGTGTAGCCAAACCATCTAAGAAATAATCATTAACTGCTTGTGTTAAATCTCTATAAGCCGATGCGGCATCTTTTAATTTAGCAGCATCAGTTACATCATTTTTTTCAATTGCTTTAAATAAATCTTTGGCAGATGCTAATTTTTCTAAAGCAGTCATAGATTTATTGTATTCAACTGCGGCTTCTGCTAACATGGTTTGAGTAGAAGTATCCATTTCAGACCATTCACCATAGGTCTCAATCATTGTAGATAAAGTACCTTCAGCGGCAGCAATACTTTGCACATAATTTTCTAATCCACCAGTATTAGTGCCAAGTGCAGATGCGGCCGCAGATAAACGCTCTAAATTAATTGAATCTAACGTTGCCTAAGCAGACTAAGCAGTAGTCTCAATTTCTTTTAATTTAGTAGTTAATCCTTCATCTACATATACACCGCTATAAACAATCTATCCATTAACCTCAGACTAATTTAATGTACTAGCAACATATTTTCCAGCTTCTTCGCCATATTCATCTTGTAACTATTGTTCTGTAACGCCATTATAAGTTTTTTGCCACTTACCTTGTGCATTTTTTTCATAACCACGAGATCTAGCTTCAGCTTCTGCGCTTGCTTGAGCAGCCGCTGTTAAAGCAGCCAATGCAGATGCACAAGCATTTGCCGCAGTATTAACATTATCAAATCCAATACCGCTCGCCTTTAATAACTCTAATGCATCTCCATATCCGGCAGCCTGCATAGCCTATTCCCAACTAGCCTAATCAGTTGCATTAGAAGCGGTAGATTTACCTTTTGAAATAGCATCTTGTAATCTTGTCCACTAATCATATGTTCTACCACCAGTAGACATCTTAGTTACATCGCCGGCAGCCTAAATAGCGGCGCTATCTTCAGCTTGTTTCTATTGGAAAGCATATAAACCAGTAGAATAATCAATAGCATCAGATAAATTACCTGCTGCCGCTTTAACTTCATCATAACCTTCTCCGGTTTCTACTGCTTTACGCGCTAATTCATTAGCAGCATCGGCTTCCATACCATTAGCTTGTAAAATAGCACTATAACTATCAATTAATGCTTCATTCATGGCTTCAAGTTCCATAGTATTGCCTTCACTATCGACATACTTTCCACCCTTTAAGCCATAACCCATACTAGCGGCTAGCCGATTACGATCACCAGAAACAGATGCTCCTCCCTATGCAAAACTGAATCCATTACCAACTAAATCTAAATTATAAGCCCCTAACTAGTTGTTACGATAATCTGACCAAGATAAATTACTTTGTAAATCGCGAGCAGTTAATGTACCACTGGTTGTACCTTGAACAATACGTTGCATCTAACCAGCCACATCACCATTTACTGCCGTACCACGCGCTAATTCAAGTAATTTAGTGGGATCACCAGCTAATAGTTCTAATAAATTACCACCAGAAATTAATGTGGCACGTGCATTAGCAATAGTTTCAAATGCTGACAACCAGGCATCGGCCGCAGTCTAAGCCGCAGTACGTGCTTCTTCACCAAGAGAAGTAAATATACCAGATAAAGTATCTTTTCCAGACGCTTTAATCTATTCCCATGTAGTAGCAGCATCACTACTCATAGTAGCTAACTCTGCACGCATGGCTTCGGCATAATCAAAATTAGTAGCATTTGCTGATAATCTAGAACGTACTTTTGCATCAGCTGCCATAATTTGCTCTGCCACACTAGTGCTAATACCAGATTTATCCAACATAGCCTTCACTTTATCTGAAGTCTACCATTGACTTAAACTACTTGATAATTTAGTATTACCACCAGTACGTGTTCCTTCAGCCCAGAAATCCTATGCTCCTCTAATATCAGCGGAAATCTGAGCTTGCTATGTTAACTGACGTTCAGTATATTCACTGGCCAACTATGCTGCCAACATAGCACGATCAGCAGCAGTACCAGCTTTTTCCCAATTAGACAAGAAAGTAGCGCCAGCATCTGCGCCTAATGCAGTTAAAATAGATAATTTTTCAACAGCAGTCAAAGCACCAGTAGTAATATTATTTACTAAATTAGTGGTTGCTGTACCATAATTATCTATAATAGTCTATTCTGCATCATTGGCCGCTTGCAATGCCGCTATCTTAGCATCAAGATTAGCTGCACGAATAGAAATTAAATCATTATCCTCATTAACCTACGAAGCATCAATCTATGACTACAAACTCTACTCTTGTTGTAAATAATCAATATAAGTCTAATAAGCCTACCATCTTTCAGAGTCCATAGCTAACATATCTTCACGTGTCTCAAACCCAGTGAAACCATAATACTCAGCTTGTAATTTTGTTACTTCTCTCTAATTATCTAACTACTCCTATAAATTAGCACGTTGTGCTTCCCCTAATTTTTGTCGTTGCTATTCTTTAGACAAAGCGGAAAATTCACTACGCGTCATCTTCACAGCTTTCGTTACAGCTTCCCAAGAAGCGGCACTATTGCTACCTAAATTATCTAAAGAAAAATTATCTAGTAAACTCTATGTATTAGATAACTCACTATTTAATTCTTTTACAATAGCAGTAGTATTAGCCAAATCCGTACCAGTAATTGAGTCCATAAAACTCTAAAACTCTTCCGCACGAGCAGGTTCAACCAAAGGTTCTGTAGTGGCCATAAAATCCTTAATAGCCTATTGACGCTCTGCATAAGTAGATTCACTTGTAACATCAATTCCATAATCCCGTGCTTCTGCTAATTCTTCTGCTGTCCATGTCTTTTTGCCATATAAACCACTGGCAAATTTAGCTTTACTAAATGCAGTTACGGTATTAGCTTCAGCAGTAGCAGCAACTGTATTTTCTGCCTAGGTAGCAGTTTCTTGAGTGGTACGATTCCATTCTTCTGCTTCTTCTTTTGCGGCAGTTGCTCCTTTAAATGGCCCATTTTCAGCATTAAATAATTGAACATACTCAGCAGTAATCTCAGCTTTATCTGCTTGCCAGCCACTAATATTAGTTAAACCATTCTAAATTGCAGTAGTTAAATCCTAATCTCCTAACCAAGTAGTAAATGCTTCTTCACTAACGCCAGTACCACTAACAGCCTATGCAAGGCTATATTCAGGATTATAACGGTTATCATACATCCTCTAAGCAATATCTACATATGACTGCTCTTGTGTAATCTAAGTGTCTAAAGCTGTAATCTAATGTTCACGACTGGCTTTTTCTGTAGTAATTTCATTATTTAAACGACGATCTGCATCAGACTAATTTAAAGCCAATGCCATTACACTAACACCATTAGCCACTTTATCCCAAGGAGCATCCGCAGCCAGATTTAAGCCGGTAGCAATATTGCTAACAGCACTATCAAATTCAGCAATAGCCGCGTCATATGCTTCTTGATCAAAATTTTCTGACGTAGTATCTGTTTCAATATTATGCTCTGCCAAAAATGCTGCTAAAGCAGTATCACGATCTTGATATATACTACCATCTGCTGCTGTCATTACACCATAGCCCTTAGCAGCTAACTAGGATGGTAAATCCATATCCTAATACTACATTACCGATTCTTTTGAAACTCCGGCTACTTCTCCACCTTCATAAATGGTCTGAATAGCCTTTTGACGAGTCATACCACCTAAATCTTTACCTTCTAACGCTTGATCAATTAATTGCATTGCGGCATAGGTCTAATCTGCATCGCCAGCAAAAATTTCGCTTAATGATTTACCAGAAGCAATGCCAGCGCGAGCATTGGCAATAGCAGTAAATGCATTAGTCCATGCAGTAACAGTAGCAGAAGCGGCACTTTGTTCACTTGCTAACTATGCAGAAATAATACCTTGCATAGTAGTGCCAAAATTAGCTGCCAAATCCGTTAATTCAATACCACTTTCATCTGCTAGACGCTGAATTTCATCATTCCAAAGCTACCGTAACTCAGCAGGCGTTTCATCTCCAGTTAAATCACTAGAAATATTTGACCAAGCAGTCTGCATAATATTCTATACATCTGCGCCCAAACTTTCCATACCGGCGATATATTCAGTTACATACGCATTTAAATCTGTTAAATTAGTAGCATTAAATCGTTC
>Ga0326514_10003120_pt1 | contig 10512 bp, 7 predicted proteins | sample 3_2548_0518_D_FD_203653 | JGI IMG/M metagenome (GOLD analysis project Ga0326514, IMG submission 203653) | Bovine rumen microbial communities from UC Davis, California, United States - 3_2548_0518 | ecosystem: Host-associated > Mammals > Digestive system > Stomach > Rumen | place: USA: California... | reverse complement strand
CTCAGCAGCGAGGAAATCGGCCGCATCATGGAAAATATCCCCTCGGATACGATGGTGCTCGTCGACGAGGCTTACGCCAGTTTCATCACCAGCGACACCGACTACATCGCCCCGCTGGTGAACAAGTACAACAACCTCATCATCTCACGCACACTCTCTAAGTTCTACGGTCTGCCCGGCCTCCGCTGTGGCTTCGGCTTCATCGGTGAGGGGCACGACCAGTTCCTCAGTTACTCGAACAAGTACCTGGGCTTCAACCGCTTCTCCGAGGCCGTCGCACTGGCAGCTCTCGAGAGCGACGATCACTACCGCCGCGTCGCCGATGATATGGAATGGGGCCGTCAGCTCTACAAGAAGGAACTGGGAGACCTGCCCGGGTTCAAGGTTTACAAGAGCGTCGCCAACTTCATCCTCATCAAGTATCCCATTGAGATCAAGGACGCTCTGATGGAGGCCCTGAAGATCCAGGACTATAAGATCAAGTTCATGTCCGACAAGGGCCTGGAGTCATGCCTCCGCATCACCCTTGGCCGCAAGGAGCAAACACAGGTCGTCGTCGACACGATCAAGAAAGTTTATTCAGGAATTAAGTAAGTATTTTATTCATCAAGAATTTGAGAATTAAAGAATTATTTCTATTTCAGATCGATTCTGTCATTGATGGTATGCTTATGCAAAGACCGTATGAAAGAAATTCTCAAATTCTCTAATTCTTGATAAAAGAACAATGGACGAGAAATACAAAGCAACGCTGAAATCCGCAGAGACCGAGGACTGGCTCGACCTCCACGTCATCCGTCCTGCCTGCTACTATTTGGCCGTCTTCTTCGCGAAGTTCGACATCCATCCGAACACCGTCACCATCTGGTCGATGATCATCGGTGCGGCCAGTGCCGTGTTCTATGGCTGCGCCAGTTACTACTACTGCGGCTGGAACGGGCTGATGCTCAACATCGTGGCCATCGTGATGCTGATGATTGCAGATATCCTCGACTGCACAGACGGCCAGCTGGCCCGTATGACAGGCAAGAAGAGCCCCTTGGGGCGCATCCTCGACGGTGCGGCAGGCTTCACGTGGTTTGTGCCCATCTATACGGCCATGACCTGGCGCTTCTACCAGCACCACGACCTGGAGTTCTCGTGGCTCGGCATCGCCGACACCCCGCAGAACGCCCTCATCGCTGCCGTCATCTGTTATGGCTTCGCGATATGGTCTGGCTTTGCAGGCATCTCAGGACAGCAGCGTTTGGCTGACTACTACATCAACACCCACCTATTCTTCCTGAAGGGCGAGAAGGGCAGTGAGCTCGACACCTCACGCCGCCAACAGGAGATCCTCGATCAGATGACGGCAGAAACGCCCTGGTATGAGCGCTGGTTCCAGAAGTCCTACGTCGGCTACACCCAGGCCCAAGAGAAGTCCACGCCGCAGTTCCAGCAGTTGATGAAGCGCCTGCGTGAGAAATACGGCGACGGCAACACCGTCTCTGCCAACGACATCCCCGCAGACTTCCGCGAGGCCTTCCGTCAGAGGTCGCTGCCGGTCATCTTCCTGAACGGACTGCTCACGTTCAACTTCCGTTCTTTCTGGCTGTTCCTCTTCTGTCTCATCGACCTGCCTGCTGAGTATTTCTTCTTCGAGATCTTCGGCATGGGCCTCCTCACCTGGTACGTGAACCACCGCCATGAGACCTTCTGCCGCCAACTTGCAGAGAAACTCTAAACACCCTTGTGTCATGGCTTGGTCTAAACAGCGCCTCAACAACCTCTTCTTCTTCCTCGGCCTCGCTGCCGTGGTCGTGATGCTCTTCACCTTCGACGTCAGTTTCGTCGAACTCTGGGACCACCTCTGTCATGCCGGCTACTGGCTTATCCCCATCGTCGGCGTGTGGATCATCATCTACGGCATCAACGCCCTCGCATGGCAAGCTATCATCCGCTCGAAAACGGCACCTTCGCCCGAGGAACGCGGAAAGCCCTCGTTTTGGCGTATCTATAGACTCACCATTACCGGCTACGCCCTGAACTATGCCACACCTGTCGGTGGCCTTGGAGGCGAACCCTACCGCATACTCGAACTCTCGAAGAACATCAGCGGCCAACATGCCGCCTCCAGCGTCATCCTTTATGCGATGATGCACTTCTTCGCACACTTCTGGTTCTGGTTCTCCTCCATCTTCATCTATTTGGGTCTGGCTGCCGTGGGTGACCTGCCCATCAACACGGCCATCGCCACTGTCCTCGGCATCATCATCGTCTTCTGCCTCATCGCTTTCTGGATCTTCTCCCGCGGTTATCGCAAGGGACTGGTGGTGAGTACACTCCACCTCCTGGGCCGCATCCCAGGACTCAAGGGCTGGAGCAGCCGCCTGCTTGAGAACCGTGGCGAGACACTCCGCAACATCGACGAGCAGATAGCCTCCCTATACGCAGAAGACAAGCACGCGTTCTACCGCTCGCTTGTCCTCGAATACCTGTCGCGTGTCGTCCAGTCAAGCGAGGTGCTGTTCATGCTCCTGCTCTTCGGCATCGACTGCGGAGGCGGCTTCACGGGCATCACCCTCACCTACCTCCACGCTATTCTTATCGTGTCGTTCACCACACTCTTCGCCAACCTCATCGGTTTCCTGCCCATGCAACTTGGTGTCCAAGAGGGTGGGTTTGTCCTTTCCATCGCCGCCCTTGGCCTCTCAGCCGCCCTCGGCATCTTCGTGAGCATCATTTGCCGCGTGCGCGAAATCATCTGGATCGTCATCGGCATCGCGCTCATGAAGATTAAGGATTAGACTTGATTCTTCTGTCGCCTTCAGGAATAGACTTTGATTTCCTGTTCGCCCCGCATGGCCCTGAGCACGTTCATGGCCAGTGCCGTCAGTTCGTCCTCGCCAGGATAGACAAATACAGGGGCAAGGTAACTCAGCCTGCGCCGCAGCCCTTCGGTGACGTACTGGCTGTGGGCGATGGCGCCTGTGAGGATGACAGCATCCACATGGCCGTTGGTGGTTGGTGCCAGCGAGGCCATCCAACGGGCCGTGCTATAGATCATGGCGTCGAGCACCAGCCTGGCCTTCTCATCGCCCTCAGCGATGCGGCGCTCCACCTCCCTCACGTCATTGGTGCCCAAGTGAGCCGTCAGCCCGCTGTGTCCGTTGATCTTGCGCAGCATCTCCGCCTCAGTGTACTGTCCGCTATAGCACAACTTGACTAAAGCGGCCGTCGGCAGCATACCTGCCCGCGACGGTGAGAAAGGCCCGTCGCCGCTCAGCGCGTCGCTGCACTCTATGGCTCGCCCGTGGTGGTGCATAGCGAAGGAAATGCCGCTGCCCATGTGACAAACAATCAGATCCTGCTCCTCGTACTTCACGCCATGCTCGCGGCAGTAGCGCTTGGCTATCTCACGCTGGTTCAAGGCGTGCCAGATGGTCTGATGGGGCAGTTCCGGCAGGCCGGTGATACGCGCCACATCGTCAAGTTCGTCAACGACGCCCGGATCGACAGTGAAGGCGCGACAGCCCTTGATCTCACGGGCGATGCTCAGCGCCATCAGCGACCCCAGGTTGCAGGCATGGTGCAGCCTCGGGTGGCGCGTGTCTTCAATCACCTTATCGTTCAGTTCGTACACACCGCTTTCGATGGGCTTCACCAGACCACCACGGCCCACGACCACATCGAAGTCCATCGTGTAGCCCTGGCGCTGAATCTCCTCCAAGACCTTTTCCTTGCGATAGTCAAATTCGTCCATGATGAAAGGATAACGACACAGTTCCTCGAACGGATGGTTCAGCGTGGCGTGCATCAGCAAGTCCTCGTCATGAAAGATTCCCACCTTCGTCGAGATCATTCCCGGATTAATGGCCAATATTCTCATCTTATTCTATTTCTTGTCTTTGCCGTGCACACTTTTCACCTTCATACCCAATTTGCCTGGCAGGATGGCGTTGAACAGAACACCCACTATGGCTGCAAGCGCCAGGCCGGAGAAATGGATGGGACCAACGCTCACATTATCCTCAGCACCATATTTCACACCAATGGCAATCACCAATATTGAAGCTGCCACAAATACATTACGCGAGGAATTAAGGTCAACACTGTCCTCCACCAAATTGCGCACACCAACGGCAGAGATCATACCGTAGAGGATCAGGCTCACGCCACCAATGGTCGCAGCGGGCATCAGCCCAATAAGACAGGCAAACTTAGGACAGAACGACAACAGAATGGCGAAGCAGGCTGCCAGACGGATGACTGCGGGATCGAAGACCTTCGTGAGGTTCAGTACACCGGTATTCTCGCCATAAGTGGTGTTGGCAGGGGCGCCGAAGAGTGAAGCCAGCGCTGTGGCCAGTCCGTCTCCCATCAACGTGCGGTGTAGGCCGGGTTCCTTCAGGAAGTCCTTTCCTACGGTAGAGGAGATGGCACACATATCGCCGATGTGCTCCATGATGGTAGCAATGGCTATCGGCACAATAGCGATGATGGTTGATATGAGGAAGGTGGAATCCATATTGTCAAACACAGCCAGCACGGTCTGCTCCCGGCTGAAAGGCAGGCCAATCCATGTGGCATCGCTTACCGCCGAGAAATCAACCTCACCCAATATGGCGGCCAGCGTATAACTGACCAACACGCCCAACAGAATAGGAATGATCCTGATGATGCCCTTGCCCCACACACTGGTAGCGATGACCGTCACAACAGCAACAAGTGCCAGCAGCCAGTTGGTGGTACAGTTCTGGATGGCACTGCCTGAGAGCACCAGACCGATGGCAATAATCATCGGACCCGTAACCAACGGGGGAAAATATTGCAGTATCTTCTCCAAGCCGAAAGACTTGATCAAGCCAGCCATCAAGAAATAACAGAGTCCTGCGCAGAATACGCCCACACAGGCATAGTCCAGAGCCAGCGTTTCTGTCATGCCCTGCTCCACGCCCAAAGCTTTCACAGACATATAGCCCCCCAGGAAGGCAAACGAGGAGCCGAGGAAAGCAGGCACCTGCAGCTTGCTTACTAAGTGGAAAACCAGTGTGCCGATACCCGCAAACAGCAGGGTGGACGACACGGAGAGTCCTGTCAATACGGGCACCAGAACGGTGGCGCCGAACATGGCAAACAAATGTTGGACACCCAAGATGATGTACTTGGGCATACCCAATTTCCTGGCATCGGTGATGCCTTCTTTCGGAGTGATGTTCATATTCTATACGGTTTGATCTTGCTGCAATAGGACTTCGATTTCGCAAATCCGTGGCAAAGATAGTTATTTTGTTCGAAAAAAGCAAATATACCATTGTTTTTTTGCACTTTGTACCTCATACCATGCCCCCAGATGGATATCGACAGGAGACAGAATAACTTTTTTATGTTTTTCTTGCTTGAATAGAAAACTTTACTTATCTTTGCATTCAAAATATCGTGCGGGATAAAATAAAAGATGGCAGAATCAAGCATTTATCAAGGACATGTCGTCGATGTGATGAGCCGCGAGATCTTCGACGGCACGCTGACTATTGAGGACGGGAAGATCGCGGAAATCAGGCGCTGCGAGCTTCCTGAACGGGAAAGGCCGTATCCTTATCTGATGCCGGGCTTCATCGACAGCCACGTACATATAGAGAGTAGTATGATGGTGCCGCACGAGTTTGCGCGTATCGCCGTGAGCCACGGCACCATCGGCGTCGTGGCTGACCCGCACGAGATAGCCAATGTGCTCGGTGTAGAGGGCGTAGACTTTATGATACGCTCAGGGCGGATGGCACAATTCAACTTCTGCTTCGGTGCTCCCAGCTGTGTGCCAGCCTTGGGGGGTGAGTTAGAGACCAGCGGTGCCACAATCGATGCGGAAAAGATAGAAAAACTGATGGCCCGCGACGATATCGGTTTCTTAGCGGAAATGATGAACTACCCTGGGGTGCTGGCAGGCAACCAAGAAGTGATGCGCAAGATAGAGGCCTCCCGACGCTACGGCAAGCCCGTGGACGGTCATGCTCCCGGACTGACGGGCCATCAGCGCGACCAGTATGCTGCTGCCGGCATCACCACCGACCACGAGTGCTCGACAATAGAAGAGGGCCGTTCGTGCATCCATGCCGGTATGAAGGTCATCATCCGCGAGGGCAGCGCTGCCAAGGATTACGAGAAGCTGAGTCCGCTCATCGCTGAAAGCCCAGATATGGTGATGCTTTGTACCGACGACTGCCACCCCGAAGACTTCGTGCGCGGACATATCAACAGCATCGTGAACCGTGCATTGGCCGACGGCTACGACCTGTGGGATGTGCTACAGGCAGCGTGCGTCAATCCCCAGCGCCATTATCACCTTGACTGGGGACTGCTACAGAAGGGCGACCCCGCCACCTTTATCATCGTTGATACTGTCAACCTACACTTCAAGGTTCTGAACACCGTCATTAGAGGCATGGAGGTCTTTAATTACAACTCATCTTCACAAGCCATTTCTTCACTGTCGACAGCCAGCGATTTCAAAGAGAACAATCAGGATTATCCCAACAACTTCGTGGCTGCACCCATTACTGAAGATGACATCTTCTACCAAATCAAGCCTGGCGACACGAAGCACATCATCCGCGCCACGGACGGCAGCCTGCTGACGGGGCACGAGATATGGAAGATGGGAGCCAGTTCGTTCAGCGACACCTATCCGTGGCTGGAGGTAGAGAAAATAGTGGTCTACAACCGCTATCAGCCTGGGGCAAAGCCTATGGTGGGGCTGATACACGGGTTCGGCATTACCAACGGGGCCGTTGCCGGATCGGTGGCCCACGACTGCCACAACATCGTTGCCGTTGGTTCCAACGACACACACATCGTTCGGGCTATCAACCGCATCATTGAGATGGGTGGCGGACTGGTGGTGGTCAGTGCCGACGAGGAGAACGACATCCCGCTGCCCATTGCCGGTCTGATGGCTCCGTTGAACGGGTATGAGATAGCCTTCCGCACGATGATGCTGCGCGAGAAGATGCAAATTATCGGCTGTACAATGAAGTCGCCTTTCATCACCATGGCCTTCATGGCACTGCCCGTCATCCCCAATCTCAAGATCACAGACCGCCATCTGATCGACACCAAGAATATGGAGATAATACATCAAAACGGATATGAAACGACTTTGTAAACTGATATCTGACTATATGGGTGTGCTGGTGCTGCTGGCAGCAGTGGCAGCCTTGTTGTGGCCTGATGCGTTCAACAGCATCAAGCCTACGGTGATCAATCCGCTCTTGGGCATTATTATGTTCGGCATGGGACTAACGTTACACCTGGATGACTTCCGTGTGGTGTTCAGTCGTCCGGGAGACGTGATTATCGGCTGTCTGGCTCAGTTCACCGTGATGCCGCTGCTGGCATGGACGCTGGCGAGGCTCTTCCAGCTCGACGAGGCGCTGACCGTGGGCGTGGTGCTCGTAGGCTGCTGTCCCGGCGGCACGGCATCAAACGTCATCACCTATCTGGCCAAGGGCGACCTGGCGCTGAGTGTCGGCATGACAGGCGTCTCTACGCTGTTGGCCCCTGTCTTAACGCCGCTGTTGGTATGGCTATTGGCGGGTAAGACCGTCGATGTCGATGTGGCGGCCATGTTCCTGAGCATCCTCTGGGTAGTGATCCTGCCCATCGTGGCAGGCCTCCTTGTGAAGCGGCTATGGCCCCGGCAGACGGAACAGGCCACGGTCTGGCTGCCTGCCCTGTCGTCGCTCGCCATCGCAGCCATCGTGCTCATCGTGATATCAGCCAGCGCCCCCCGCCTGCTGGCGGGTGGATGGATCATCATCGCCGTGGTCATGCTTCATAACGTCGGCGGCCTGTCGATTGGTTATCTGATTGGCCGGTTGCTGAACCTCGCCACACCCAAGCGTCGGGCACTGAGCATCGAGGTGGGTATGCAGAATTCAGGTCTGGCCTCGAGTCTGGCCACGCTCCACTTCGCCGCCTACCCCATGGCGATTATACCAGGCGCCGTGTTCAGCGTCTGGCATAATATCAGCGGTGCCATCGTGGCCCGCCTTTTCACTCGGCGTACATAGCGTCGATTTCCTTCTTGTAGTTCTCGTTCAGCACGCGGCGCTTGATCTTGAGCGTATTCGTCAGTTCGCCCCGTTCCATCGAGAAATGATGGGGCAGCAGAGTGAACCGCTTGATCTGCTCATAGTGTGCCAGCTGTTGCTGGAGGGTGTCGATGCGCTCCTTCATCATCTCGTTGATCTGCTTGTCGGCACAGAGCTGCTCATGGTTCTCAAACGGGATGTGATGCTCACGGGCATACTCCTCGAGAAGCGAATAGACAGGGATGATGAGAGCCGACACAAACTTGCGCTGATCGGCGATGATAGCGATCTGATCAATATATTTATCTACGAGAAGTTTTGATTCTATCATCTGCGGAGCGATATACTTGCCGTTAGAGGTCTTATAGAGGTCCTTGATGCGCTCCTTGAGGAACAGCTCACCACCCTTCAGGTAACCTGAGTCTCCAGTCTTGAAATAGCCGTCTTCGGTAAAGGCGGCCTTCGTCAGGTCGTCACGGTTGTAATAGCCGATGGTGATCGTCGGACCCTTCAGCAGCACCTCACCCTCTTCACTGATGCGGATGTCTATACCCTCGATGGGGATGCCGACACCACCGACGGTGAACGGCTCGCCGAGGTGGTTGCAGCTGACTGTAGCCAGACTCTCCGTCAGGCCGTAGCCCACCACCATATTGATGCCAATGGCATGTACGAACTCTTCGACTTTGGGATTGACCGTCGCACCAGCCGTGGGGAAGAAATGGGCATTCTCCAATCCCAGTTCCTTGCGCACCAAGGAGAAAACGGTCTTATTGAGCATCTCATACTCCAGATGGAGTGCCAACGGCGGGCGCTTGCCCTTCGACAGATAGTCGATATTATGCTTCTTGCCGACGCTTAGGGCATATTGGAAAAGCTTACGCTTCGGAGCGCTGGCCGACTCAATCTTCTCCAGCACGCCCATATAGACCTTCTCCCAGAAACGGGGCACGCTGGACATACACGTCGGATGGGTTTCCTTCATCGACTGCTGCACCTCTAAGGGATAGGTGTTCACGATCAGCGTGGCACCCTCCGTGAGACAGAGGATCTTCCAGCCTTTCTCAAAGATATGGGTAAAGGGCAGGAAATTCAGCACACGGTCATTCTCTCCCACCGGCACACACTTGTCATTAGCCACCATGGCGGCATGGTACTGGCCACAGGTGAGGATGACGCCCTTCGAGTCGCCCGTCGTACCGCTGGTATAGAGGATATTCGCGATGTCGTCCATCGAGGCCGCTGCGGTGAGGGCATCCACCTCCGTCTGGCGCGGCAGATTCTCACCCAGCTTCAAGAAGTCGTCGAAGTAAATGGCGTTGGCATCCTGTTCGGAAATACGAACACCACGGTCGAAGATGATGATGCGCTCCAGCGTCTTGCAGGTGGCGAAGACCCGGCGGGCCTTGTCGTACTGCTCCTGCTCACCGACAAAGAGGAAGCGCACCTTTGCGTCGTTGACCATAAACTGGATCTGCTGTTCTGAACTGGTGGCATAGAAGGGGATGGTGACGGCACGGATGCCCCATGCGCCGAAGTCACAGAACAGATACTGGATGGAGTTCTGCGAGAACACACCGACGTTCTCCTGTACTTTCACGCCCAGATTCAGCATGGCGTTCGACACGACCTTCACCGTCTGAGAGAACTGATTCCAAGAATAAGACTTCCATTCCTTACCGCCGAAATCCTTATAGATCAGCACCTCGCGGTCTCCATACTTCTTCGCCTGATCATGAATCAAGCGGGCAAAATGAGTGTTTGTCTGCATAGTCGCTTTCTATAAATCCGCTGCAAAGTTAGTGAAAAGTTAAGAATTAAGAGTTAAGAATTAAGAAAAAATGTATGGCGACAGCAAATTTTTTACTTTTCACTCTTCACTTTTCACTTTTTTTGCTATCTTTGCACACAAAACAAATCATGTCAGGGATATGGAGATAACAGATTTCAGTCAAAGCAACTCGATCATCAACCTCTACATGTCAGAGTTGCGCGACAAGAACTATCAGAAAAACCGGTTCCTCTTCCGGCATAACATCACGCGCATCGGCGAGATGATGGCCTACGAATTGTCGAAGACCTTGGAGTATAAGACAAAGACCATCACCACACCGCTGGGCACGATAGACATCCCCCTGCCGAAAGACGACATGGTCATTGCCACTGTGCTGCGTGCCGGTCTGCCGTTCCACGAGGGGTTTCTCAACGTGTTCGACAAGGCCGACAACGGTTTCGTATCCGCCTTCCGCATGTATATCAACCGTGAGCATACCGAGGTGGGTATCCATACCGAGTATATCGCCACGCAAAGCGTGAAGAACAAGACGCTGCTGATTGTCGATCCCATGCTGGCAACAGGCGGATCGCTGGCAGCAGCCATCGACTCTCTATTAGAGACGGGCAAACCCAAGAAGATTCACCTCTGCTGCGTCATCGCAGCACC
>Ga0326514_10003118_pt1 | contig 10513 bp, 3 predicted proteins | sample 3_2548_0518_D_FD_203653 | JGI IMG/M metagenome (GOLD analysis project Ga0326514, IMG submission 203653) | Bovine rumen microbial communities from UC Davis, California, United States - 3_2548_0518 | ecosystem: Host-associated > Mammals > Digestive system > Stomach > Rumen | place: USA: California... | reverse complement strand
TGGTTGAAATCATAGATGCCGATAAATTCTCTCTCCGAGTTTTCTGTAGCTCTATGCCAGATAACACACGGAAAACCCAGAATCGTAGAACGGATGCGAGAATCCACTTCCTGTTGAGGCAACAGCGGCATCAACATCGGGATTATTCGTGCCATTTCTGTATTATGGCAATTGGATGAATCCATATAATTTGCCTTCATACAGTAGTTTTTTTCAGGAATGCTCTCCGCTGTAAGCTGATACTTTGACAGTGTTTCGCCTGTTGAGGTCATTGTGCAACCGTTCTTTAACTTAAATTTAAAGTTCTTCTTGGGTAACGTTGCTGAAGAAGTACCCTGAACATCGAGTTCTACTTTGTTTGCGGTAAACGATCGTGCTGTATCTTGCATGTTTTCGTAAACCATATTCACAGTCTTTTTGTCGCCCTTAAAGGTCGGCAATTCACCGATGTAGGTCATGCAGGGAATACGCGCAAGAACATTATCGTAAATCATGTGCCCGTAACTATCAAATATGTTGTTCTTTTGGAAAAGATCCTCGATATCTTCCGGCTTAGAGCGAGAAGCGATGTAGTTGTTGAGGATCTCATACATATTCAAGTCGTTCTCGTATATGCGGATGCTATAGAAGTCCATACCGCATACAGAAGATCCTGCACCCAAAGTGATAGGTACGGGAGTCGGCTGCGAAAAGTCATCGTTTAGCGCATACTGTACGCTGCCACAACAAACGCCGTTAAGATATGTGCTTACGAGTCTGTTTTGTGATTTATCCTGGATAACAAGAGCAACCCTTATCTTTTCTTCGTCCTTAAACGGTGCAACAACAGAAGTCTGTGCAGAACTGAAAATAAACCTGTTGGGGTACACTTGGAATCCTACACCCGTTGTACCCAAGCAGCTAATCAGAGGAACATTGTCGGCCAACGCATTACGAATAGCAAATTCGATTTCAATAACCTTGCCGGTATCACGGCAGTCTGTTTCAAACGGATAAAAGCCAATAACTACCTGGGCATTACTGTTGATTCGAAGAGCGGTATCTCCATTCTCATCTGATATCCAACCGTTAGAGATGAAATTAAACCCGGTCATTTCAGCGGAAATATCTTCATAACTCCATTCATCCGGCGATTCCTCTGAATTGGAACGTCCTACAGATGATAAGTCAAGCACCAATCCGGTATCCGTCATACTAACCGGCGGTTCATATGCTTCAACTTCTACCATAAAGCTTTTAGAAGCAGCTCCGCTCTGAATCGTGAACACCGTTGATCCCTGCGGATAATTCTTAATGTTCCAGACCTGCGGTGTTCTATCTACTGTAACACTTTGAACAGTTTCTTCATTTACTTTCAGTGTGACCGCAGAGCTAAGATTCTCGGGATCATACACGATATATCTGAACGCCAACAAATCGCCTTGCTTTGCCTGTGTCGCGTTAAAATCACAGGCAATAACTTTGTTGCTGTTTCCGCTTTCGAGGCAAACGACGGCATATTTGAGGGTATTTGAACGAATAAGAGTTCCGTTAACCGTAGCGTCGGCATATATCTCAATAATATGGTCTCCATGCGGTAAGGCTTCAAGAGTTTCCGTATATTGTCTATTTGGTATAGGTGCGGAAGCCACAGCCTTCTCAACTCCATCAACAATAAAGTGTACGGATTTATCACCTTCACCCACTACAGTGTATTTGAATATAAGATTAGAATCCTTATACGCAACAGAAGCGTCAAAAGATGATGAGATTGACAGCGAAATTGAATTGATAGTCCAGCGCAAGGTTCTTGATGCTCCGTAACTATCCGTAACTTTAACAGTAGCGGTATTGGCTCCAGTATTAAGAAAGTCTGTCCAATCTATTGATACAATACCTTGCTGAATCTCTCGTGTTGCTCTGACTACACCATTGGTGGAAATAACAGCTGTACAGTTTCCGGTTTCTGTTCCCTCAATGGTTGAAGACACCGACATCTGAGTAACACACCTCTGACCTTCTGCGACACTGACAGTGTTTGCACCGACAAAGAAAACCTTGAGCGTGGATGAAGCGCCACCGCCGCCTCCACCGCTGCCGGCAGGGAGTTCCGCTCTGGACACCTCAAGACCATCAGCGTCAACCAAAACGATATAGTTTATATCATCTTCTTTGACAACTTCAAGAGTCGCTCCTTCAAGACCGGGAGTAATACGAACGGAGTCTCCAAGCTGTTGACCCTCTAAGTTCTGCAGATATAAATTTTTATTAGCATTATTAAAGAATAATGTTGCACCGAACTGAACGGAAGCGTCTTCTGTAAGATTATTTAAGTCCCTTCTAACTTGTGAGAGTTGTGCAGTAAGATCGCCTAACCAGGCGTCAATAGTATCTGCATCATAGTTCACAATGAAAAGATCATCTGAATCTATGCCGATTGCACAGTACAATGCTCCGTGTCGCAAAAATACATATCTGTAATAGTCGTTTATTAGCGGTCTCTTTACAAACCACATTGAAAAAGCGACTGTTTTCCCTTGCAAATTAAACGTACCATCGGTATCGTTCATATAACCTTTGTAAAGTTTATCCGTATCCTTCAATTGCAATAATTGCAAAAGATTTGAAACACCGACATACTCAACAGAGAGTTTTTTCGACAAAGCCAAATCAACCTCTGATTTATTGTAAACGTCAGTTTCATTGGCTTTGCTGAGCAAAGCATCATAAACAGCCTTCGCTGTTGGATATTGGTTATTGGTCGACGATGAAGACAAGGTCGTAACCTTATTGGCTTCTGTCTCAAATCTTATCCAGCTGCTCCATGTGCTGCCTTCCGTGCTAAAGTCTTTTGTACGGTATTTGAATTCACCTGAGTATAGAGCAAGGATCTGCGTCTTCTTATATATGCTTGCATTCACGGTAGCGCAGATCAGCCATCCGATATTCGCGCCGTTTACGTTACAGACTCTATAAAGCGTTTTGTAGTGGATTGCTTCGTCAATGTGCAACTGACCGGCAGCGATATCTGATTCCGGCTTATCATAAGCAACAGCAATTTTCAGCCAGTTATCCTGTGTATATCGAAGGTTTTCTCCGACTGTTGTGTGAGTCGTTCCATCCTTGTCAACACGAGCATCAACAATTTCGGAATTCTGACTTGTGTCACCTGCATTCGCGACGAGATTATCAAGCTGCGCTATCTTCGTGGTAAACTCAGCAATAATGTCGAGACCTTCCGAAACAAGTGAATTGATAAAAGTCACATTGTTGTCACTTGGAGCATTCACACCAAGCGGTGCCGCCTCTGCTTCGATTGTGAAAACTTCACTGGACAAGATGATTGTCGAACCTGAATAAATCACAATATCAGCGTATATCAATCCGGACACTGCAAGTATCTGATCAGATAGCTCAACGGAGATAATACTGTCGTTGCCTATTGTCGCATTTTCAGCGCGTGATGTACCATCAGGCTTCAGAACGCGTAGAGCAGCGCGTTCGCCGGAGCCGAAGGTCAGTGCAGAATCATCGTCAACAAGCTTTATTAACAGATTTCTGCTCAGGGCGTCTCCCTGTTTCGCGTAAACATACTGAGTGCCTCTTTTTTCGGAAACACTCAAAGTAAGCTCGCGAGGTGAATAGTTTGTTATTGCCATTTTGACCTCCTTTTACATAGTTTTCCAACTCGACCAAGACGAGTTATAATACGTTCTCTCGTAGGTTGTTGGACTACTTCCTGCTGTAGTAAAGCGCTGGAGTGCATATCCACTCGCTGTTGCGTAAACTTCAAGAAAGCCGGGAGAAGTGGTTGGAGCTGATGTAGCTTCGCATACTCCAGCTTCGTATGGATAAAAATATATACCGGTTCCTTTGAACGAAGCAAAAGACTGACCGTCCGCAATCTCTTGTACATAGCTCATAACCTGCCCTGTTGGAGTCATTAATACGCCGGATAGTTTTATGTTACCTACAACCTCCAAAGCCTCTGTAGGCTTTGCCTGGTTAATTCCTACGCGAGGAAACGGGTATTGTGTTGTACGTCCCAATATAGTTACTGCACCGGTCGCGGCTGTTATCAGTAAATCAAGCACTGTTTCTGTCATAGTGCCAAGACTGTCTTGCAGCGTTATGCGGAAATCATAGGAAGAATTTTCATCAAATCGAATTGCTTGACTCAGGTCGTCAAGCAGTTCATTGACGGTATAACTGAAATTCATTCCGTTAATCGTCAATCGGGATAGAATCGGAAGATCCGTCCATGTATCATCAGAAGCCCTCTTATAAGAAAATGTCGCCATCTGAAGTGAATTCACTTCAGACGACGACGGAACTATGGAGGATATACTTCCTGCAAGGTTTACTTGTATAGTTTCTTCGACTTCATCCTCTCTGTTGACTATGTAGCGACTTAATTTCGGACGTTCATACCTTATTACCTTCGCATATTTTGTCACAGAAGTTTTGAAGCCTCTACTATCAGTCACTCGAACAATTATTGCTGTTGCTTCACCATAGGTATCAATTTTACCAAAGTTTATAGTTTTTGAAGATAAACTTGTTCGTGAAACGGTTTCAGCCTTCGTAACTCTTCCGACAATAACTTCATACTTTGCTAATTCAGCTCCATTATTTGCTGAGGCGTTGCCTGCAACAACTTTCAAGTTTGAAAATGTCTGCAGCATTATCTGATTGCTTCCGGTTACAGCGGTAACGCCGGATTCAATATCCTGGAAGGTAAAGTCGCTGAATGTTGGTCTGGAATATTGTTCGGAGAGCTGTATAGTTATATTTGTGAGATATGAAACGGAATCCACCGCATTGGTACAAGCAGAGTTACTATATGTATATAATCTAACCCACACCTTAGTTTTCGTCATAGCTGATCCAAAGTAATTAATGGCGCTACTCCTTGCAGATGACGAAAACTGAAACGTTCTATCAGCGGTTCCTGTTGCATTAATCTGGAGGCTGTTTGAATAGATATCTAAGTGATCCGTAAATATCTGCACCTTATAATACAAACCACTCGCATAAGTTGTACATCGAATTGTTAATTGAAACGGTGACATATCCGGCTGTACAGCAGGAGATGATATTATAGTTGCGTTTCCAAGAGTACGTTGAGTCTGATAATATGAAGCAGACCAGTTCCCTGTATCGGTCCATTTGACCTGTACCTCAAAGGAATACGATGTATATGGAGATAATCCTGTAACATAACAAGGACCTCTTGACCATGTGTTCTCATATTCCGGAGTAAAATACTGCCACGTTCCGGTAGTAGATCCTCTATTTGCTCTAATACGACAATCCTTGAAAGTCCAATAGGCAGAATCCTGCGTGTAGATATTAAAAGATACCGAATTGTAGTTTCTTGAAAGAACACTAATATGAACATTATCAGCCATTTTTACCTCCTTACGCTATGATCGTAATACTAATGCCCTTCTCTCCATTACGAGAAAAAGGCATTATTCTGCCTTTGCCTATAATCAGTTCACCGTCCACAACCGTCTTTTTGATATGGGTTTCATCTTTGTTGATAGAAAACACCTTCTCATCCTCAAAGTATCCTGCAAATTCCGTGTTGTTGATAACGGTCTTCTCGGAGGTATCAGATCGATATACTTCTATTCCTTCTTTATCTATCTTTACTCCCTGAGTATATATCTCATTGGGAGCAGGTTCCCACGCCTTTGTAATATTGCCCTCGTTAAGCATAATGTCAGCGACATCAAAATAATCAGAGTTTGTAAGGAACTTTATGCGGATACTCTGACCTCTTGAATTACTGAGCGTGTGCTCAACAATAACCCAACCATTGGTAGCAGAGCTCGAACTGTATACTTCCTCTGTTATTTCTTCCCCATTATCGTCTTCTCCATAAACAATAATGACTTTAGATAATTGATTAGACGTTTTACGAACCTTAAAAGACAGGCGGTAATCACGATCAGGAAATATGCCGTCAACACCTTGGGATAATACAGTGTTCTCAGAAATCCTAAAACAGGATCCTGATACTGTATTGGTATCTTCTTCGGTTGTTGCAAAATACGCAAGATCTGTATCAATAGCTTCTGTCTTCCATTCATCTGATACGCCATTAAGGCCACTTGAGTTTCTTATGAGGTTCGTACCGCCGGACGTTAGCTCACTGAATTGAAGCTTTATTTCGTCTGTTCTTGCTTCGTATGTAGTTAATCGTCCGCTAATGCCGTTTATAGCTTCTGCGACCGTATGTCCTCCAAGCGACTCGTGATACATCACTGAAATAGAATCTGCAGCTATCTTGGTACTGTACGCTCTTTCTCCATCTGTATATTCTGTTGAAATCTGATTCGCAGTGATACTACCTGCCTCGATACGATCGCCGCGAATAATCATAGCGTTTATTATTGATGTCACAAATTCATCATTAACCGTCAACGACGTCGTGTACGGACCGTTTATTCCTGTTGTAGATTTACCTATACCGTTAATATTGAAACGCCATACAGTCTCGGCAAGCTCCTGATCAGGATTATCCATAATGAATATCTCATGCTCCGTGATAACAGGGTATCCGCCAAAGGCGTTAAGCATCAATGCTGTACCGATTGCCATTCTTTCGTCAAAAGCTGTTTTGGCCTTTTCAAGTTCTTCATTGATCCTGCTTGATACCTGCGAAACTTTTGAACTTATCGTATCAGGTACAGTTGAGAGTGTAACTGTATTCCGGTTCGGTTCGTCAGGATATTCTGTGTACTCAACGATATGGTGCTCGACGCGTAAGCTTCTCTGAATATCTATCAGAGTAATTCGCTTAAACATAGCAAACGTTAAAAAGTCGTAATCAGAATTTTGCTTTGCTAAATCCGCTACCTTACATTCATACGAAACAATAGGGTTCGCCATAGAATGTAGTTTCTTTATTGCGTCTTCGAGAAGGTTCTCTGCGACCGTATATCTATCATCAGTCCAACATGCACATACTACCTTGTTTGAATACGTTTTATCCTCTACATAAGCCAGCCCGTATCGTTCACCGTTTACTACTGCATCGGCAATACTCAGACCATTCTTGCCATAAGCATAAAGTCGTGTAGCAAACCCTGTTGTACTTCCTTTGTAAGAAATACTCTTAAGATTAAGCTCGCTCGTGAGGTATTCACCGGTGGATGGCATAATATCCGGATTATAGACATATAGCCGCTTTTCTTTCATCTTCCAAACGAAGCGAACGTCATAAGTAGCCATGCAAGCGTAGACAATATCATAATCTGTACAAATATCAAAGGATATTGTTCTTGATATGCTACTTACATTAGCACCGATAACAACCCACCCATGTGGTAGGTGCGCTTCAAGCTGCTGTGCAAGAGTTTTTGACTCTGAATTGAAGTTATAATATACTGCCTGCTTAAGGAAATCGAAATCAAGTTCACAGTCAATGCGATCATCATCAATCTTTTTTATAATCCACAGATTATCGTCGGTAACTACCGAGGATTCCTCGTGAATTAAAGGGTATTGTTCCAGCTTTGTATCCACAAAGAACTGCATTTGATCACAGCCGTCACTTTTGTGAGTGATCGAATAATCTTCGTATACCTTAACCGGTATCAGTTCACCGGTAATGTCATAAAAGGCTATCAAACGCTCACCCCCTTATAGATATATCGGATAATAGCTAATCGTTATTTCTGAAACCCCTGACGAAAACGTAATCATGTTTTCTCCCGGCTCAAACTGCGGGAACTTTGTCATATTTGTCCTGTGAAATATATTGCCTAAGCCACTTTGAGAAACGGTCTTATTTATGCCGTTAATATCAAGTTGTGTATTGGAACCGGATGCAGATGCTAAATCAAACTCTATTCCGCAGATTGTAACGGACGTTGAAGAAATGCTTGCTTGAATACGTGCAGGTGTTTTATAATCACCATCTACATACAGTTTGCCGGGAGTGGTGTATTTTTTTGTGACGAGGTTACCATGCCTGTACCCGGTCAGCGTGAATTTTGCCTGCATTATCCAAGGAGCTTTACTCTTAGGCGTAGTTGATTTACTGTATACAACAAAATATGTGTATCCATCGTAAAGAAAGAGCTCTGCGCCTTCGTAAAGTTTCATAGTAAACTTTGTGATATTCTTCTCTATTTCCCTCTCGGTCTCCCCCTCAAAATCAAGAGTAAGAGAAATGCTCCTCGTCCCGATTTTCGGGGTGAGGAGCACGGGAATCATCGAATCAGAAGGCTTGATATGACCGTTCTTAAAAGAGCACGGACCGATGTCGCATGAAACAATCTTAGCCTTATACACGCTGAAAGGCTCATTATTCAATCTTGCTTCTGTCATCACTTGTCCTCCCAATCTAATTCTTTTGCCACATATGGTGTGATTGCCCTTGCGGTCTTCTTGCCATCTATATAGATGTTTGTTTCTATCATGCCTCCAGGCTGATCACCGCCATCATCATTACCGGGGCTGTCTTCATCATCGCTGCTACCGTATGCAGAAACAGGAATAGCCGTAGAACTTACTTCTCTTGCTGTAGCAGTAACTTCCGCATCTACAGCCTGTGTTATCTTGTCGGAGAGCTCATCAAAATCAACCTCTCCCGTCTTAAACTCAACGTTGGCAATATCCTCTGCTATGCCGAGCATTGCGTCAACAGCAACGTCTCCCTCGGACGTTATACCGTCGGCCAGACCGTGAACGATATTCTTACCAACCATATCACGCATCTTTGTAGACGGAGAATGGATGCCGAAGAATCCGAGTATACCATCCCAAATGTCACCAAGCCATCCGGTAATCTGTTCCCACAACCAAGAAGCCGCGTTACAAATACCTTCCCATAAGCCTTTAACAAGATTGATACCAACCTCAACAATAGAGCCTATGCAGGAAGCGAACGCTTCAACGATGGAAGCGACAATCTGCGGTATTGCCTCAATAAGAGCTAAGATAATCTCGGGCAGATGCTTCACAAGCTCTATGTTCAGCTGAATCAAGCCCTCGATGAGCTGTGGTAACGCTTCTACCAGTCCATTGATAACAGCTTCTATAATCTGCGGCAGAGCTTCAATAAGCCCCATAATGATTTCCGGTAGGTGTTCAACGATACCGAGTACGAGCTGAATCAAGCCAAGTATAAGCTGAGGCAGCGCTGTTATAAGTCCCGTTATTATAGCTTCTATGATTTTTGGGAGTGCTTCAATCAGAGCAACTATAATCTTTGGTATAGCTTCAACAATGCCGAGCACCAGCTTAATTAAGCCCTCAATCAAGACCGGGAGCAGCGTTATGATACCCGTTATAATCGCGCTAATTATATCTGGCAGTGCTTCTACAATAGCCGTTATAATAGTTGGCAGCGCTTCTACGATACCATTGATCAGGGCGATAACCCCATCGATAAGTAAAGGTAATGCCGTAACAATAGCTGTAACAATTGAATTAATGATATCTGGCAGAGCATCGAGCAAAGCCTTGATTATGTCAGGCAGCGCTTGTACAATACCTGCAACCAGCTGAATAACGCCATCAATCAGAACCGGCAATAATGTAATGATTGCACTTACAACAGCATCGATAACAGATGATAATGCGCCAAGCAGTGATGATATGATAGTCGGCAGAGCATCTACAATTCCTTGAACAATCAAAATGAATGCTTCAATCAACTGAGGAAGAGTTGATGTTATCGCTGTAACAATACCATCAATCAATGTCGGTATCATATCAACAATCGCAACAATGATTTCCGGTAGCGCTTCGGCTACTGCAAGACACAGATTTGTTATACACTCGATGATAGTCGGCAGCTCTTCAATCAGCACGTCCATTAGCGCACTGATCAACTCGGGGATAACTTCGACAAGTATCTCTATTATCTCCGGAAGCGTCTCGGCTATTGTGGTTATAAGTAGTTTTATTGCTTCCAACAATTGAGGGACGCAACTTTGTATACCCTCTATAAATGAGTTAAGTATAACCGGTAGTGCAGCAATCAGAGTCGGTATCGCTTGAATTATCGCATTAACAACAGCTACTATAACCTCGATAACAGCGCTGATAACATACGGCGTGTAAGTGGCTATTGTATCAACTAATTCAACTATACCACTGGCGATAGCTGTTACTATCTCGCCGGCATTTGCTGCCAGTCCTTCGCATAAGGCGATTATTAACTCACCGCCGAGCCGGACAAAATCACTTGTGATACTCAAAAAGCCCTCTGCGAGAGAGCCTACAATATCAACCAGCACTGACGTTACATTCGGCAGTGCATCTTTAATGCTTGATACAATAACCTCAACGGTAGATACCGCTTCGGGAATAAGCTTGGATAGAATGTCCGGTATGATAGTCAGGACTTTCGGGAGAAGTTGTTCAGCAAGTCCGAGCGCAAGATCACCTATACCGGAAATAGTTGTTTCAATTCTGGGAAGGATGTTGTTACTGAATGCAACAACACTTTCAACCATGTTTGAAATGAGCTTATCAAAGTCTTGTGAATCATCAGCAACGCCGACAAGAAGAT
>Ga0326514_10003117_pt1 | contig 10514 bp, 10 predicted proteins | sample 3_2548_0518_D_FD_203653 | JGI IMG/M metagenome (GOLD analysis project Ga0326514, IMG submission 203653) | Bovine rumen microbial communities from UC Davis, California, United States - 3_2548_0518 | ecosystem: Host-associated > Mammals > Digestive system > Stomach > Rumen | place: USA... | reverse complement strand
GGATCATGGGGACTCGGAGAATCAGTAGTGTCCGGTGACGTGACCCCTGACAACTATCAGGTCGACAAGAAGAACAATGAAATCATCAACGTGACAATCAGTGACAAGAAGGTCATGTACACCAACGATGAAAGCGGTACCAGTGTCAAGGTGGAAGTTCCTGAAGATAAGAGGAAAGAAAGGGTACTGTCTGATGATGAACTCATTGAACTTACCGAAATGGGTAAAAGGGTCCAAGCTCACTACGGCGAACCTATGGACACTGAATGGGCATTTGAAAAGGACATGCTCTTCTTGCTCCAAGCAAGGCCAATCACAACATTGGGCGGAGCACAGGCTGACGATGACGATGAAGCAGCAGACCTTGGTGATGTTTTAGTAAGAGGTCTCGGTGCAAGTCCAGGAATGGCAGCAGGTAAAGTCAAAATCATCCTCGACATCGATGAGCTTGACAAGATCAAAGACGGAGACATCATGGTTACAACAATGACCACTCCTGATATGGTGCCTGCTATGAGAAGAGCTAGCGGTATCGTAACCGACGAAGGTGGAGTAACCTGTCACGCTTCAATCATTTCCCGTGAACTCGGAATCCCATGTGTTGTGGGAACAGGCGATGCAACATCCACATTGGAAGAAAATTCCGGAGTTACCCTTGACGGTAAAAAAGGACTCGTTTTCGATGGAATTTCAGAAACCAAAGAGGAAGAAGTTGCAGTAGCGGGAACCGTAGAGGCAGCTCCAATCATTACAGTAACTGAAGTTAAAGCTAATGTAAGTATGCCTGAAGCTGCAGAAAGAGCCGCTGCAACCGGTGCAGACGGTGTTGGACTTTTAAGAACCGAACACCTGATGCTGACATCCGGTATTCACCCAGGCAAATTCATCGCTGACGGAAGAGAGGATGAGCTGATTGACACAATCGCAGACAACGTGCAGATTGTGGCAGATGCATTCTATCCAAAACCTGTATGGTACAGGACCCTTGATGCACCAACCGATGAGTTCATCACACTCGAAGGTGGGGAAAACGAACCAAGGGAACACAACCCAATGCTCGGTTGGAGAGGAATCAGAAGAGAACTCGACCAGCCTGAAATCCTTAAATGTGAATTCAAGGCAATCAAAAAACTGCACGAAAAAGGATACACCAACATTGGTATCATGATTCCACTTTCACAAAACCCAGAAGAGCTCAAACAGGCAAAAGCATTATGCTCTTCAATAGGATTTGAACCTCACAAGGACGTTGACTTCGGTATGATGGTTGAAATTCCGGCAGCTGCAATCATGATTGATGAGTACATTAAAATCGGTCTGGACTTTGTAAGTTTAGGAACCAACGATTTAACCCAGTACACTCTTGCAGTGGACAGGAACAACGAGTTTGTGGCAAAACACTACTCTGAAGAACACCCTGCAGTAATGAAACTGATTGAAAGAACAATCAGAAAATGTGCTGAAGCAGGTGTGACATGCAGTATCTGTGGTCAGGCGGGCAGTGTGCCTCACATTGTTGAAAAACTTGTTGAATTCGGAATCACAAGTGTATCATCAAACACTGATGCTATTGCTGATGTTAGAAAAACTGTTGCTCGTGCTGAGCAAAAAATTATTCTCGACGCTGCTCGCAAGCGCATAGAATAATTTTTATTCTTTCTTTTTTTTATTTATTTTAACTGATATAGGTTATTTTATGGACGAAAAACCAATGGATAAACAGGATATTCTCGAGGAATTGGAGAAACTTCACGGTCTTGACCATGATTATAGTGACGGCAGGATTTTAGGTTCAATGTGCACCGAGGCACATCCCTTTGCAAAAGAGGTTTACTGCAAGTTCCTGGATACGAATCTGGGAGATCCGGGTCTTTTTAAGGGAACCAAACAGATAGAAAATATGGTAATCCAATCTATTGGGGAAATGTTGTCTTTGGATAAGGCCTATGGAAATATTGTCACCGGCGGAACCGAAGCCAATCTTATGGCAATACGGGCTGCAAGAAATCATGCAAGAAAATATAAGGGAATAACTGATGGTGAAATAATCATCCCTGATTCCGCTCACTTTTCATTTAAAAAAGCGGCCGACATGCTGAATTTAAAGATAGTTGAGGCCAAGCTTGATGAAAACTATAGGATAGATGTCGAATCGGTTAGGGAGGCAATAACGGACAAGACCGTAGCCATAGTTGCAATTGCCGGAACAACCGAATTGGGTTTGATTGATCCGATTGAGGAGATTTCAAAAATCGCCCATGAAAACAATATCTATTTCCATGTTGATGCTGCATTCGGAGGTTTTTCAATACCGTTTCTAAAACGTGCAGGCTATGATTTGCCCGTTTTTGACTTTTCACTTGAGGGAGTATGCTCCATAACGGTCGACCCTCACAAGATGGGTCTTGCCCCAATTCCTGCGGGAGGAATAATTTTTAGAAAAGAGGAATACCTTAATGTCATGGCGGTTGACTCACCATATCTTACAGTTAAAACACAGTCCACCATTGTCGGAACCCGGCTTGGCGCCTCATCAGCGGCCACATATGCCATCATGAAATATTTCGGAAAAGAGGGCTATGCTAAAATAGCTCAAAACCTGATGGATAACACTCATTTCTTCTCAAAAAATCTAAAAAAGATAGGTTATGAAATTATCTGCGAGCCTGAACTTAATATCGTCGCTTTCAACCATCCTCAAATGGATGCCAATGACCTGGCACAAAAATTAGAAGATAGGGGATGGAAGGTATCTGTTGCCAAATGTCCTGTGGCAATCAGGGTGGTTTTGATGAATCACATTAAAAAAAATCATTTAGAAGAGTTATTGAAAGATTTAAAGGATATGTTTTAGCCTTCAATGTCTTCCACATACATCAATGGGTAGTTTAACTCTTCAATAAATTCAATTCTTATTATTGCCAAGGCATCATCAACTTTGGTGTGGATTTTAACATCCAGCATGTCTCCTGTAAGTGAGGTGTAGTCGAATTCGGTCATTGACTCTTCAAGCTTGTCGAATCTGATTTCGACCTCGACTTTTTCAATTGCAGGCTGCAGACTTAAAGAGTCCTCCATTGCCTTTTCAAGACCTTCCTTTGTATTTTTGTTTACAGGTGTTCCTACAAACTGGTGAAAAAGCGCACCCATGCTTATGGCGCCTTCAAATATTGCCCTTTCACGTGATGTTATATTTGAAAAGTATTCTTTATCAACGTCCATTCACATTCCTCCGTTTAAAAATATTATCTTATCGTAAATCAGCTCTGATGGAATCGGGTTTATGCAGCAATAGAACAGTACTGCTGAGATTATAAGCACTGTGGCTAAGATGTATACTCTGTTTTCCTTCGGATAGAAATAACTGAATGCCAATCCTATTGTCAGAAATATTGCGGTTATGATTGCTGCATTGAATTCCTGAGGATTGTTTTTAATGATTTCAGTGTTCAGCGGGCTTTCCTGAATCAGTTCTCCCTGAACAATCATCCTGTTTTCAGTTGATCCTATAGGGTCACAGGTAATCAGATATGTGCTGTTTTTGCCATTTGGCTCTAATTCATACGCTGCTGGCACAATGGTGGTATTGATGACCTTGTAGGTCAGGCCTCCAATTCCTGGCCATTCAAGCATGAATGTGTCTCCAATGCCTACTTCATTAAGCCGCAGAAAAGGTGATCCCTGAAGCGTACGGTGTCCGTATAGTATGACCGGATTTTCCGTTGGGATGTTTTCGCCCGGATCACTTAAAACGCCACGGTTTAAGGATTCGGTGTTGATTTTTTCATCAACCCCAATGGATGGAATCAGTATTTTGGGAGAGTCAATGTTTTTTTCAGCAACAATCTTTGATGAAAAATAATTCACCTCTCCCATTGCATACAATCCGATTATCAAAAGGCAGACTATAACAATTATAGTTGAAATGCTAGGTTTGTTCATACTATCAGTTTTGTCCCATCTAATTAATAATACTTTTAATTTTGATATGTATTGCTGATTTCATTCACCATCCAGTCCGGAGCCTCTGATGTTGGAATTGTCAGGACAATGTCTTCCATGTTGTTCAGGACATAGCTAACCTTATCCTGCGGTGTTTCAATCAAAAGCATGTACTGTGCATCCAAATCTCCCAAATTGATTTGCCTTTCGTAATTGGACAGTTTGACTCCGTAATCCTCAAGCATCTTAAAGGTTTTCCCTTCATCATATCCGTTGACGATTGAACCCTTTATCATTTCAAGGACATCTGATGAAAAGCTTTTTGTGTTCTCCCGAGGATATGTGGAATTGCCCTCAACATGCATTTTGGACTTTGAGTATTCAGAGTCGATTTCTCCGTTTTCCTCATATCTCATAATGGACAATACTGTACATCCGCTGATGTCTGGGGATGTGGAGTTTGTTTCGTTGCCGTATGTTGAATTGGAATTTGTATATATGTCCACGATGCTTCCCACACTTACAAGGCCTGCTCCCGCCTGAAGCCTTGAGACAAGAATCGGCACAGATACGGTGTTTGGCTTTTCAAACTTGATCATTGAAAGAACTGTTGCATCGTTTTCATTTACAATCTGCATGGCCTCATGGGCGGGCATAATCATGTTCTTGCTTTCATTTTCATAAACTGCCATGGTCCTGTTGTATTTGTCCTGGTTCATGTTGATTGATTTTTTATGGGCATCCCGCCAGTCCTTTGTTGCGGTTGTCAGGATATTTATCACTTCAACCTCTTCAGGGCTTGTGGCGTCATTGATTTTGTTTTCTAACATCAATGCATTCGGAGAGGTTGCCAATGCTCCTGAATACATGTCATGAAGCTCGTTCAGTTTGGTTGTCTTTGCAAGTGACAGCTGTTCCTGTGAAGGCTCGTAGATTATGAAGTAATATGCTGAAATGATAAGTGTCAGCACAATTATTGTTGTTATAATCACGCCTATTTTTCTTTTTTTCTCATCATCACTAATTTCAATGGATTTTGGAGACAAATAAACTCCAAGTTTATGGTTTAACTTTTTAAGTGGTGTTAATTCATCTTCATTTTCCTTTTTTGAAGGTTTCTGAAGCTCACTTGACATCTGCTTTTTCAGCTCCTGAGTCTCTTCAAAACCCTTCGGGTAAAGTGGATCTCTTGGTCTTTTGGTATTCATTTTTCAATACTCCTAATTTTTAATGACTGATGGTTAACTTAATTAAACAGGAGTAAAAATTACTTATCTTTTAATTAAATTAATTATTAGGTAGTACAGACAGAATAATAGCAATATTGCTGCAGGCAGGTTGATATTGAATACGGTCAGTTTTATTGGAAGTATCAAGAGTATTATCAGCACTGCGGAAATCGCAATCAGTGGGATGTTGTCCAATTTCTTGTATTCTGCATTGCATATCATAAGCAATGAAATGACAATGCTTAGGATCAATGCAAGGTATGGATTGAACAGTCCGCTTAGATAGAATGTTGATAGGGCAAATGAGATTCCAGGGATGGGAAATCCGATGAAATCCTTTGTCTTGAGTTTGCCTGAGATGACATTGTATCTTGTCAATCTCAAAACTCCACAAACAACAATCATTAAACTTACAAGTATCACTATTGTCTGGAATATGCCTGGGGTGGTGTTAATGCAACTGTAAATAAATATTGCAGGTGCTACTCCGAATGAAACGATATCTGACAAGGAATCGATATTTTTCCCGAAGCCTAATTCGTCCTGTCTATTTGTTTTTCGCGCTACCCAACCATCGACTGAGTCAAACATGATTGCAACAATCATAAGGATTGCAGAAAGCTCAAGATTATGATTCATGGAATTTATGATTGACAGAAATCCTGAACTCATATTCAACAGAGATATGATGTCTGAAATCGCTATAAAACTTTTAATGTTTGTGTTCATATTGCTCATTTTTAACTCCAGTATTACTTTCTATTTCATTTCTTATTAATGTTATCTTATAACTCGCATAATTTTTACTTATATGTCTATTTATTATCTTATGCATGTTATTTTTATCCACTTTAAAAAATTGTTCTCATTCATAACTATTGCTTTCATTATATATAGTAATTTCGGATATAACATTTTGATTGGTGTTTTATTAACTTAAAATCATGTTTTTAATAATTTCTTTAAAAAAAATCCATTAAAAGATAAAATATATATAATAATATTTTTAATAAATATTAATTGTTAGACTTTAATAAACATCAATAAATTTCTTTATTTATGTGTCAAGTTTTCTTGAAATTTGGTATTTTTAAAAGATTTTTCTTGCTTGTTTAAATAACAGGTTTATATTAATAGATTGCGAGTAGTTAAATGATAGAAGATAATATACGTATTCTCAGACGAGCTGCAAGGATCACATCCGACGGGGAGCCTGAAATAAATAAGGCATGGTGCATTGTTGCGGGAAATGTTAAACTGGTTGATGGCGCAGCCTATAAGGCCATAGCATCCAATCATAAAGTTAAAATATTGTTCAGAGAACACGTTGTATTAAAATATGGCAAGATAGATAAGAAATATGATTTTATCATGCTTTACGGCAATGAGCTGATGCTCAATGATTTTAAACATGATACTTTGACTCGTGGAGGATCATATATTCAAGTTTCCAGGCAATATTTGTCAGAGGAGCCAAATCTGATGGTGTTGGTTGCACCCGATGATGTCATCAGGAATGTTGTATCTATCATTGAGAAATCAAGGATGTCCATTGCGATATTGCAGGAATCACAGACTACTGGCTTTATTGATATAGATTTAAATAACGAGGTAAAATTACCAAACTTTATTAAATCTGTTCTTAAACCGCTTTATAATGCAAATGAAGTTGTTTTATCAGCGATTTTAATTTCAGTTGAAAGGGACTCAGATGTTAATAAAGTTCAAAGTATAGCTACATCTAATAGAGTTTTCGTTATAGATTTTAGAGATATTGTAACGGAGGATTAATCATGAATATTTTTGGAAATGAAGAGGAAGAACCACAAACTGAAAGCACTAAAGTTATTAGTAACAGTTTAGGAATAGATTTAGGAACTTTAAACACTGTAATTGCAAAGCCATCAGGTGATAAATTTGACTTGTATCAAATTCCATCTGTTGTAGCGGTTAAAAAGGATGATCCTGCTGAAGTTTTGGCCGTTGGTGAGGAAGCTAAAAAGATGCTTGGAAGAACCCCTGAAGATATTCTTGCAGTAAGGCCTTTGAAAAAGGGTGTTATTGAAAATGTTGTGCAGGCACAGGCATTACTTATTAAAGCAATGCAGATTGGTATAAACGAAGGTGAGACTGTAGGAAGAATCGTTATCGGTATTCCTGGAGATGCATCTGAAGTGGAAAAGAATGCTGCCGAAGAAATCGGAAGGAAAGCTGGTGCTCAAAACATTTTGGTAATCAGTGAAGGATTGGCTGCGGCTATCGGTGCAGGTTTGCCTATTGCAGAGCCTAACGGTACTATGGTTGTGGATATTGGTGCAGGTTCTACAGATATTGTAATCATTTCCCTTGGTGGTATAAACGATATTGAAACTGTTAGATGTGGTGGAGATGACATTGACAATAAAATCGTAGAGCTTGTAGCAGAAAAATACGATGTAGCTATTGGTATTCATGATGCGGAATCTGCTAAAATCGAAGTTGGAATGGTGCACTGTTCCGAACAGCTTGAAAACCTAAGTGTTGAAATAATCGGTAAATCCTTGGAAACCAACAGGCCTAAAAAAGTGGTCATCGATTCAATGCTCGTTGCCGATGCAGTGGAACCATACATGCAGCATATCGTTGACGGATTAAATGTCGTTTTAGAAAGATTGTCTCCGGAATTGATGATGGGTGTTTACAATAATGCCGTTGCTGTCGGTGGTAGTTCAAGACTTCGCGGATTAAAAGAAAGAATCTTTGACGAAATCGGCATACCAATAGAAATTTCCGAAGACCCTATGACTGTTGTGGCAAAAGGTACCGCTATCGTTGCTGCTGAACCTCTTGCTTTAGAGCCTGAAGTCCGTTTAAGGGCTATGAAATAAATTTATTTTATTTCACTTCTTTTTTTTATTTACTTTTTTGATTATTATGGATATTTTAGGTGTTGATGAGGCTGGAAGAGGGTCTGTTTTAGGCCCTATGGTGATTGCCGGTGTTATTGTTCCTGAAAAAATGGAAAAGGTCCTTGAAAGGATGGGTGTTAAGGATTCAAAAAGGCTCACTCCCAATCGCCGAACTATACTGTCTCGTAAATTAAAGAAAATGTTTGAATATGACATGATTATAATAACTGCCCGTGAAATCGATGATATGAGGGCAGACGGCATTAATCTCAATGAGATTGAGAAAAATGCAATGGAAGAGCTGATTTTAAGAATGAAACCTGAAAAGGCAATTGTCGATGCGGTTGATGTGAAGGCTGAAAGGTTTCAGAATAACCTTAAAAACGACACCGGCTTTGACATCATAGCCGAGCACAAGGCAGATGATAACTACATTCAGGTCAGTGCAGCATCAATTATTGCAAAAGCCGAAAGGGATGCGCAAATTGCTGAAATCAACAAGGAATTCATAAAATCCGGAGGAATCGGTTCAGGATATCCATCTGACCCGACAACTAAAAAGTTTTTGACCAACTACACATATGATGAGATGCCTGAATTTGTGAGAAGGTCATGGAATACAGTTGCAAAGATGAAATAATTTCTCACTTTTTTTAATTAGTTTTAAGTATAGGAATTAATAAAACTATACTTATAAATGATTTTTCAATTTAAAAACAATAGGGATAAATATGATTATTGAGTATATTATGCCTTTTTTTAATGGAATAATGGATATTCTTACCCAAGGGGGAATTATTACTTATATAATTCTTTTTGTAGGTATTTATGGTCTTATTGTTGCATTAAGAAAAATTTCGTATCTTAGAAGAATTAGTAAGGTTGATACCACTGAAATATTTGGTATTGTAACAGCATCCATGGAGAGAGGAGGTGCTGTTGAAGCCTTAAAACAAATTAACGGTTTTAAAAATCCTATTTCTAGAATCATCTCTGAAACTTTAAAAATAGGTTATAAGAATAAGACTGAAGTTGAGGAAAGTATGGAGCAGATTTTCATTGTTGAGATGGCCAAAATGACCAAAGGTTTAAGCACCATCAAAACACTCACTGAACTTGCTCCGTTTTTAGGTTTGATCGGTACTGTAATAGGTATTTGGATGACATTCAAATCATTGGGTGTTAATCCTGACTCTGCAGCAATGGCGGAAGGTATTTATATAGCTTTAACAACCACAATTATGGGTCTTTTAGTGGCTATCGTTCTTTTGCCGTTATACACATATATCCAAGGTCTCATTGAAGCTGAAATGGATAAGATTGAGCTTGCCACAAAAATGACCAACTGGGGATATGCAGTGGTTAAGGTTAGAGTGGATTCCAATGTGGAATGTGCACTTGAAGCCTTACAGGAAGCTGAGGGTGTCGTAAATACAAGACTGATTTCAGACCCTTATGCCAACATTAAAGTTTCTTTCAAACCAAGTATGCTAGACAAGAGTATAGCAAATATTATTTTAGAAAAATGTAATGTTAATGCTGAAATTACTGAAAGTAAACTGAGACAATAAAGGTGATTGAATGGCGATTGATGTTAAAAAGCATAAAAAGAAATTTTTAGATCAAAAACCAAGTATCAATTTAGTTCCCTTTATCGATATCTTATTTACAATAATGATTTTTTTAGTTGTTACAAGTAATTTTTCAGCTACTGATGTTCAAGCGGACACCGCAGAGGACATTGAAGATGCTGGCGGAAAACCAAATGTCACTGATGTTTCTGGAGACCAGGAATATTATGTGATGCCTGTAGCCAACCTGCATAAGGTTACAGTTAACGGTCAGGACAGGTCGGATGCAATTGCGGGCAGTGCCGTAGGTGTGCAGGCGAACGTTATTGACCAAGGACAGGTTGTTATCAAACCTGGTGAAATCGTAATCACCACTCCTCCTGGAGTGCCGGCAGATAAGGCTGTCCAACGTCCGGAACTATAAAAGAATTGGGGAATGAATTATGTATACGGGGAGAATATTATCAACTGGAATGAATTGTGACGGTAAACCTTTTGTGGCCTACAGAGTATCAAGCAGATCATTTCCAAATAGGAGATGCTTAAAATTTGATAATCGTGCGGCTGTTGTTCCAAAGGAAGGTTTTGAAAAGGATATTTATGAGAATACCTACATTACATACAATAGTATTCGTATCGTAAGGGATATGGCTATTGTATCCAACGGCTCTCATACGGATGTTATAGCGGATAAGATCGCTTTGGGAATGAATATCAAAGATGCAATCGCTTATTCATTGCTCACTATGGACTATGAAAAAGACGATTACAACACTCCTAGAATCGCCGCTGTTGTAACATCAACAAACAAAAAAGAAGAGTACGGCTGTTATGTCGGAATAGCCAACGATAAAAAATTGTTGGTTGAAGAGGTGCCATTTGGT
>Ga0326514_10003116_pt1 | contig 10514 bp, 19 predicted proteins | sample 3_2548_0518_D_FD_203653 | JGI IMG/M metagenome (GOLD analysis project Ga0326514, IMG submission 203653) | Bovine rumen microbial communities from UC Davis, California, United States - 3_2548_0518 | ecosystem: Host-associated > Mammals > Digestive system > Stomach > Rumen | place: USA... | reverse complement strand
TGATTCATCACTGAATGCCCTAGCGGTCTTGTCTTCTGGGTAATATCTGGCTACTAACTTCTTAGAATGTGCATGGAAGTATTGAAGATAGGCTTGGGGCCAGTCTTCTACGGCTGGACAGGGTTTAAAAGTGATAGTTCCATATTCTTTGAATACGTCTATACAGATATCTTTAAATTCTTGTTCAGTCATGCTTATAATATAGAAAAATAGGGGTAGGGTGTAAATGGTAGGGGGTATTATATTACTAATCAGTCACCAGTCATGAGCTTCAGCATTTCATTGACATCGGCATCAGAATCGAAAGCAGAACCAGTAAACAGCTTTTCCAGATAGGCTCTTTGTTTCTGATAAGCCTTATCATCTTTAAGATATTTAGAATCCCCATAGGCTAAACGTTTGAGGAGTTGGTTGAGTAACAAGAAACGAAGCCATTTAGCCTTTTGTTTAGAGCTACCAGGATAGTTTTCAGTAATACCGAAGATAGATTTGAAAATCTGTTCGATACGTCTATCAACATATCTGGACATTTCCATTTGGAGACCGACAGAATAACCCTTCATGAAGCAGTCGATAGCTAGGTCTTTATCCTTTTCCTTTACCCCTGCCATTTCAGCCAGATCTTCTGCATTTCTTTCTGCTGTTATGAATACTTTTTCGGCTTCCTCTTTGGTTTCAGCTACAGGAAACAGCCATTTAAGGTCATTATGGGTTTTGGTGAAATGTCTCATATTATATCCTTTTTGATTACCTTTATAATATAGTAAAAAATACCCCTTGTGTCAATGAATAGGGGTATTATATTATTATTCAGTCACCTTAATGGAGTTTTGATACCATAGCCATGTGTTTCTTAAACTGCTCTTCCATACGGTTAACTGTAACGTGATGCATAGCTGCGATATATTTGTGGATATCTGCTACCTTAGCCTTATCACCTAGGGCTTTGATTTCATTAAAGCATACTTCTGCAAATTTGGTAGAAACTTCTAACCAGCCCCCATCCAGATCACCCTTATGTTCTTTATACAACTGTTTAAGCAGTTCTTCTTGCGGTGTTCCACGTTTCATGCTTTATCCGTTTGATGGAATAGTGATAGAACGAACTTCAAAAAAATGGTTTTCACAATGAAGGTCTAGCCTAATCCGCTTACCTTCAGTGAATTTAACACATTGTTCGTCATGCTCCTTGTCATATTTATCAGCCAACCTTTTAGCATCTTTCCAGGCTAAATCAGATGACTCTCTGATAGGATGAATAATAGGCGATTCATCATAGCCATTTTCATCCCATTCAATAACAAACCAATATTCTGAATTTTTCATATTATAGCTCGTAATATCCTTTATAGAAAGATTTAATATAATCAAAATCGTCCATAAAGAGTTTTTTGATAGCTCTTATGGCTTTGGACAGGTAGGATAGCTGGATCAGTTGATAAACATAGCAAGTATCATATTCGTCATTCGGATTACCTATGACATGAGCCCAGACAACCCTATTAAATATCCAGGGCCTATGGTCAAGACACCATCGCTCGTATTCTTGTTCTTTTTCAAAATCCCATTTGTCATTCATGATTACAATATAGGAAATTATCAAGAGGAATAACATATAGGGAGGGATTAAAAAACGGGTCTGCCCGCTTTAATCCTTTCCGCTACCTGCTCCCATCGTTCAGCCCAACGGTCATAGAAGTCTGATTCAGCTTTGCTCTTGTTATCGTCAATCCACGCTTCTATAGCTTTATGATTACAAAGTTCAGACATAGCCTTAGCCCTTTTAAATTGGACATGTCTGATATAGGCTTCTGTCTCATGAGACTCGTAGACTGAATAGACATCAGTATCTGAGCACATAGGCCGCATTAACATTTTATTTAACATAGCTACCTCTTAAACATTAGGCTTAATATCTTTCCACTGCATTTTGGACGGTTTACCAGCAGCCATCCAGTTAGCCTTAGCTTCCTTTTCAGACATATTGACATCCTTGAACTGCATCCAGGAGTCATTCTGGATAATCTGATTGAACTTACCCTTCCTACCCTTACCATAAGGAGACTGGATAACTGCGAGGATATCGCCGAATTCGTCAATACGAAGACAGATATCATCGTGAGTAGCCATATAGCAATGACTATCACACATATCGACTTCGATATTTCCATAAGTTTCTTTCAGCTTCTGCAGCTGTTCAATCATATTATCAATGAGCATAATAATACCTTAATTCTGGTTATTTCCCAAACACTTCTTGGAAGGCTAAAGAATCGGCCTTAACATTATTATGATATAAAGATACATTCTTCACATCAAGAATATTTACGCCATTATCACATTCAGCAAAAAAGAGGTGAGTAACGAGGAACGTTTTAAGCTTTAATGTTCCTGTGCATAGCTTACCCTGATGGCCAGCAACATAGATATCTCCATGACCAATAGTGTCTTCACTATTACAGCCAGTAAGGGTAGCGAGGGCAAAAGCCATAGCGATAAAGAGTTTCTTCATATTTTAATTTCCTTTCTTAAAAGATTTCTTGAGTTCTTCGAACTGAGCTTCCATATTATGCTGGATAACGAATTCTTTGACATGACGCTTTGTCGTATTGGAATAATTCCAAGCATCAAGAAGCTTCAGCTTACCCTTTTTGATAGTAGCTACAGGAGTTTCGTAAGAGAAAAGCGTTGTCGTATTTTTTGTTACGCCTACCATAGCTTTATGATAGAAAGACTTTCGTGCATCGAAACGAGCTGTGAGTTCGTAGATTTTCATGGTTATACTCCTTGTTGATTACCCCTATAATATAGTATTTCTTTGGACGATTGTATATAGTGTTTGTTGATATATTTTAAGTCAGTCATCTAGGACACAGATACTGTATATTATATTACAGTAGGGGGTTTAAGGGGTGTCTGATACAATATATAGGGGTTGTGCCTATTTACAAAGGGGGTAGATTTTTCTATATTATGCACATAATCACGAGGATATTACAATGGCAAAGAAACCTGTAAAAAAGACTACTACTAGAAGACCTTCTATTATGCTGGTAGATTTTATTGAGCAAGAAGAAAAGAAGATCGTTAAGAGTTCAGTGCTTGTCATTGAAAAAAAGATTGTCAAGGATGATTCTACTTCTGATATTCTTTTCCCAGGCTATGAAGAGGTTAAGTTCACGAAGGTTAATTTTACAGGGACAATAGATCTGTGTTTTCGACCTGAAACACAAGTATTATTCGAAGACTGCACATTTGACAAAAAGCTAACAATTACTGGTAGCGATAAAATAAGGTTTAATCACTGTAAATTTAAATTATGTGTAGATGTTCGTAACGTTGATTATGAAGTTTCATTTAATAATTGTGAAGTTAAGAATTTATTGGATATAGAAAAGTGTAGTAATGTTTATATTAGCAATTCTACAATCTATAAAGTTCTTGCCTCTAAATGTTTACATGGTGAACTTTATTTTGGCCATAGCAATTTCAATCAGATTAGTGTAGTCGATAGTAATTGCAACGATTTTTCAGCAAGTAACGTAAAATGTGAAAGAATTGAGCTTAATCGTTGTTATATTGATGATGTGTTCATATTTAATGCTTTTAAAGATTGGCTTGATACGCTTGCTTTGTGGTATGTATATATTTCTGATACTTTGGACATTTGTGGTCAGAGGATTAATAGATTTGATGCTATACGTACTACAGTAGTAGAAGAATGTGAGTTTAAGCCAGATTTCATTAAGGAATGGAATCTTCGATTTACTAATGGCATTGTTCCGCCTTCTAATGAAATTATCCTTTATAAAAAAGTTGCGATTTGGCATGGTTCAAAATGCTGTAAAAATAGGATTATTGCTAAGCTTGTTGTGCCTGCTGAAGCTAAGAGAGTATATTGCGGCCTGCATAAGATTAGAGTATCTGAAGCTAAGTGTGTAGGATTCTATAATTATGATGGCACTGAATATAAGCCGAGAAAAGGCTATGTAATTACTTCTTTGTATACACAGTCGTATTATTACCAGCTTAACAAAATTTGTAAGCCTACAGTTGATTTTGATGAAACTACTGGTACTTGTGGTGCTGGTATTCACGGGTTTATTGAATTCGATGAAGCGGTCAAATACTAATCTTTGGTGTCTGAACCAAAATTACCTTAATAGAAAGCATTTACTGATTTAATAGAATTTACTATATTTGATTTAGAAACTTTGATTAAATGGAGAATAAACTATGAATGCTGTTTTAGACATGTACCCAATTCCTAACGGTACAGTTGATCGAAAGCACGTTAAACGTTGGAATTACGTTTATGTTGTTGACGAGATGTATTGTAATGGATATGATAGGGAATCTATTGATAGGTGGTTGTCTTGCTTCGGAGTTACTTCTGAAGATATCGATCAAGTATTCATGGATAACTATGGTGAAATTCCGGCTAGCTATAAGTTTGGTAAGAAGACTTTGACCGACGAAGACGGTCAGTATCTTGCTCAATGGTTTGGTGAAGGCTGGGAAAAACCAGATTGGGTGGATAGCCTGCCAAGCGGTGTGAAGTTTGGTGAAGGTGTAGTCCAGTTCGTTGCAGAGCACGGTCCAGCTACCAGTGAACCCGAAGGTGTCGATGGGGGTGAAGCACTGGAATTCAGTGTAGTTGGACCCGGTGAGGAACCTGTTAAGGGAGTAGTAGACAGGGAATCCAAAGCTAGGGCATTGGTAGAAGATCCGTTGCCTGTATTCGAACAACTCAATACATATACCCTTATGGTTGCACAAGGGTTGTCTAACGCTCTGTTGGTTACTGGACAGGGTGGTGTCGGAAAGTCGTATAATGTTACGAGAGTATTATCGGCTTACGGCAAGAAAGGTAAAGACTTCGTGGTAATGAAAGGTAAGTCCTCGATTTCGGCCATGTATAAGTTCCTTTATGATAACTATGATAAAATCGTAGTGTTTGATGACTGTGATAGCGTTCTGCAGGACGATGACGGTCTGAATATCTTGAAAGGAGTGCTGGACAGTGGGGAGATCAGAGAAGTCAGCTGGAATACTTCCGGAAGTAAGATGGTTGATACCTTTGGTTGCGAAAGTCATGCCGAAATTGAAGATAGACTGAAAAAGTGGTCTGCTTTGAATCGTGGTAAGGAAGGAATTCCGACTTATTTCAGATTCATTGGAGCTTGTATCTTCATCAGTAACATGAGTGCTGAACAGTTAAACAGGAAAGCTGCAATGGCTCCACTGTTGACCAGATGCACGACTGTCGACATCAATCTGACGCCTGACGAAGTAGTAAAGAAGATGGAAGTAGCTTTGCCTACTATGAAGATTTTCAATACTCGTGGTGACGATATTACAAATGAAGCTTTGAAGCAAGAAGTCTTCGAATATATCAGTTCGCCTGAGTTCTTGGAAGATCCTAGATTAGCTGGTAAGCCGTTATCTTTCAGATGCTTAATCAGTAGCTATAAGTTCAGATATGCTGGATTACCAAACTGGAAAGAGTTATCTTTCTGCATCTAGTGGTGTCTGACATAAAATAAAACTAAACCATGGGTTGTGTGAACTCATGGTTTTTACTATATTATAGACATGATTGAACTTGAGAATAACATATTGAATGATAAGTGGTATATATTCTTCGATACTAATACAGAAGAAGCATATAATATGGTTAAGAAGGAAATTACTTCTCCTGATATAAAAGTTCGTATTAGCGAGATGGCCAGACGATATCATAGTGCTAATCATGGATCTATCTGTATTGGCGTATTCAAAGGTGATGAAGCAAAGGCTGATGGCTGTGTATTCAAAGCATCACGAGTAGATACTCAGAGAACCACATCAGATATGGATGATACTTGTCTTCTTAAAGGACAATGGTTTATGGATTGTTCTCATTATTCAACTCTAGTTTTTTGTTTAAACGGTGATTTAGTGGCTGACACTTATGAGCTAACCGGTAAACATCATGCTGACACTTTTGATGAAGAAGCTGAAAGAGCAAAATTAGTTGCTGATAAGATTAAAGAACATCTTGAAAACAATATTAATATCGGATTTATTGAAATTGATGACCTTTGTTTATAGGAGTTAACATGATTGAACAAGCTACTATTGATTATATGCTCGATACGTTAAAAAACCGTGGCCTTATTACCAAGGGTTATAGAGAGAATATAAAATTTACAGATGCAGGTCATACTTATACAACTAAGCGTTCAAGAGATAGCTGGTGTGATATTGTATGGTCTGGAGATAGCCTTTGGGTTCCAGTATCTCACGTAAAAGTAAGAGAAGATCACAAATATTGTTGGGATTTTATCAATTACAGTAGTCTTCAAGATATTCAAATTAAATTGTTCATGGATTATTTTGAAATTGAACCATTTGAAAGTATTATTCCTATTGATGTAGAAGAACTTTGTTTATAAGAGACTATATGGTTGAACAAGAAAAACTTGATAAGGTAACTGAAATCTTAATTGAACGTGGTCTTATTGATAAATTTGGCTCGTTTACTGATGAAGGCCGAGATTTTACTAGACGGAAATCTCGTAATGCTTGGTGTATAATTGAATCTAGTAAAACTCTTTGGGTTCCGGTTGTTCCTAAGAGACTTGATGAAGATGGTAGTCTGCATTATACTAGTTGGGATTGGAGATTTAAGTCAGCTGAAGAAATAGAACCTGAAGAATTTAAGGAGTTCTGCGAATATTTTGAGATTGATGAATTCGAAAACGTTATAGCTATCGATGTTGAGGACCTTTGTTTATGATGTATGGAAGAGTTGGAATTAAAAAGGTTGAAGAACTTATTGAAAAGCTAATTGAAATGGGCTATGCATATAAAGGCGATGCTTCTTCCTTATATGAATTTACTGAACGTGGTAAACAATATATTACTCTTTATTCTGGCGATATATGCAATGTTTTAGCTTATGGTAATTTTATCTGGATTCCAACGGCTGTAAAAAATAAGGCTTGGCATGAGTATGAATGGAATTGGATTTTAAAAAATTGTGTTCGTCAAAATCAGTATAATTGGTTTTGTGAATATTTTCAAATCGGCGAATATGATAATGTTGTTCCTATTAGCGTAGATGAACTTAGTTTATAAAGAAGGCTTATATGGTTACTATTCAACAAATTCAAACGGCATTAGACCAGTTAGTTGAACGAGGAATAATTAAATTTTTTGAAAAAACTTATTATACGTTTACTGAATTTGGTTGGAACTATACAGAAAACCGTTCTGGTGATTCTTGGTGTGATATTACATGGGCTTATGATGGTGCTATTAGATATTGGGTGCCGGTTGAAGTTTTTAATGAATCATCAAATAAGTATAACTGGACATTCCGTAAAATCGAAGAAATAGATGACGAAGTGTTTGAACGATTCTGTAAATTTTTTGAAATAGATCTTGGTAATAGTGTTATAGCTATTGACATAGATGAACTGTGTCTTTAACGATAACTGAAATGAAATAATGATTAAGTAAAGATTGACATAGGTCAGTCTTTTTTCTATATTATATAACATGATTACGAATAATTACATTGTTCCTGAAAAGTTTCTTCTATTCTTCGATTGTAATTCGCAAGACGATGTTGATTATGTTAAGCGAACAATAGAAAGAACTAATACACCTGGTGATAGTTTATATAATGCCAGTATTGATAAATTCAAAGAGGAAATGTGTCCTGGCATTTTTGCTGAAGATATGTCCGCTAGTGATACTGGTGTTCGTGGCCTCAGGTATGGCTGGGGTGAAAGCTATAACGATGAATGGATGATGAGGTGTGCTGAATATACCATTTTGGTATTCTCTAATAACGGTGACTTGATTGTAGACCTTGCTAAAGAAATCGGTCATTCTGCAAATATGCAAAGAGATAGTAGGAAGTATGCAAAAATAATCGCTGATGCTATAAAAAATTATCGTGAAACTGGTGGACCAGTTGATATTGCTATTGATATTGAAGATCTTTGTCTTTAAGGATTAGCTATGTTTGATTGTTGTATAATGAACCCACCTTATGACAAGAGTCTTCATTTGAAGATTATTGCTGAAATTTTACCGCATTGTGATAAGGTTGTAAACATTAGCCCTTGTAGATGGCTGGAAGATCCTTTAGCCAGATATAAGAGTAATTCCGAATATAAGAAATTCGAAGATAAGGTTTCTAAGAAAATCGAAGATTTGATTATCGTTGAAGCTGATGTAGCTAATGAATTGTTTGACATTGACCATACAGATTTGGGAATTTATACGCTTGGAAATGGTGGATATGATTATAGTAAGCTGAGTGAGATGGATTCTATTACTCGCAAGATTTTTGAAAAGTGTAAGGGTAATAAGACGATAATGGACATATCCACAATTGAAGGATATAGAGGTCCACATGAGGGTTTTTTCGGGGTAATAGGTTCACATAGACATCCCGATTCTAAGTTCATATCGGACGATTATGGACTGTTTACGACGTATCGAGAAACATGCGGGAATAAACTCATATTCTTTGATTCTGAAAATGAAAGAAAGAACTGTTTTAATTATCTCACATCGAAATTGTTGAGATATTATAGTAGTAAAATCAGAACTAATCAGAGAATTCCATGGCAATTCGTTCCTGTTATAGATTTCAAAGAAGACTGCACTGACAGCTATCTAAAGCAATACTTTGGGTTGACCGACGAGGAATATAAAAATATTTTTTGTTGACAATCTGTGAAAAATTTACTATATTATAGACCATGCAAGATTTAACAACGAAGAATGATGGTATTGCTAGAAGTAAAGAAAGAATTACCAAAAATGGTGAAGTCTTTACTCCTAAGGCCTTAGTCGAAAAGATGATGGATAAAATTCCTGAAGAAAAATGGAAAGATCCTAAGGCTACATTCCTTGAACCTACCTTCGGTTCGGGCAATATGTTGATTTGTATGCTTGAACGACGTATATCTAGTGGTATTTCGCCCATAAACGCACTCCAGACCCTTTTTGGAGTCGAACTAATGCAAGACAACGTTGATTTGTGTAAAGACCGTATACGTGACGTATTGCGAGCAAATAAGGTCAAGATAACGAAGAAGGTAAACGATATTATTGACCATAATTTTGTGTGTTCTGATTTTTTCAAATGGGATTTTGAAAATTGGTGTTCTAAAGAAACACAGACTACAGAATCTGGTCTTGAAGAATTTTTTGAATAAGGAAATAATAATGCAAGCAAAATATCTGAGTATCTCAATTCATGATAATGATTTCATGAATTATGCTGAAAGCCTGATGGAATCAATCAATTTTATGTTTAAGTTCTTTCACTTCTATCCGAAGGATGAACAGGACCTTGAAAGACTGAAATCTGGTATTGCTCACATGTGGACTAGTTATGACCTTATTGATAAGGCTTGTCGAGGAACATTCGGCGAAAATCGTCTTGATATGTTTATGAAAAATCTTGATTTGAAAATTGTAGATTTTACTGATATTCCTGATTGGGATAATTATGAAACTATGTATATTCCGTTGTTCGAAAATGCTGAAAATATCATTAAGTAACGGAGTTTAAAATGGCTAAGAACATTAAAGTTATCGGTCCTGGTGAAGCTGAAACAGGTATCAGCGTTTATTATGCACTTCTTAAGAGTGCTAATAAGGTTTGTGATATTATCGGCGAATTTCTTAATTGGCTGAATAAGAACTGTAAGAGCAATGATGAGATTTCTGAAATTGTTTCTAATTTTGCAAAGAAGTTCAATTTAACTGAAATTGACGAATATTGTGATATGACTGACTATAATAATGTTACATCAATTAGCCAAGTATACGGAAAGAAAAATAAGAAGATTCGGGTCTACTCTGAAGACTTTAATTATGATGGCTATGAATTGCCGTTAGATATTGTTCTTTATTATCAGCCGATGATAGATGAAATTAAAGCCATTAAGAAAGCTAAGCATTTGAAAGACGTTCAGTATGAAAAGATTGATTTTAATGAAATCATCGGTAAACTAGCTACATATTATCTTGACCATGTTTCTACAAAAATCGATGCTAAGGATATGGTATTGTGGACAGGTAAAGCTGGTATTGATGACTGGGATAATTATGAGCTGACTATCAAGGATGCAAGGATTGAACAGGTTTGTGACCGCAAAATTCTTTCAATTTTCTATACTGATAAATTTGATAGATCTCATCAGTATATCGCAGAAGTTTGCGACTAATCCTAGTTGTCTGTAAAGATATAATGTTAAGAGTAGGGTTTAAAAACGACCCTACTTTTTCTATATTATAAAGGTAATCAAGAGGATATTATGATTGTTGAAAGTTATATTCAAGTCAGTGCTGAAGATGATTCCTGGGATTATAACGGTCAAGATAGCGTTATAAACATCGGTGAGATCACAAAAGATAAAAATGGTTGGGGTGATATGTTCACTCTTACAGTTAATGACAATTGGTATACGCCAAATGGTACACGTGAACTGAAAGTATATGCT
>Ga0326514_10003115_pt1 | contig 10514 bp, 7 predicted proteins | sample 3_2548_0518_D_FD_203653 | JGI IMG/M metagenome (GOLD analysis project Ga0326514, IMG submission 203653) | Bovine rumen microbial communities from UC Davis, California, United States - 3_2548_0518 | ecosystem: Host-associated > Mammals > Digestive system > Stomach > Rumen | place: USA: California... | reverse complement strand
TTGTAGATATAAAAACAGTTGACGAAATAATTTCAGGTCAGACAGTAAAACTTACGGTTGACGGTGCATTTCAGCTTAAATTGCAGGGAATACTTGATAATTTCCTTGTGAATTTCAATAATTACGGGCTTGCAAAAAAAGGGGCTGTAGTGGTTCTTGATACAAGAACGGGGGCTGTAAAAGGTATGGCGACTGCTCCGACGTATAATCTTAAAGATTATGTTGAAGATTATGAATCCTTGCAGGAACTTCCTGATTCTCCCATGTTCGACCGCTGTACCTACGGACTTTATCTTCCGGGTTCTACTTTCAAGACCATTACCGCTACTGCTGGCATGAATGAGGGAGTTGTAACAGGCGACACGACTTTATATTGTAATCAGATTTATAATTTTCATGGCTATCCGTTTTCATGTACGGGCTGGCATGGGAATATAGGGGTAAGCCATGCAATAGAAGTGTCATGTAACTGTTATTTCTATGAACTTTCCTCACAGCTCGGAATAGACAACATCACAAAGTATGCGAAACTTTACGGACTTGGTGAAAGTACGGGCATTGAAACAGGCGATGCGGAAGGATTTCTTTGTAATCCCGAAACTTTTGCGGAACGCAATCAGCCTTGGTATATAGGTTATGTTATACAGGCAGGTATTGGAAATCAGGACTGCGGATTCACACCTTTACAGCTTGCAGTAGTGGCAAGTACGATAGCAAACAGGGGAATACGCTATAAACCTTATCTTGTGGACAGTCTCTACACATACGGTTCAAATGAACTCATTAAAAAGACTGAACCGAAAGTCGCAGGAAAAATTGAACTTAATTATGCTGAAACTTACAATTATATAATCAGCGGTATGATGGCAGCAGCGAACAATATGCCTGCACAGTATACGCTTTCCGACCTTGGTTACAGCGTTGCAATAAAAACAGGTACACCTCAGACAGACCAGAATGATTTAAGTAAACAAAATTCGCTTTTCATAGGATTTGCACCTGCTGACAATCCTGAAGTTGCATTTGCAGGAGTAATTGAGGGCGGTGAATTTTCAAAGTATATGATAAGGGATATACTTCTTGCATATCAGGAATGCTACGGAATAAACGGTTCAAAGCCTACAGCAACGCTTCCGCCTGAAAATCGTCCCTCTGAAACAACAACCACTGCTACAGAAACTTCACTTACAACTACTTCCGTTACAACAGCGGTTTCGACTGTTTCTGTTTCGTCTGCAAATACGGAAAGCACATCTGCCACAACAGTTGTTTCTGATAAGTCGGAAAGTACAGAATCTGCTACAGGTCTTACAGTAGTATCTTTTGCACTTCCTGCAACTACCACACAGACTGTTACGACTGCTGTTACAGTCACACCGGATTTGCAGTAATATAAAAAGCGGAGAAATTATTTCTCCGTTTTTTGTTGGATAATATAATATAAAATGTATAGATTTGTCTGTTGATAATTGTATAAAGTTCTGAAAATTGTGAAAGTTTGAAGATAATACTTGATTTCTTGTAAAAAGGTGGTAAAATATTATTAGCACTCGGAGAAAGAGAGTGCTAATAATAAAAGATAATATTTCACATCTGATTTTAATATCATTTGTATGTGGATTGTAACAGGAGGTAATTTTTATGAATATCAAACCTTTACAGGACAGAGTGGTTCTGAAAATGGCAGAAGCCGAAGAAACAACGGAAAGCGGTATCATTCTTTCAGGTTCAGCTAAAGAAAAGCCTGAATTTGCAGAAGTTATTGAAGTAGGTCCTGGAACTTCTGATGTAAAAATGGAAGTAAATAAGGGCGATAAGGTTCTTATTTCCAAATATTCAGGTACAAATATAAAACTTAAAGGCGAAGAATTTATCATTGTTAAAATGGAAGATATTCTCGCTGTTGTAGACTAATATAAAGGAGATTGATTTATCATGGCTAAAGATATTAAATACGGTGAAGAAGCAAGAAAGGCTCTCCAGACTGGTATTGACAAACTCGCTGATACAGTAAGAATAACAATGGGTCCTAAGGGCAGAAACGTAGTTCTTGATAAAAAATTCGGAGCTCCACTCATCACAAATGACGGTGTTACAATTGCCAAGGATATTGAACTTGATGACGCTTTTGAAAATATGGGAGCTCAGCTTGTAAAAGAAGTTGCTACAAAAACAAACGATGCAGCAGGTGACGGTACAACAACTGCTACTCTTCTTGCACAGTCAATCGTTAAGGAAGGCATGAAGAATATTGCAGCAGGTGCTAATCCTATGATTCTTAAAAAGGGTATCGCAAAGGCTGTTGATACTGCTGTAAAGGCAATCGTAGAAAATTCAAAGGCTGTTGAAGGTACAGAAGATATTGCAAGAGTAGGTACTGTTTCATCTGCTGATGAAAACGTTGGAAAACTTATCGCAGAAGCTATGGAAAAAGTTACTTCTGACGGTGTTATCACTATCGAAGAAAGCAAGACTGCTGAAACATACAGCGAAGTTGTTGAAGGTATGCAGTTCGACCGTGGTTACATCTCTCCTTATATGGTAACTGATACTGATAAAATGGAAGCCGTTTATGATGATGCTTATATTCTTATTACAGATAAGAAGATTTCATCTATTCAGGACATTCTCCCACTCCTCGAACAGATTGTAAAAATGGGCAAGAAACTTGTCATCATTGCTGAGGACGTTGAGGGCGAAGCTCTTACTACAATTATTCTTAACAACCTCAGAGGAACTTTCAAGGTTGCAGCAGTAAAAGCTCCGGGATTCGGTGACAGACGTAAAGAAATGCTTAAAGATATTGCAGTTCTTACAGGTGGTGAAGTTATTTCAAGTGAACTTGGTCTTGAACTCAATGAAACAAAGATTGAACAGCTTGGTCAGGCTAAACAGGTAGTAATTCAGAAAGAAAATACTATCATTGTTGACGGAGCAGGTTCAAAAGAAGAAATCAAGTCAAGAGTTGCACAGATTCGTTCAGCAATCGAAACAACAACATCTGATTTCGACCGTGAAAAGCTTCAGGAAAGACTTGCAAAACTCGCAGGCGGTGTAGCAGTTATCAAAGTTGGTGCAGCTACTGAAATCGAAATGAAAGAAAAGAAACTCCGTATTGAAGATGCTCTTGCAGCTACAAAGGCAGCAGTAGAAGAAGGTATCGTTGCAGGTGGCGGTACTGCATTTATCAATGCAATTCCTGCTGTTGAAGCTATAATTCCTGAACTTGAGGGCGATGAAAAGACAGGTGCAAGAATTATCCTCAAGGCACTTGAAGCTCCCGTAAGACAGATTGCAGAAAATGCAGGTCTTGAAGGCAGTGTAATCGTTGACAAGATTGTAAATTCAGGAAAGACAGGTTACGGCTTTGACGCTTACAACGAAGTTTATACAGATATGATTCCTGCTGGTATCGTTGACCCGACTAAAGTAACACGTTCAGCACTCCAGAACGCTGCATCTGTTGCCTCAATGGTACTCACAACAGAAAGCCTTGTTGCAGACATCAAGGAAGAAAATCCAGCTCCTGCAATGCCTGCTGGCGGTATGGGCGGAATGTATTAATAAAAATTTCCATAGAAATGAAAAGCGAATCCGATTTTTCGGATTCGCTTTATTTTTCTTTCTGCATTTCAAGGAGGGTTTCAGCACGTTCCATAAGTTTTAATTTATTTTCATCTGAAAGTTTTCCGTAAATTTCAAGTAGTTCAAAATCTTCTTTTGACAACATATCTGTTGTATCTCTTGAAAGTCCCAGAATATAATCAACACTTACACTGCAAAACCGTGCTAAGTCAATTATATAATTTATTGGAACTTTAGTTAATCCGCGTTCATAACGGCTTATTTCCTGTTGAGTTATTCCAAATTCTTCAGCAAGTTCATACTGACTGCATTTCTTTTTACGGACATTAACGAGGTTCGGGTATAAATATAAGTGATTTTGCATAATAATCAGTCACTCCTTTTGTTATAATCTACAAATTTATTTTACAACAAAAATGATGTATTGACAAAAGTATAATTAGCTGTTATAATATATTTATACAACTAATTAGTTGTTATAATACTAATTTAAGGAGTGGTTTGAATGAAAAAATCAAAAAAGGCTTTATGTTCTGCGATTGCTGTTTTAACACTTTTTACAGGTGTTTCAATTCCGTCAAATGTTTCATCCGATAATGGTATGAAATCCAGTTCAATCGTACAGGTTATGGATGCTGATGCATCATCATCATCAGTAGTAAGAGGACGCTTTAATGGTCAATATTGGACAGGACTTGTAAATATCTGTTCACCAAACCCTAATAAACCTTGCAAAATAAAAATTTGCACTTTTAGTGCTGACGGTTGGAGAAGTGGAGGCACTATTGATTATGTGGTGTATTCAAATGGCAGATATGTTACACAAAGGTATGGAGTTGGAACAGTAGCATATGTAAAACTGCCAGCAGGTTATAGTTGCTATCAGATAAAAATAAAGCCCCATAATTATGGTTCTGGTATTATAGCTTCAGGCAGAAATTTTACAAATAGCGGAAAATGTTCAATGTGGAGCATTGACTACTAAGAATAATTGTTGATTATGATAAATGAAACTAAGCGAATCTGATTTTTTTCGGGTTCGCTTTATTTTAGTCAATAAAAAATATTCAATTGTGCAAGATTTATAAAAAAGAAAGATAATATTGTTAAATTAACAGAAATTTTATGAAAAGGATTGATTTTTTGTGCATAATGATGTATAATATATTTACTATAATTTATTTAGGAGGATTGAAAAATGAAGAAGACATTTTCCGTATTACTTTCGGGCATAATTTGTTTTTCGGTATCAGTTTCACCAATGTTCAGTGCGAATGCTGTGGAAACATCTGCTGATTCGGAAGAAAATCCCTACAGACATGAAATTGAACTTGAATATTATTATGCAGAAAATTCAATGGGTACTAATAATGACGGCATATCAGCAAGAAACAATCTGCTCAATATGTGGGGAAATGCCGACTATCCCCATAACTTTGAGAACATTGACTACTATTCAACCGTAATAGACCATATTACAGTAAACTTTACTGTGGAGGGTATAGGAACAGATTCTGAACTTGTTGACGAAGACGGCAATGTAAAAGAACCGTATTACGCATGGCTCTGCGGTTCTATAGGAGCCAACAGCGGTTGGAATATCGGTGATAAGAATATTCCCTATGTTGAAATAAAGGGTGACGGTGACTACAGTCTAACATGGGATTTGGAAAGTGATTCTGAAACTATTGACTGTCTTATATTGCAGACAAATATAAACTACTACAATTACGTTCCCGAAGACGTTGAGGCAAGCAACATACTTGACAGTACAGTAAGGCTTAAAGTTAATTCCGTGACTACTCTTCAGGAAGGCTGGACTCGTTACGGTGACGCAAACCTTGACGGAAAAGTAACTCTTGCGGACTGTGTAGCAGTTTTGCAGTATATTGCAAATTCAGACAAATACTATCTTACTTCCGCAGCCCGTGAATCAGCAGACGTTTTCAATAATGGTGACGGTCTTTCAGGACAGGACGCTCTTATGATACAGAAGTGCGATATAGGAACAATTTCTCCTGATGACCTTGTACCGCCTGAACAATCCGCTGAAACAACAACTGTAGCGGAAGAGACTATTCTTATAACAACTTCGGTTGAAACGACCGTTGCAGAACCAGTCCTTGAATGACTTGTATTAAAAATAAAAATCCGAACTGAAAAGTTCGGACTTTTTATTATTTGTTTTTCTTTAATTTTCTGAGAGTATAACCTTCATTTATTTTGAGTTCGCCACGGTCGATAGCGAGTGCATAGTCAGGAACGTCCTTGGTTATTGTAGTACCAGCGGCAGTATATACACCTTTTCCGAGTTTCACGGGAGCGATAAGGCTTGTATTGCTTCCTATGAAACTGTAGTCACCTATTACACATCTGCTTTTTGAAACACCATCAAAGTTTACGGTAACAGTACCTGCACCGATATTGGCTTTTTTTCCGATGTCGCTGTCACCTACATATACAAGATGAGCAATAGCGGTTTTACTTCCTATAGTGGAATTTTTAATTTCCACGAAGTCGCCTATTTTTGCACCGCTTTTTATAAGGCTTTCGGGACGGATATGTACATAAGGACCTATTTCAACACCGCTTTCTATTTCGGAATCGTAAGCATGAGCGGTGTTTACAGTTACATTGTTACCGATTTTGCAGTTTTCTATAACGGAGTTAGGACCTATTACACAGCCTGAACCGATTTTTGTATTTTTTCTCAATATAGTACCAGGGAGAACAGAAGTGCCAGCTTCTATTTCAACGTGTCTTTCTATTATAATGCCGTCAGTACATATAAAGCTTACACCGTTGACAAGATGTTTTTCTATTACCTGATTTCTTGCATAGTTATTGAGTTCAAGGAGGTCTTTTCTGTCGTTTGCACCTTTTATGATGTCAGGATTTTCAGACTTGTAAGCACCTGCATTTTTTCCTTCTGAAATAGCGATTGAAATTGTATCGGTCAAATAGTATTCATTCTGAGCGTTATCATTTTTTATTTTTCCGAGCAGGTCGATAAGGTCAGCGGTTCTGAACCAGTAAGCACCCGAATTTACTTCTTTTATTTTTTTCTGTTCATCAGAAGCGTCTTTCTGTTCGACTATTCCGCTTATACCGCCTTTTGTACGGATAATTCTGCCATAGCCGTGAGGATTTTCGAGTTCGGCAGTGATTACTGTTACAGAATTTTCGTTCTGTTTATGGAGCATGAGGGAATCCTTTATAGTATCGGAATCAATAAACGGAGCATCACCGCAAAGAATAAGTGTATTGTCCTGAGTATCTTCCTGAAGAAACGGTACAGCCTGCATAACAGCGTGACCTGTTCCGAGACGTTCAGCCTGTAAAGCGGTTTTGTATCTTCCACCGAGGTATTCGTCAATCATTTCGCCCTTGAATCCCTTGATTACGCATATATCAGAAATTCCTGCATTTTCACAGGCTGATATGACCCATTCAAGCATAGGTTCGCCGAGAACCTGAAAAAGCGGTTTTGGCATATCAGCTTTCATGCGTTTGCCCTGTCCGCCTGCAAGAATAATAGCTTTGTTCATGTTTTTCTACTCCCTTTCATCATTGAATTTTATTTTTGAAAAAAATGTGCTACTTATATTATTACAAACATTAACAATAAATGCAAGTCTTTTTTCTTATATTTATTTCTTTTCACAAATTTTTGTGTAATATGCTACAAAACTAACTAATAAATTTTCACTATATATATATAGTAATTTTTGGAATTATGTGTTATAATATATATAAGTCGAAAGGAAATGAAAATTTTCTTTCGGTAAAGTTTAAAACTGGAGGTATACAACCAATGGCAAAGAAATACTGTTACCTTTTTACAGAAGGTAATGCTACAATGAGAGAACTTCTCGGCGGTAAGGGTGCTAACCTTGCTGAAATGACCAACATCGGTCTTCCTGTTCCACAGGGCTTCACTATCACTACAGAGGCTTGTACTCAGTACTATGAAGACGGCGGTATCAGTGATGAAATTCAGGCTGAAATCAATGAATACATCATCAAAATGGAAGAAATCACAGGCAAGAAGTTCGGAGATAAGGAAAATCCTCTCCTCGTATCTGTTCGTTCAGGTGCAAGAGCTTCAATGCCAGGTATGATGGATACAATCCTCAACCTTGGTCTTAACGAAACTGTTGTTAATACAATTGCTGAAAAGTCTGGCAACGCTCGCTGGGCTTGGGACTGCTACAGAAGATTCATTCAGATGTATTCAGATGTAGTTATGGAAGTAGGAAAGAAGTATTTTGAACAGCTTATCGACAAGATGAAGGAAGACAGAGGCGTTCAGCAGGACGTTGAACTCAATGCTGATGACCTCAAGGAACTCGCTAATCAGTTCAAGGCTGAATATAAGTCAAAGATTGGTTCAGATTTCCCTGATGACCCCAAGGAACAGCTTAACGGTGCTATAAAGGCTGTATTCCGTTCATGGGATAACCCAAGAGCTAACGTTTACAGACGTGATAATGATATTCCTTTCTCATGGGGTACTGCTGTAAACGTACAGTCAATGGCATTCGGTAATATGGGCGATGACTGCGGTACAGGTGTTGCATTTACACGTGACCCTGCTACAGGTGAAAAGAAGCTCATGGGCGAATTTCTTAAAAACGCACAGGGCGAAGACGTTGTTGCTGGTGTTCGTACTCCTATGCCTATTCAGCAGATGGCTGACGAATTCCCAGAAGCTTATGAAGAATTTGTAAAGGTTTGCAACATTCTTGAAAGCCACTATCACGATATGCAGGATATGGAATTTACTGTTGAAAACAAGAAACTCTATATGCTCCAGTGCCGTAACGGTAAGAGAACTGCTCAGGCTGCTCTTAAGATTGCCTGCGACCTCGTTGATGAAGGCATGAAGACAGAAAAAGAAGCTGTTGCAATGATTGACCCAAGAAACCTTGATACTCTTCTCCACCCACAGTTCGATACTGCTGCTCTTAAGGCTGCTACTCCTCTCGGCAAAGGTCTTGGTGCTTCACCTGGTGCTGCTTGCGGTAAGGTTGTATTCACTGCTGATGACGCTGTTGCATGGGCTGAAAAAGGTGAAAAGGTTATACTTGTTCGTCTTGAAACATCACCTGAAGATATTACAGGTATGAAAGCTGCTCAGGGTATCCTTACAGTTCGTGGCGGTATGACTTCTCACGCTGCTGTTGTTGCTCGTGGTATGGGCGAATGCTGTGTATCAGGCTGTGGCGACATCAAGATGGACGAAGCTAACAAGAAGTTTGAACTCGGTGGAAAAACCTTCGTTGAAGGTGACTTCATCTCTATTGACGGTACAACAGGTAATATCTATGAAGGTATCATCAATACTGTTGATGCTCAGATTGCAGGCGAATTCGGAAGAATTATGGCTTGGGCTGACAAATACAGAAAACTTAAGGTAAGAACAAACGCTGATACACCTGCTGACGCTAAGAAGGCTCGTGAACTCGGTGCTGAAGGTATCGGTCTCTGCCGTACAGAGCATATGTTCTTTGACCCTGAAAGAATCGCTGCATTCCGTGAAATGATTTGCTCAGATACTGTTGAAGAAAGAGAAGCTGCTCTCGCTAAGATTGAACCTATGCAGCAGGCTGACTTTGAAGCTCTTTATGAAGCTCTCGAAGGTAACCCTGTTACTATCCGTTTCCTTGACCCACCTCTCCACGAATTTGTTCCTACAGAAGAAGCTGATATTGAAGCTCTTGCTGCTGCTCAGGGCAAATCCGTTGAAGCTATCAAGAACATTATTGCAGGACTTCACGAATTCAACCCAATGATGGGTCACAGAGGCTGCCGTCTTGCAGTAACATATCCTGAAATCGCTAAAATGCAGACAAATGCTATCATCAAGGCTGCTCTCAACGTTAAGAAGAATCACCCAGACTGGAACGTTAAGCCTGAAATTATGATTCCTCTTGTTGGCGATGTTAAGGAATTCAATTTCGTTAAGAAGGTTGTTGTTGAAACTGCTGATGCTGCTATCGCTGCTGCTGAATCAGACCTCACATACGAAGTTGGTACAATGATTGAAATTCCAAGAGCTGCTCTTACTGCTGATGAAATCGCTAAGAATGCTGACTTCTTCTGTTTCGGTACTAACGACCTCACACAGATGACATACGGCTTCTCACGTGATGATGCAGGCAAGTTCCTTGGTGCATACTATGACAAGAAGATTTTTGAGAATGACCCATTCGCTAAACTCGACCAGACTGGTGTAGGCAAGCTCATGAAGATGTCCATTGACCTCGGAAAGCCTGTTAATCCGGCTCTTCACTGCGGTATCTGTGGTGAACACGGTGGTGACCCGACATCTGTTGAATTCTGCCACAAGATTGGTCTTGACTACGTTTCATGCTCACCTTTCCGTGTACCGATTGCTCGTCTTGCTGCTGCTCAGGCTGCTATTGCTGACGAAAAGTAATTCTGTTTACGGAATCCGAATGACACAATAAAATAGAACCCCTGCGGAGTAATTTCCGTAGGGGTTTTTTATAAAAAGGAGGAAAAATAATGTTTGAACAGGTAAAATTACCTTACTCATACGATTCTCTCGAACCTTATATTGATGCTCTTACAGTGGAAATACATTATTCAAAGCATCATGCAGCTTATACTAAAAATTTTAATGACGCTGTTGAAAAAGCAGGTATGACAGGAAAAAATGTAATTGAAGTACTTTCTTCGATAGATAGTGCAGACCCTTCATTACAAAATACTCTCCGTAATAACGGAGGCGGATACTATAATCACAATCTTTATTTTTCTACCCTGTCACCAAATCCGAAAAAAGTTCCCGAAGGTGAACTTGCTGAAAAGATAAACAGTACATTTGGAAGTCTTGAAGAACTTATTGAAAAGCTTTCAAAATCCGCATCAGGTCAGTTTGGTTCAGGCTGGGCATGGCTTTC
>Ga0326514_10003112_pt1 | contig 10516 bp, 10 predicted proteins | sample 3_2548_0518_D_FD_203653 | JGI IMG/M metagenome (GOLD analysis project Ga0326514, IMG submission 203653) | Bovine rumen microbial communities from UC Davis, California, United States - 3_2548_0518 | ecosystem: Host-associated > Mammals > Digestive system > Stomach > Rumen | place: USA... | reverse complement strand
CACTGCCGGCGACCTGCCCGCTCCCGGTCAGGCTGCTGCCCGCCGCTTCGTGCTCAACTTCGGCGACGGTGACGAGACCACAGGCATCATTTCAATTGACAATGGACAATTGATAATTGACAATTCCTTGGATGCATGGTACACCCTCGACGGTCGCCGCCTCACGGGCAAGCCCACGGCGAAGGGGCTATATATAAACAATGGTAGGAAGGTAGTGATTAAGTAACAATATCTCTACGGACTCAAAGGACTCAAAGGACAAGTACCAGAAAAATTTAAAGAAGATATGAGAAGAATTGAATTATGTATGATTGCTGCTGCGCTGACATCCAGCCTGACATTGACATCGTGTTCCAACGATGACAGCCCCGTAGGCGGAAACCCACAGGAAGAGACTCCTGTCCAGCCCTCGCAGCAGAAGAGGGTGAGCCAGATGACTACCTATTCGCTGAAAGACGGGGAAAGATTGTTAAAAGACGTTGACCAATGCACGTACGACAGCCAGGGCCGGATCAAGGAATGGAAAAACTTCGACAATAGCACTGGCGAGCAGCGACTTGACCACTGGGCAGAATTCTCGTATTCAGACAGTCAGATTTACACCGTCAGAAAGTTGGCCTCTTATTCTGATGCTCCCACCTCTGTGACTGAGACCTACTTCGATATGGATAGCGAGGGGCGCATTGTGAAAAGGAGCATTTATTCGTACCGCGAAGGTAGCCCACGGCCTGAAGCGCCGCAGGCCATCAGCACATACGAATATGACGGACAGGGCCGAATGATCAGCCATACCTTTGCCTACGAGAAAAAAGACTACGATTGGCAGGATGGCGATATGCTCACCGTGACGAACTACGAATGGCAGAATGACAATATCCACACGGTGACAGTGCTAAATGAAGAGGGTGCAGTGAAGTCGGTGAGGACATACGAACCGTCTGACATAACGGCAGACCGTGTGATACCCGTCGATTTTAACGATTGTGAAGACTGGCTCGCTGCGTATGGATTCTTCGGAAAGACGAGCCGTTTCCTGCCTGCCTCGGAGAGTATTAAAGTATATGCTAAAGACAAGTTGTTCACCGTAGAAGACATTCGATTCACATACGTGATCACCGACGGCCTCGTCACCACCATCAGCCAGAAGATTGAAAACAATATCATCTTGCTTAATAAAGCCAGTTCTGCTGAATATGAGACTACGGTAGAGTGGAAGTGACACTGTCGGTATTCGGCACCTTCGTGCGCTTTGTCGATATGGGCAGCACGTGGGTCAACCTGCTGTGCTATCCCTTCGTGGCGGTTACTTCGATTTTGGCGGCAGCGACGAAGGTTATACTGACGATGCCCGCTAATTTAGTAGCCACATAACTATTGGATAACAGAAAGTGATTATGAAAAAGAATTTCCTTTTATTGACAATCGCCCTTGTGTGCATGGTGGCACAGAGGGCATGGGCCGAGAGCGTGACGTTCAACGTGCGCTCATGGGATGACGTGAACAAAAAGGTTGTCACCACCACCGACACCAAGGACTGCACCGTGCTTGCGGGCAATCCCGGTGAGTGGATGATGCTCGGAAGCAGCAGCGACCAAGACGCCCACTACTACGTGGTGAAGGGCGACGTGGAGTACAAGACGCTGAACGTCTCCGGCGATGCACACATCATTCTCTCGGACAATGCCCAGCTGACGTGCACAGGCGGCATCAAGGTGGAGAAGACGAACAACAACGCCCGCCTCTTCATCTACAGCCAGAGCGATGGCGACAGTCAGGGCCGCCTCGTCGTCACCAACAGCTACGAAGACGCAGCAGGCATCGGCGGTGGACAAAATACGACGTGTGGAGAAATCACCATCCACGGCGGCAACCTCACCGTCACGGGTGGCGAAGGAGCCGCAGGAATTGGCGCGGGAGGATATGAAACGGAATGCAGCTTTACAGGCATACCTCCCTTGTTCTTTACCACGGAAGACCATATTTCGACCGACGGCACCACTACCGTCTATGGCGGCAGCGTCACAGCGACTGGCGGCAAAAAAGGTGCGGGCATAGGCGGCGGAGCGAAAGCAAAAGGCGGCGTCTTCCGTTTATACGATGGTACGGTGACGGCCACGGGGGGCAACTATGGCTCAGGCATCGGTGGCGGATGGCTTGGCAAAGGCGGCACGGCTTATATCTATGGAGGCAAGCTGAATGCCTACGGCGGTGAGGACGGCTCAGGCATCGGCGGCGGCGAAGGTGGCCGGGGCGGTCAGACGCATATCTGCGGCGGAACGGTTAGAGCCGAGGGAAAGAGCTACGGTGCAGGAATCGGCGGCGGTGAATCCTACTCTGGCGGCACAGTTCACATCACAGGCGGCACAGTGACCGCCATTGCCGGCATGGACTGCAAGGGGCGCGAGGAAAATGGCGGTTGCGCCGTTGGCTGCGGAGGCATGGAAGGAAAAGATAGCGGCTATGCCGGAACCATTAACATTCCCGACGATTATAAAGTGACAGCCGGCGACGCTGAGGACAACATCGAGCGCGTCTTTACCACTGGCGAGCGTGTCGGTGCCTGCATCTGGCGCAACTATGTGAAAATAGAGCCGTGCGACCACACCACCCCCGACGTGGGCACCGACCATGCCGGGGCTGTCTCCTATACCATCGACGGAGATAAGCACACCAGGCACTGCCGCTACTGCGCCTACACACAGCAGGAGGCTCATCAATATAACAATTTAAATATATGTAGCGTCTGCTTAAAGACTGGCGAAACGGACAACGACCTATGGAGCGTGACGCTCTATCGGGCATCGTCGGCAAACAGCACAGACTATGACAATGCCAACTCTGTGGTGATGAAGGTGGTGAAGGGCCAGACGTTTACCGTTCCTGCTGTCAGTGCCACCGAGGGGCTTACGCTGATGGGTTACGCAACATCCCCTGTCGGACTCAGCAGTATCATCGAGATGAAGGACAGCGAGACGCTGACGGCGGTAGGCGCGGTCATCACACCAACGGCCGACATGAGCCTTTACCCCCGCTATCGCTACCTCTACGTGCCCACCTGGACATGGAACGATGAAGACGTAACAGCGACACTGAGCATCGTGTGCAGCGCACTGAGCAGCGAAGCTGTCAACGTCACCAATATCACCTACTCCACCGACGGAGACATCAAGACTGCCACCGGCTCCTACGAGCACGATGGAGCCACCTATACGTTTACCGACACTTACCTCCTGCCAGTGGAAGAACCGCTCGTACTGCGCGATGCTGCCAGCAACGAAGAGGCCCTGGACGATTTTGAGGGAAGAAAAGTGAAGACCCTCATGCTCAGCGGGCGCACACTCTATGAGGACGGCTCGTGGAACACGCTTTGCCTGCCCTTCAGCCTCAACGAGACGGAGCTATATACATATCTCAACCCCAGCGCTGTGAAGACCCTCAGCACCACCAGCTACGACAGAGAGACGGGCACGCTGACGCTGAACTTTGTTGATGTCACGACCATCGAGGCAGGCAAGCCTTATCTCATCAAGTGGACAAACGGCTCGAAAAGAACAAACCCCATCTTCAACAACGTCATCATCAATAATAGCTCGACACCCGTCACGTCCGACTACGCGGACTTCTGTGGCTTCTTCTCGCCCGTCAGCCTGACGGGAGGCGACAAGAGCGTGCTCTACCTCGGTGCTAACAACACGCTCTACTATCCTTCGGCTGATAAGACAGTCAATTCCTGCCGCGCCGTATTCCGGCTGAAGGGCATCGAGGCCGGCGACCTGCCTCAGCAGGCTCGCCGTTTCGTGCTCAACTTCGGCGACGGCGACGAGACCACGGGCATCATTTCAATTGACAATGGACAATTGATAATTGACAATTCCTTGGATGCATGGTACACCCTCGACGGTCGCCGCCTCACGGGCAAGCCCACGGCGAAGGGGCTATATATAAACAATGGTAGGAAGGTAGTAATTAAATAGCACTATACAATGAAAAAGATTTTAATGATGGCCACAGCCGCCATGATGGCTGCAACAAACCTCTCTGCACAGGAGGAAGAAGTAGTGAACGCGTATTTCACCACGGGCGAGATGCCCGACATGATGGTGTTCCTGCCTGGTCCGCCCGACAGCACGTCGGTGGCGTTTATGAACGACGTGGCCCGCTACTACTGGGGCAAGGAGATGCGCAAGGACCCGGAGCGTGCCGCCGAGGCCACCCGCGACGCCGTGTATGGACTGGAGACCATCCTCACTGAGTTTGAGGAGGCGTTTGGCATGAAGATTAGCAAGGAGGACACGCCCGAAATCTACAAGGTGCTGCTCGAAGGTACCGCCACGTGCGACAGCATCTGCACCCGTCCCAAGCGCGAGTACATGCGCCGCCGCCCCTTCATGGTGTTCAACGAGCCGACGCTCTATCCCGAGGACGAGCCGGCACTGCGCAAGAACGGCTCCTTCCCCTCCGGCCACACGCTGCTGGGCTGGAGTTCGGCACTGCTGATGATGGAAATCAACCCCAACCGCGCCACTGAAATCATGGCCCGCGGCTACCGCTACGGCGAGAACCGCCTCGTGGTGGGTGCCCACTGGCAGAGCGACACCGACGCCGCCCGCCTGGCTGCCTCAGTGGCCTACGCCCGTCTGCACACCAGCGAGCGATTCCTGGAGCAGATGCGGAAGGCACGCGAGGAATTCCAGCGGCTGAAGGGCGAGACCGTCGGTGTCCGCCCGGCGCAGGTCGTGGAGTATCCCGCCGCCACTGGTGTCTACACCCTGCAAGGCATCCCAGCCACCGACTCCACCCGCGGCATCGTCATCGAGGGCAACACAAAAGTCGTCAGGAAATAATGAGTCCTATGCCAGAAGATAGAAATCAGGGAAAAATTTGTTCGGTCGTGCAGTTCATCATCTGCTACACGATTGCAGTATTGGCTATAGGGCTGGTGCTGCTTGTGGCCATGGCCCTCACGGGATGCCAGCATGAGGGGCCGGAGGTGAAGGCCGTGGGTGGCGTGCTGGAGGGGATGGTTGTCACAGACAGCGTTTCGGAACAGGTGAAGGTGGCCATCGGTAAAGCCATCGAGAGCCGCGCCTACGAGTGCCTGCTACGCGACGAGGCAGAGGACATCAGCGTGTGGAGCCTGACCAGCGAGGCAACGGAGGGCTGGGGACTCGTGATTGAGAAAGCAAGCAGGCTGAACATCTTCCCCGACATACGCCACAGCCGTCAGCCCCGCGCACAGCGCAATCCCATCAGCGGCGACATCTGGCTTGTGGCGAGTGCGATGGAAGGGACGGGCGTAGCCGTGGAGCGGCCCTACCTCGTGCGGTTCCACAATGACCGACAGGCATACATCGCCGCCACCATCGACCCCTACGACATGCAGCAAGCACTCTGCCAGCGGCTGCGCTACGCCGTAGAGGGCCGAGAGGTGACGCTCTATGACGGCGATCAGCATCTCGTCACGGTGGTCGTTAACGAGACGAACATGGGCGACCTCTACGAAGATGCCGTGTGGATAGGCGAGCAACTGACCTACGAGGCCGACAGCGACGGGCTGACGGTCTGCGTCACGCCCGGCCTCAGTTTCAACACGGGCCTCGTGCTCCACTACGGCGAAATGCCCACGCTGAAGGCCCGCGTCACGCTCGACGATAACGGCACGTTCACGCTGGGTTGCATCAAAGTGAGGTCGGACGAGGAAATCATCACCGAATTCTACCGAGCCGTGCTGGGCGAGAAGGAAATGACCGAACAGATGCTCAAGGAAAGCCTGCCGCCGAAGATGCTTGAAACGCTCTGGGAGGCCGATTACGACGATACTTACTCGTGGTGGGTCTTCCGCACCGGGCAGCAGGACGGCCCCTCGGACAAGTCGGCTCTGGAGAGCATCAAGCCCCTGGGCGACGGCTGGTATCGGGTCACTTTCACCGACATGGGCACTCGCGGCATCACCGACGTGAGGATGGACGGTGGCAAGATTTCCGACTATCGCACTCATCGTTCAACTAATTGATTGAAGAATAATATGAATAAGAAACGGATTTGGATGCTGGTCGCCATCCTGACCGTCTGCACCATCACAGTCGGTTGTGGCCGCAACCGCCAGGCAGACCGGCAACAGAGCGCGGAACAGCGGACGGCAGAAGCCAAAATCGAAGAACCGAAGCCTGCCTTTGAAGGCACCTATCTGGACGAGAACAACTCGCCGAACCTGCTCATCGAGCCGAAGGGCACCGGCATGTATCGGCTGGAAATAGGCATCTTCCGACTGACCACACTGAGCGACGCAGTGGGCAAGGTGGACGGCGACAGGCTGGAGTTCACTGCCACCGACGCGGCGGGCAACCCCATCGGCGGCGACATCACCCTGTGCGGCGACACCGCCACCGTCACCTTCACGCACTCCACCTGGGCACTCATCGAGACGGGCGCCCAGTTCCAGTACGTGCGTCAGAAAGCCTCGAAGAGCAAGATAACGGCAGAGATGGCATTCGAAGGAGTCAGCAACTACTGCCACAGCGCATACAACTGGAGTGCTGCGGAAGACAATCCCGACATCATGGGACTGGAGATGGGCGAGGAGACCGATTCAGCCTATCATGTGGTGTTCCGCAGTTACACGGGTGCGCTGGTGAACTTCTATGTTGATAAAGCAAGTGGCACAACGCGGATGGTAGAATATGTCCCTGCTCTCGGCAGGCAGGAAGAGGCTGGAACCATGAATCTCTTCGAGTACTTAAAGCAATAAAGAGACAGACCAGACAAAGGATGATGCCATCCTGCCAGGCCTGCAGGTGCAAGTAAAGAACAATGTTTTGACAGGTTAGTAGTTTTTTGAGAAGGTAGAAAGTATTGTTATTAAGGATAACGATTTCCGTACCCGCCTCGTCGCCGATGACGAGACGGGTACATCTTTTTATCAAGCCAATGCTTTCCGATAGTTCCGCTCTATCATCTTTTCGATGTCACTTTCCCGATAGAGCGTTTTGCCGCGCAGTTCGATGAAGGAAATCTGTCGCTCGTTGCGATATTCCTGCAACGTGCGGCGACTGACTTTCAGCAAAGCGGCCACCTCGGCATCGGTCAACAGCCGTTCACCATTCAGCACGGGGTGGTAGTCCGCCATCAGTTGTTCGGCCTTGCGGCTTGCCTTCCGCAAGGTCGAAAGCGCCTGCATGATACTTTCGTCGCGCAGGGTCAGGACATTTTCATATGCTTCCATTTTTACCTTATTATTTTTGCTGGTTGATATACTTTCCCGACTGTCTTAGCACCAGTTCCACCTCCTCGGGACGGTAGTAGAACTTGCGCCCTATCTGGGCGTAGCCAATCTTATGTCTGGAGCGCAGTTCCTGTAGTGAGCGGGGACTGAGGCGCAGCAACTGGCACACCTCATCACCATCCATCCACTTCCACCGCCGCCTGTCCTCACACTTGCGGGCCAACGACTCGACCCGCGCCGTGAGCAGTTGCATCTCCTGCAGCATCTGCTCGAAGGCTTTCCGTTCAATAGCAATTATCTCCATTCTTCAAATATTCCTCTTGCGGCGCATATACGATAATTGCGACAGATACGGCACGGCTTGCCATAACTGTCGCAAAGCATAAGAAAAATATTATGCATCTTTACTTGCTGGCTTAAAAAAATCGTACCTTTGCATAAGAGTACTAGTCATCACAGTAATAACAAACGTTTTAAGACAATGAAAAAACTATTTTATTGGGTGTTTGCCGCCACCCTCGTCTGAGGCGAAGGTATGCTTACGTTGTGCACCAATAATTCTGCCGACAATCCCGTTGTCACCCCACGACAGCGCGTCATCAACTTCGAAGGTATCGACACACCCGCGACATGGGCGGTCTCGTCATGCAAGACGTCCGCATCGTGCGCTTCGACATGCTCGTGAGGAGCGGCAAACTCGCCAAGGCCACCGCTGCCGACGAGGGAATGAATATGCTTACAAAGCCTGAAAAAGTGTTTTTCCACAACACGAATCTGATGTACTGTCTGACTCCGAAGACCTCGGTGGGAACATTGCGTGAGACGTATCTCGCATCTCAATTGGCTGTCGGTCATCAGCTCAGCATGCCTGAACAAGGCGACCTGGTGGCTGACGGCAAATGGCTCTTTGAAGTAGGGGGCAAATCCAAGGGATTCTCTCAAATCAAGGGAGTAGAAAACAGATTTGTTGTCAGCGACAACATCGAAATCGGCTATGACACCAAGATTCCGTTATGGCTCTTCGGCCTTCTTTATTGAGCTCTGTATCTCACCTTGCCGCCCTGAATATACAGGCCGCTGGGGGCTGCGATTCTGTGACCGGAGGGAGCATAGAACACTTTTTCGTCGTCATCCGGCTCTGTCTTTTCAACCGAGGTGTCTGTAATGGGCCGGATGCTGTAAAACTCGCTCCAGGGGTAGGTGATCCTGTAACTCTCCACGGCATCCGCAGGCACATAAAGCACGGCCTGAAGGGCGATGTCGTGGAACGGATTGACGGCCACGATACGCGGCCCGAATTTGCCCAGACAGGACGGCGGAACCGCGGCCTTGCAAGTCACCGTCTCCAGTCCCCGGCAGAAGGCAAAGGCATCGGTGCCAACCGACGTAACAGAGGCGGGCAACGTGATTTCCGTCAGGCTCAGGCATCCGTAGAAACATTCCCGGCCAACCTCCGCCAGACCCTCGGGTAGTGTGACGTCCCGCAGTGCCGCACAGTTGGCAAATACATAGTCCATGTATCTCACTCCCTCGGGAATGACGATGCGCTGCAGGGAGGTGCACCCCATGAACGTGCCCTGCAGCATCTGCATGTTGGGCGACAGCACAACCTCCTCAAGACTGGTGCAGTTGTAGAACTCGTAGCCGCAGTCGTAGAGCGTCTCGTTCACAGATGCCGGGATAACCACCGAACGGATATGGCGGCACTCCGAGAAGGCAAACCTCTCGAATTTTGTGACGGCGTAGGTCCGGCCCTCATAGGAAATCCCGGCAGGAATGATGATGTCGCCGCTCAATCCGGTATCCTGAAACGCCGCTATCGTGGCCGACTCCATCCAGTCTCCGTAATAGCGTATGCCGTCCACAACGATTTCCTGCGCTTTGGAAACCGTCATGCATACCATCAGTCCTATAACCGCCAGCCATTTCATTGTGATGATTCATTGTGTGCTGCAAAGATAGAAAATAACAGTCTTATTTCCAAATTTTACGCCGTTATTTTCTGTAATTCCAAGTATTTTGGATATTTTTTCAATCAACTTGGGTGATAAAGTCTCAAAAATGTGTATATTTGCAGTCGGATAAGCAATGTGCAGCGCTTTAATTTCGGTTTGACATGCCAAAAGGAATCATTGCGTTGCGCGGAATACGGCGAAGCCTTTGATCGGAGTCGAAGCGTCGCACGGAATCCGGCCAAACCTTTGATTGGAGTCGAAACGTCGCGCGGAATCCGCTCAAGCATTTGATCGAAGTCGGAGCGTCGCGCGGAATCCGCTCAAGCCTTTGATCGCAGTCGAAGCGTCGCGCGGAATCCGGCCAAGCATTTGACTGGAGTCGATGCGTCGCGCGGAATCCGGCCAAGCATTTGATCGCAGTCGATGCGTCGTGCGGAATCCGGACAAGCTTTTGATATAAATTTTCCATATAAACTAAATAAATCCACATATAATGTACTCATTTACATCTTTCAACTTCGCCCGTCTGCGTCAGGCAGAGAAAGGCGAGTATTACCAGCAGGTGGTTGACATCGTGGAGAGCCTCGGCCTCGAAAACAAGATTGCGGCCGACCAGTGGACTGCGTTCAAGACGGACACCCGCCATTATTTCAAGCTCGTCAGCCAGTACGCCGCTTCCACACTCACGCTCCACATGCGGCGTTATGACAAGGCGCGCAACGCCGTCTTCCAGCACCTCCGCCAGGGGCTGAAGATGATGCAGCATAGCGAAGACCCCGAAGTTGCGGAATACTACCGCGACCATGTCCGTCCGATTGTCAACCGCTACAAAGGCTACGACGTGAAGACCTCAGTGATGGAGAAAACGATGGATTTCCGGGCCTTCTGCCGCGATGTGAAGAAACTTAAGGCCGGCATGCTGCGCCGCGCTTTTGTCCTTCGCGACGAGGCAGACAAACTCCTGGAACTGTGTCAGAAGTACGAGGACACCTATGTGGACCGCAATGAGGAACGCACTCGCTTCGAAAGCGTGCCAGCCCTGCAGGAAAGCATCCGTGCGCAGTGGCAGCGCCTCTCGGCCGTCTTTGTAGTGACTGCCAATCAGGACATCACCGACCTCAACCGCGCCGACGTGGAGGCCGCCCGACGTCTCATCAACACCGTCAATGCCCAAACCGAATACTACAGCGTCCACTACATCCGCAAGACCCGGCGTGAAAAAGAACCCGATGCTGCCGAAGAATCTGCTTCTGACATCGCTGACAATCATATTCGATAAGTTGTGAAGATAGTGCTTGATACGAACAGCATAACAGATTTCCCGCGAAGCAATCCCCCA
>Ga0326514_10003110_pt1 | contig 10517 bp, 7 predicted proteins | sample 3_2548_0518_D_FD_203653 | JGI IMG/M metagenome (GOLD analysis project Ga0326514, IMG submission 203653) | Bovine rumen microbial communities from UC Davis, California, United States - 3_2548_0518 | ecosystem: Host-associated > Mammals > Digestive system > Stomach > Rumen | place: USA: California... | reverse complement strand
CGGGCATCGTTGGGTAAGTTCTCCAACCATACTTCTACAGCTACCATCAGTGCTAGCAGGGGTAACACGAAAAGAAGGATTTTTGCAAGAAAGTGTTTCATGGTTCTTGCCCTTTCAGAGTAGCGTAGTATCCCAGTTTGTAAACGGAGAAAAGAAACAAAGAGGGCTGTGTCGAGAGCAAGTTCCGACGTAAAAGAGGACGAAGAATGCGGAATCCTCCTCGGAGTGCCCAGCCCCATGCTTTATACTTGTCATAGATGCGCGTGAGCGTGATGTGCTCACCGATATCATGGCGGAATTGGAACGCTGCCCGTAGCGCTTCTTCTGTCTTCTCTATAAAGATGGCGTTTGTTTCAAAGTCTTTGTTCCCCAAAGGATTGTCAATGCTCGTGATGGTGTATCCAGCGGCTTTCAGGTCGAGCCCAAACTGCACATCCTCAAAGCCATAATGGCGGTAACGTTCATCGAACCGAACTTGGTCGGTCACTTGCCTGCTGATGAGGAAACAGAATGAACGGAATTGTTCGCTGATGCAGCCATGTTGGGCTTCATAAGCCTTCTCATACTTCCATCGGAGTGTTCTTGTTGGGTCGGGGCAGGTGTTGGGAGTTTGAATGCCGCCACACACAACATCGTGTGTTTGTCCTGCTTGCCAATATCGTTGAAGGAAATCTTTCCTTACTACTTTGCCGTCGGCATCCATCAAGAGCAATACGTTGCCTTTCGAAGCGTCTATCAGCACGTTTCTAATAGCTGAGCGCCCAACATTTTCCTTTCTGATGAGGTGGTGGCAGTGGCTCAATTCCTCTATCTTGTGATTGGCGATGATGCTCACTTGCGAGCGGCTTCCATCTTCGGCTACTAGAATCTCGTAAGGAATGCCCAACTCTTCCGCTTGATTGTGCAGATCAGCTACTAATTGGTAGCACGTATAATCTCGTGTGGGGATAAGGATGGAAAGCATACCTTTGTTTTGAAGCACAAAGATAGGAAAGAATTGGGAAATGGGTGTTAGGAAAGGGGAATTATTTGCCCTTCAGTTTATTTTTCGGCGAAAAAGTAACAATTCCTCATTCCTCATTCTTCTTTCCTCATGAATAATCACTATCTTTGTCACAACACATGCGAGTATGCCATATGAATATTCTCTTGTCTTTCATCATCCCTGCCTACAATGCAGAGCCATACCTCAAGGAGTGTCTGGACAGCATTGCGCGTCTGGATATGCGAGGGCGCAGACATGAAATCATTGTGGTGAACGATGGTTCCACGGATGGCACGGCTGACATATTGCGAGAATATGTACAGGAGCATACAGAAGTACAAGTCATCACGCAAGAGAATCGTGGCTTAAGTGCCGCTCGCAACGCAGGAATGCAAGTAGCAGAGGGAGAGTACATCTGCTTCGTGGATGCCGATGATCGTTTGTTTGCCGCTAAAGTTCCTGTGGAGATGTTGGAAAAGCATCAGGCGGATATTTTTAGTGTCAATGCGTCGCAGGCAGACTATGTGGGCAGGCGGAGTCCTTACCGTCGTTATGTGCCACCGTATGAGCTGTTGATGCCAGCACGTCTGTTTATGCAAGGGCGCAACTTGATGCCGTGCGTTTGGAGTTATCTGTGGCGCACGGCTTTTCTGCGTGAGGCACAGCTTTCCTTTGTGGAAGGCATGTATCATGAGGACGAGGATTTCACGCCAAGGGCTTTTGCTCAGGCCCAGACATTCATGGCCTTGAAGGTGGATTGGTATGAACGGAGGTTGCATGCTGAGAGCATTACTACAACGGCTAATAAGACTGTTCAGCAGCAGAAAATTCGAGATATGGTTAGGGCTTTGCGGCATCTTGAAGAATTGGCTATGGATTCTTCAGAACTTCGTTCTTGTTTGCAGTACAAACTGGACTATCTGGCAGTAGATACCCTTCGTATGCTGCTTCGTCAGCATCACTCATGTACCTTTCGGCGTGAAATAGTGAAAGAACTGAAAGCAATGGGCTATTTCCCGCTCCGGTGGCATAGTGAGTGGAAATATGTCTTCTTCAATATATTTACCCGGCTGGTGCTGTAGTTCCTAAGTCTTGTATTGCCTATGCATATATTAGAGATACCTTCCTTCTTCCCTCCTCATGGCGGACTTTTCGCATTGGAGCAAGCGCGGGCCTTGCAGGCGCAGGGCAATACGGTGCGTATGTTGGCTTCTGTGCAGTTAGGCATGTCGGTGGATGGAGTTTTCTATTGGAAGGCTCGCCGGGGAAGATGGTGGGAGGAGCAGGACGGAGTGGAAGTGTACCGTACATTCATGCGGGCATTTCCTTGTTGTATCCGTCCCAACCAAGAGCGATGGTGCCGTATTGTGGAGGAAATGTACGGAGAGTATAAGCAGCAGTATGGGAAGCCTGATGTCCTGCATGCTCATTGCTGTCAGTGGGCTGGTGTGGCAGCGTGGAGAATTGCCAAGAAAGAAGGCATTCCTTTCTTTATCACAGAGCATCTTCCGTCAGGAATCTTTGAGGCTAATTATGGGAAAGGCTGGAAGAGGGCACCGTGGGCACGCTTGTTGCTGAAGGACACTTATGCACATGCCACCTGCGTGATTCCTGTGTCAGCAGAGCTGGTGGACGACTTGGCTCCGCTCTTTGGCAAGGACTATGCGTGTACGCCCATTTCTAATATTATAGATGTGGATTTCTTTGCTTTCCGCTCTCGAGAGCCAAGAACGGACAGGCCGTTCCGCTTTTGCTGCCTGGCCATTGGCGACATCTACCGCAAGGGCTATGATGTTCTTGCTGAAGCAATGAAGGGTATGGACGGAATAGAGCTGCATATAGCAGGGAATGGCTCAGACTGCGATGCGATGCGTGCATTGTTTGCAGATGTGCCGAACGTCTTTTTTCATGGTGCTTTAGATAAAGCAGGTGTGCGTGACCTCCTTTATCGTTCTGATGCCCTTGTGCTTGCTTCGCGGAGTGAAGCACAGGGCCTGGTTATCATGGAGGCTATCAGCACAGGCATTCCTGTTGTAACTACAAATATTATTCCGCGGAATGCTTTGCTGGAAGGTGCTTGTCTGACTGCTGTTGTCGGAGATGCAGTGTCATTGCGGCAGCAGATGCGAGATGTGATGTCAGTGGAATTTAATCCTCAGTGGTGCGATGAGTTAAGAGAGCGGGTTGCTCCTGAAGTGATTGCTCGGCAAATCTTGCAAGTGTTCAGTCAAGGCTAATCCATCCCTTGGCCTGCAAAGCTTCTTCTGGATTAAGATGTTGTTGGGGATTGAACCAATGGCTGGGGATGATGACGAGCTTATCAGGGTTCGTGTTCAAGTAAGCCCCCCACCAGCTATACGTGCTATTTGCGATGATGTTGTGCTTGCAAATGCTCATAAGCTGCATATCGAAGTGATTGCCCCATCCTGTGGTAATTCCGGTTCCTATGCATTCACAGTATTCAGGAAGATGATGCTTCACCCACTCGGGATTATCGGTAAAGACGTAGAAGCGTGGTTTTTTCAAGTGCTGCTTCATGTAGTCAATGGCATGTATGTAGTAGCTCTCAGGACATGTGTTATGGAAGTACTGGAGGGCAGAGTAGTCTTTCCCCTTGCGTACATGAATAGCTACCGACTCTTCGCTGGCAAGTTTCTGAGCCAGTTCTGTATATGGTGAGTTGGGCTCGAAAGGAACGAACTGGAAGTCCTTGCGAATGCGTTCTTCTACTTGCTCTACCATGTCGGCGCGTTGAAAGAAGCCGATGATGTAGGGTAATTTGTGCAGTTCCTCTTCGGTCGGCAGTCGGAAAGTGGGATTTTTCATTCTCCACCACACTCGACTGGCATGAGGTACGTGGCGACGGACTCTAGAGATCAGATCGCTGCCTCCTCCATACCGCTTGATAGTCCACGCTGACGCTTCCTTTATTTTGGTATTGGGAAAAATCCGTTGCCAATCCACTTCTTCATGGGCATGGAAGATTCGGTAGCTAGAGCTGTCCATCCGTACGTTGTAGCCTTTCTGTTGGAGATAGAGGTAGTAGGCGTATTGGAACATGCGGTTAGCCAAGCCGGAATGGAGGCGGATAACGATTTTATGTCTGATATTCATGAGTCTTGTTCGTTCTTGAAGGAGAAAATGTTTCTTAAGCCGAGGGCGCATGACCAGAGAAAGGATGTGCTTGTGGCGAGCAGGACGAGTTTCGCCTTTGTGTTGAAGTGGGTGTGCCAGTCTTTTTTGCACAGGATGGCTTCTGTGCGTAGTTCCTTGCTGTAGATGCGGAAGGCATGCATCAGCAGGGCATAGATGCGGTATTCAAAGTAGTGCTCTAAACGCTTGTCCTCTATGTGGAAAGTCTGACAGAGGTCATAGTTCAGTTGCGTCGTGCTCTTGACGAAGCGGAATTGCTTAGTCTCCTCTTGTGTGTTGGAGATGGTCTTCCCTCCTACGCTGTAGTAAAGTGTCGGTTCGTTGAGGTAGGCCACTTTCCCTGCTTTTGCCAGCATGAAGCACACTTGTACGTCTTCGCATCCATAGGTCTTGTTGCGGAAGAACTCTGTGTAATGTTGGTACGCATTGAGAATTACCTCCGCTCTGTACAACGCTGTGCAGAGATGGATGACAGGACGTTCCAATTGGGTGAGAATGGGCACCAAAAGCTGTTGGCCGTCTACTATTTCCATTTCGCCTGTTGGCGTGTGGAGGCATGGGTGCGGGTGCGGAGCGAAGCTCTCTCCTGTGGTAGCATTCCGATGCCGGTAGTCTGTGTGCACGAGTGTTACCTCGGGGTGAGCCTCCATGATGCGCAGTTCCTTCTCCAGTTTCTCGGGGTCGCTCCATTCGTCGTCACCTGCACAGTCAGCAATGTATTGTCCTTGTGCGGCAAGTAGACAATCGAAATAGTTGTCGATGATGCCCTTGTTCTGGGCATTTGCCTTCAGCCGGATGGATTCAGGGTAGCGTTCAGCGTATTGTCGGCACACATCGAGGGTGTGGTCTGTTGAGCAGTCTTCGCCCACGATGATTTCCACTGGCAGGTGACACTGCTGCCGCAGGATGCTATCCAGCGTTCGTGCGATGGTGCCCTCTTGGTTGTAGGCACAGACGATGACAGAAATTAGTTCCTTCATGGGTGGACGATGAGGATTTTGGCGCAAGCCCCCTTGTTGCCTTCTTCATCCGTGCAGAGAGCATAATAGATGCCCGATGTGACGCGTCGTCCGCTCTGCATACAGCCGTCCCATGAGAACTCGCCACCTATGCTGGTGCCTTCTGCCACCAGCTTGCCGGCAGCACTCACAATCTTCACATTCGAGTTCATCATCAGTCCAGTGATGTGTACCTTGCCATGATAGTCGGGGCGAACGGGGTTGGGATATACCTTGAGGTTGCTGTTGCTCATTGATGAGGCAGGGTCGGTAGCATCGCCTTTGAAGGAACAGAGCCCTTTGGTCGTGGCGATAAACACTTCGCCAGTTTGCCCATTGATGGCGATGTCGTTGATTTCGTTGCTGATAAGAGGGCTGTTGGTAGCGGTGAAATGCTCAATTGTTTCCATGCCATCGGCGCTGAGCAGATACACGCCGTCATCCACTGTGCCAATCCATTTGCGGTTGCCGCCGTCAAGGGTGATGCACTTCACGCTAACCCCGTTCATCAAGTAGTCGGCCAGACCGCTCCCGTCATTCCGTGGCACTTTGAGCTGGCTCAGGTATGCGTTGTTGTTAAAGATGGACGCAGGTTCTTCGCACACGAAAAGTCCGAGGTTGGTACCAATCCAAATGTTCCCTTCTAATGTCTCTTGGATACAATATACAAAGGTGGGGTTGTAGGCCACGCCGTCTTGGTTCTGGAATGAGGTGATGAACTTGTAGTGGTCGTCCGCAGTATTGTCGATGGTGCCGTTCGTATTCATCACGAGGATGCCAGCAGCACGGGTGCCGTTGGCGTCGCGTCGGCTGTTAGCCCACATCCATCCGCGTTGGTCAAAGATAATGTGGTCGAACGTAGTGTTTCCGCTGAGTTCAGCATAGGGGAGCTCAGCCCATGTGCCATCCTTTTTGAGGATGCGCACGATGACGTCACACTCGTTGTTCATCATCCACAGGTTGCTGTTGGCGTCGAAAGCCAGTGCAGTCACACGCACGTAGTTCTGTGGGTTTCTGCTGTCGGGAAGAATGCTGGTCAGGGGCGAGTTGTCGTAGGTGTAGTGGTTCTTCAGTTTGTAGTTCTGAAACTCGTAGATGCCGCTGCGCATTGTTCCCAGCCAGTGGTGCTCCGAATCGTTCGGGTCCTGCACGATATCTGTCACGTTCATGTAGGTGTTATTGCCCACCAGAGCGATAGGCTCCTCCTCGTCGAAGGCTGTCCATCGTCCATTCTCGTATTTCATGGCAGTGCCTGGATAGTTCACGTTAGGGTAGTAGAAGTTGCCTCCAGCCACCAGCAGGCGGTTGCCTTGCATATTGAGTTTATAGGTATAGTTGCGAATAGGGGAGTCTGGCACAATGTTCTTCACCTGTTCCAGCCATTTTTCAGCCGCTTCCTGCTCATCCTTCGTGGGGCCGAACGTGACGCTTCCTGCGCTGACTGTAGTCCAGTTGGCTGCATCCAGCAGGTTCTTGCTGCGGTCACCCTCTTTCACCCCGTTTTCAGTGTTGGCATAGAGTTTGCCGTCCACCAGTGTGGCGGCTTTCACCTTGCTGCCGAAGGTGTAGAAGTTCTCGAAGTAGCCATCCTTCAGGTCAACTACTGCCAAACCCTCGTTGAGGCTGATGAGTGCCTCTTCCCCCACCACCTTGAGTTCGTTGATGGTCTTGTCACCGAGCGATTTGCTTTTCAAGTCCGACAAGTTCCAGCGGGTGCTGTTCATGCCAATCAGGTCAATATTGCCATTGTCGTAGAGCACCACCAACCGTTTGAGTGGGGCAGAGTAGGCGATGTCGTAGATGCCGAAGTCACTCAAGGCGCTCGTCTTGTCGTAAGCCTGCAGCAGTTGGTCTTCTGTATCGTAGCTGTACAGGCCGCCTTGGGCAAGGACGAAGATGCGTGAGTCTGTCTTCACGGCCTTGGTCGCTCCGTGATAAGAAGCGTATATAGTCCAGTCGTTGGCTTGTACGCCGAGGGCGCCAATCCAGCAGGAGAGTAAGATGAAAAGTAGTTTCCTCATATTACGAATAACGATGTTATAGCGGCTTTATTGCTTTGATCATGCGGTCGTTGCCAAAGCAGTCTTGCCGCAGTTCCACATGGCGATACCCCAATGTTTCCAGCATGGCTACAGTCTCTGCACCGAAGCGCCTGTTGATTTCGAAGTAGAGTGCTCCGTCCTTGCGTAGCAGCTCAAGTCCCAGCTCGCCTATCCTGCGGTAGAAGAGGAGCGGGTCGTTGTTAGGGACGAACAAGGCGAGGTGCGGCTCATGCTCCAGCACGTGGCGCTCCATCCCTTGTGCCTCTTCCTCGCAGATGTAAGGAGGGTTGGAGACGATGCAATTGTACGAATTGCGAGGCATGTTCTGCGGATTGATGGGTGCGAGCACATCCACTTGGTGGAACGCCACCTGCACGTTGTTGTGTGCGGCATTCTCTTGAGCGATGTGTAGGGCTGTGGGGCTGATGTCCCATGCGTCCACCTCCGCCTTCTTTAGTTGCTTGGCCAGGGCGATGGCAATGCAGCCAGAGCCAGTGCCGATGTCGAGACAGTTGACAGTTGACAATTGACGGTTGGCAGTTGGCTGCAGGGAATCCTTCACAATCCATGCCACCAGTTCCTCGGTCTCGGGCCGTGGAATAAGCACGCCGGGGGCAACGCGGAAAACCATGCCGCAGAAATCAGTTTCGCCCAGCGCGTATTGCACGGGGGTACCTTGCGCCACCTGTGCCGCCATATCAAGGGCTTGCAATTCTTGGGGCGTAGGTGCGGTGCCTTCCAGCCCTGTCAGCACGTCGGTGGTGGTCATGCCACACACCTTTTCCATCAGCAACAGAGCGATAGCTTTGGCCTCGTAGGGGTCTATACCGCTCCGCACCAACAGCGTCTTCATGTCGCTGTACGTTTTGTTCATGTTGCAAAAGTACGCAAATTCTCTTATCCTTGCAACAGCGAGACACAAAAAAGTGGCGGGCACCCATCCGGATGCCCACCACCTTTTATTTAGTATATGTTGTTAGTCCTCGTTTATTTGAGACGCTGACCAGCAATGTTAAACAATTCGTTGTTCTTGAAGATAACGAAGGTCTTGCCCTTCAGGAACTTGCCATTAGCCTTCACAGGAGCATTCTCTTCAATACCGTCGATTTCAACAGGAGTAGCCTCCTTGCTGCTCTCGGTTCCGTAGTACCAGAGGCGGTAGTTGTCAGCCTTGAAGAAGGTCTCACCAGGAGTAGCAGTTTCGTTACCTACCAATTCAGTAGAAGTAGTGATGGTAACCTCTGTAGGTTCATCGAGGATGAAGAAGAACTCAACGTTCGTTGCCTTGCCCTTCTCGTTCTGGTTGACGATAGTAGTCAAGTCGTCATTAATACCGAAGTTCAAGATGTGGCTTGGGAATGTAGCGAGAGCGGCCTCCAGTTTGTATGTACCAGCAGGCAGGATGCCGATGTTCTGTGACAACCAGAGCTTGCCACCCTCCACTGCGCCGTTAGCCCATGTGTTGAATACGTATGTACCTTCATTCAAGTCGATGGTGTAGGTTGCATTAGAGTTCTCATAAACCTTAGTGTCATTACCAGAGTTGTAAGTCCAACCAGTCAGGTCACCAGTCTCGAAGCTTGGGTTAGTGATACGCTTAGTGAAATCAACAGGTTCAGTGTCAGAAGCGCCAGCATAGTCAGGAGTGTTGAGCTGGTCAATCAGCTTCTTGATATCTGCAATAGCAGCATTTACTTCTTCAACGCTAAGTGCTCTGTTGACAATGTTGTCTTCATTTGCGTCTCTATAGTCAGTTGCAGCATCGATGGCAGTGCTGTTGTCTGAATCATCAGAAGCATCGGACAATGCGCTCAGTTGGGTGTCAACTTCAGTGTAAGCGGCCACAGATTTCTCTGCGTAAACGATAGCATCCTCAATTGCCTTCAGGAGAGCTTCGCCTGCACCTTCGGCATCACCGAGTTCATCAGCATTCTTCTTCAATGTCTCATACCCGTCAGTAACATCCGTACCAACGTATCCTTCGTTCTCATCAATGTAAGTCTTCAACTCACCCAGCTTCTGGTTGATAGCAATCAGATAAGCGTTGTTGCCAGAGCCGAGGTATTTCAGCTGGAAGTTGTCGAAGATAACCCAGTTATGGTCGTTTGCGCACTTCACACCTACAGTCACGTCAGCAGTCTCAGTCAGAGAGATGTTGAGTGTAGTGGTGTAGTCTGGATATTCGTTGCCTTCAGTTGTGTGGTTGAAGTGGTAGTTCGCACCAGTCATGCTGTTTGGAACAAACCCGCCATCAATCTGAGAATCCTTTTGCCAGCCACCATTGTCATACAGTGATGTTGCAGTTGGATATGCATTAATCAAAGGAAGAAGAGAAGTCTGCTCCTCCTCGTTGATGATAGCGTAGAGAGCGCCTTCGTTCTTAGAACCGTCGTCACAGCGGGTGAAGCCTTGGCAAGTGAACTGATACAGGCCTGCAGGCATGTTGTACACTGTCTGAGACATTGTGAAGATGTTGTGAAAGCGTTCAGCGTTACCTGATGCCAGAACGTTCTCATCGTCACCAAGTGTGTTGTCTTTATCAACACCACCCCATACAGGTGAAACACCAGTAGTTTCCCAGCCAGAGAAGTCCTTGTCGAAGTTAGGGTTCTTAATCATGAAGGTGATGTCGTCGCCAGGCTCCAAGTATTCAGATACATAGTCATTGATGGTCTTCGTGAGCAAAGCAGGAAGAACTTCGATTTCCGCAATGGTGTATGTGCCGTCGGTATAGGCATCGCTCCAGTCGCTCAGGAAGTCGCCGAATGCTTCAGCGATGCCGCTGAACTTTGTGCCGTCGAATTCCTCAATTCTCTCATTTGCTTCATTGCGCAGCGCATCGAAATCCTCGTATGCTTTGATAGACTTCTCCAGCTGTGCCACAGCAGCTTCCAATGCAGCCTTAGCTGCAATGTAGTCGCCACCGTTTTCAGAAATGGAAGCAGCGCTGCTATATGCGTCGGAGTATCCAGTTTTGTCGCCAGTATATGCAACGTAATCATCCAAATCCTCTGGGTCATACTTCTCAGCAATTAACGCCATGTAGTCGTCCAGCAGCACCTTGTCTGGGTCGTCAGAAACCGGACCGTAGTAGTAGAGCTTCAGGTTGTCCATAGCAATCCAGTTAGCTGGAGCCTTAGCCTCTGCACTGCCGATGACGCGCAGGCCGAGTGTCATAGCGCCACCAGTGTGGATGAAGGTGAAGTCGAAGTGCTCTGGTATGCCGTCGCCTGTTGCCATAGGAGTGAAATATTCCTTGCCGTCAGCTGATGCCTTGGCGAAGAGCTGCACGTCATCTGGAAGTGCATTGCCCCACTGGTAGCGGGCAATCACGTCAAC
>Ga0326514_10003109_pt1 | contig 10518 bp, 9 predicted proteins | sample 3_2548_0518_D_FD_203653 | JGI IMG/M metagenome (GOLD analysis project Ga0326514, IMG submission 203653) | Bovine rumen microbial communities from UC Davis, California, United States - 3_2548_0518 | ecosystem: Host-associated > Mammals > Digestive system > Stomach > Rumen | place: USA: California... | reverse complement strand
CATGAAGTATACCACTTAGAACATATTACGGATCACATATTAGGATTTAGACAGCATGGTATTCATATAACAAAAGAATTTATTGATTTCATATTGTTATCACGGACAGCACATGAAGAAGGCCATAGTACTGCTCCTAAGAATGTTAATGATGAATGTTTACGTACTCATACATTTGATGCACATGAGAAATATGCTAATGACTGTATGATAATAAAACTAAGAGAATATGTTAAAGATATCCTTAATGATAAAGAAGAGGAAGAGATAGTACATGTTACATCTGGTATACGTAAAGCAGCAAGTAGTATAATAGATAATATACCTCATATATTCGGTTTAGAATCATTAGGTAGACCAGTTAAACCTAGACTAGATAAGGTTAAGTTATATCTAACTCTACGTAGTGATAACGTACAGTTTAACAACTGTCAAGTTCAAGTTAGAGCTATGATTATAACAGTAGCACTAGGTACTAAGGCTAGTTGTACTAGACGTATAACTAACTATGATAGTGCTGTATTTACTACACCTAGTAAAGATTCTGTACCTAGAGATTTAGTTGATAAAGCATCAGCATATCTTAACTGTGGTCTAAGAAAGATATCTAAAGCAGAAATTGTGTGGATACCGGCAGATAAAGTACCGGATAGACAAGTACTTGAAACACCTAGACTCACACCAGTTGAGTATAAGAAGATGACTTCTAAACTCAACATTAATGAGAATAAAGTACGTCCACCTGAGTCAGGTAGTGAAGATTGGTCTATAGGGTTTGAAGATATATCTGAAGATGTTAAATATGTACCTAAACCAAACGATATACATATTAAATTTGCAGATAGAGTCCTTCACATTAATAGATATCCATTAGCACATTCATTAATAGTAGCAGGTTTAGACTATTTTGATGTGTCAAGATACGATATGTCAGAATTTGAATCTAAAGACGTGTACTATAGATTACTTATGGATAAGAAGTTATCTATTAACTATATAAAAGGTATGGATAGTTTTTATGATCTGTTTGTAGACAATATGACCTATAGTGTACTTAAGATGATGCATGAACCAACTACAGTAAGAGATTTGTTAATACGTTCTACTGTGTTATTAACTACAACAGATCACTTACCAGCATCTTCAGGATATAATCACCGTATAAGAGGATATGAACAATTCGCTGGTGTAGTTTATAATGAACTAGCTAGAGAATTTGCTGCATATCAATCTAAAAATGGTGCTAATAATAAATTCAGTGTTAACCCTGATGCAGTGTATTTGAGAATTATACAAAATGCATCTATGTTACCTGCTGAATCTGGTTCACCCATAGAAGATATGACACTTATGTGTGATATGACTTATGGTGGTGTAGGTGGTAGATCAGCTGATTCATTTGTTATCACTGATAGACATTATGATGCATCTGATCTAGGTGTTGTGTCTGAATCAACAGTTGATAATCAGAAAGTAGCATTTAACTCAGCATTGTCATATAACCCAAATATAGTTAATACACTAGGTATGCCTGCAGAAATTAAACAAGAAGATTTAAAAGCATCTCAAGTATTTTCTCCGCATGTATTAATGTTCCCGTTCAGTACAAGTGATGATAGTAAAAGAATGAATTTCGTTAAAATTCAGTGTGCACATTTAGTACCTACTGAAGGATATGATAAAGTTAGAGTACGTACTGGATATGAACGTGTATTAGCACATAGATGTGGTAAGAACTTTGCAGGTGTTGCTAAGGATAATGGTAAAATTACATCTATAGATGAAAAAGCTAGATTAGTTGAAGTTACTTATAATAACGGTACTAAAGAAGTATATCCTTACGGATCAGAACTCATGGAGTTTGACTCTATGGAACTGGAAAGTAAAATAGTTTGTAACGTTAAGTTAGGTCAGAAAGTTAATAAAGGTGATATAATCACATATAACTCTGAATACTTCAAGAAAGATACTTTCTCTGGTCAAATAGATATGTCTATAGGTACATTAGCTAATGTTATTTTCATGGAAATGGATACTACATTAGAGGATAGTACTGAAATATCACAGAGACTATCTAAAAAGTTAACTATGAATCCGGTAAATGTAAAGGTTGTATCATTATCAGGTAAATCTCTTATACATAAGTATTTAGATATAGGTACTACTGTATCACCTACTGATGATTTAATGATATTTGAAGAAGACGCTACTGCTACTGAGAATATGAATACTAATGATGAAGCATTAGAGATGTTAGCAGAACTTAATAGAAGAACGCCATCTGCTGGATACGCTGGTAAGATTATTCGTATAGATGCTTATTATAGTTGTGACCCATCAGAAATGCATCCTACTGTATATGAATTAGTTAAGAAATGCACCGATGAAAAGAACAGAAGACATAAACTAGCTAAATCATCTAACGAATCGGATGAATATCCACAATCGTCGGTGATTAAAGAAGGCTCTAAATATAAAGGTGTTACTTTCGATAAAGAAACAGTAGTATTCATCTTCCATATACAAGAACGTATACCGCATAGCGTAGGTGATAAACTAGTATTATGCAACCAGCTTAAGTGTACCTGTGGTGGTATATTTCCTCGACCGATATACTCTGAGAGTGGTATAGAAGTAGATATGTTCTTTAGTATGATGTCAACTAATAAACGTATAGTACTATCACCATTCAAATTCGGTATAACTTCTCGTATACTAATGAAAATAGAAGATGACATTTGTTTAGAATATTTTGGAGAACCTAGAGATAAGAAATAAAAGGAGAGCACGGTGATATGTAGCTTCAGTGAGGTTAAGCATATCGATAAAGACCTGCTGATGAAGATATGGTCATTGTTATATAAAATTAACGATGACCAGTTAACATTATGCATAGATGATAATGGTATATGTTTAATGAGAGAATTACCTAATGGTAACTATCTTGAAATATATCCTTATCAAGATGAAGTTGTATGGAAACTATTTGATAACAGAACAGAACTAATAAAAACAAAAACATTTAAATGGTAAAAAATAACACAGGAGTCCACCGAGGCTCCTGCGTTATTCTTATGTTGTTACTCGCCTCTTACGTCCCAGATTCTGTGCCAACGATCTTGGACGGCGTACTTCTGACCCTGACGCATTCCAGGATTCCAGGAATGTTCATAAGGTTCATCGTACCTAGTTTCAAGGTCGATAAAGTGTGGACATTTTCTTCTTGAAACTTTTGAGGCGGCTTTGAACAGCGGCTCGACACAATCATAATCTTGTAAGACCATGACTACATCGGCTTTCTCACAGATCTTGATAAAATCTGCGATACTAGGACAGATAATGTTACTATCTGTTTTGGCACCGATGTCCTTAGCCACCTTGCGGAGGCGAGGACCATTCTGGTAGTAGTCATCAGTGGTCTGATGAGGTCCTGTTTTGACCCAGACTACTGATTCTATTTCTTCGATACCGTTGCTAGCATCGAACAATGTACAACGATATCCCAGTTCTGCGACAGTTTTCAGCGCATTATGCACTGCACTGATATAACTGTCACAACTACCGGACTGGTCCCAGAATATAACCAGCTTTCTCGGTTTCAGGGACCACTTCTTATCGCGGAGAACACGATCCCATCTGCCAATTGCAACATCACGTGACATGGCACGAGTATCCCATGATGTCGGAGCATTTTTGATTCGTCCACAATCCTGCTCACAGATCTGGACAATGGTCTCGGTGATTTTCTTCTCAGCTTCGACCCAGTCGACCATCTCTGGATCTTCACGGAACGCTTTGTCTTCTGCAGCTTTAGCGTCCGCTTGCTCTTTCTTTTCTCGAAGAGCAGTGAGAAGTGCAGCAACCAGTTTGTTGCTACCACTTTCGCCCTGGCTATCACCTGAGCCAGAGCTTGTTCCTTCTTCCCCTTCTTCTCCAGAGCCGGAACCATTCTCTCCAGAGTTCTGACCGTTATCGGATGAGTGAGTGGTCTCACCTGATTGACCATCTTCGCCTTCTCCTTCACCCTCATCTCCTCCATCTTCGGTCTGGTCGGAGTCGCGATCCTCCTGACCATCTTCAGCAACACTCGGGGAATCTTCAACGGAACGTGTTGCTTCATTTCCACCATGACAGTCCTCGGTGGTTTGACTGTCACAGTCGTCTCGAACTTCTTTTTCTTCAGGATCGTCCTCAGCCTGGATAGATTCCTGTTCTTCAGGTGAGTCGGAATCTTCAAGTTCCTCATCCTGATCTGACTCTTCGTATTCATCATCAGAAGTGTCAGATTCTTCTTCTGTGACTACCCAGTTTAAGGGCATAGGTAGGCCCTTGGCAACAGCCTCTTCTACAAGGCTAGCCAGAAGTGGGTCGTTTTCCATACCCTTCTCCTTATTGCGTTCTGTTAATCATAGGTCACATGCATGCAAACGCTGAACACACATGTGACCTTCGGTTCTGGTTTAGAGGAGGTCGTCCAGACCCAGCCTCTTTAGAAGAGACTGAGCCTGGCCCTCTGAGGCCACCTTTCTAGCCTCTTGAAGTTCTTTGGAATGTTTCTCCTTGAACTCCATTTTCTGGAGATCTTTTACAAGGCCCTGTAAAGCCTTGAAAAAATCTTCATCGGAGAGTCGATATAAATCGTCTCCGTTTAAGTAATAGTTACCGGTGGCGTCTCGCCGCGCCACCAGAGTTATTACTCCCTCTTTTTCTGGGACATGGATTGTAAATATCCCTCCATGTTGGTTCGAAATCACCGGTTTGATCAAGTCAATGATCATCCGAGGTTCCACACCACTATAATCGGAAGAACATGTCCTCACCTGTATCCCTGACAAGCATATCAGACGAGTTAATGCTGACAATGTTGCTACCTCCACCTCAACATTGTTCCTGTCCCACGGCTTCCAGCTAAACTGGGACAATTGGCGAATTGTTTCATCACCAATTTTATTATCCCAGCCATTTATTAATACCGTCGCTGGCACAACGGTGACCTCAGAGTCAACGGAGAGTTCAGCCTTTTGTTGACCCAGATTGTTGAGATCTGGGAGATCATCGACATATTGAGAGAGAATGTCGAGATCTAAGTTTTGAGGATCGCCACCGTCCTCTAAATAATTCCTCAGCTGAGAAATGGCGAGTTTCTCAGTGAGGTCCCATACATCCAAAAGGGCGGCGTCCTCTTGAATGCCGAGAACTTTTGCTACTGTAGTTCTCTCGGGACGAGCTACAGTAATTCTTCTTACCCTTCTCATGAGGGCGTCTGATAATTCACGCTCATCATTTGAGGTAAGAAATACCCAGAATTTAACGTCGCTAGGCACGACGATTTCCTGCATATTGCTGTCATGGATTCTTCTGGACTGCAGGAAGTCAAGAAGATATGAATCTGTTTCAGGACTGCACTTATCAATCTCATCGAGGATAAGTACTACGTCATGTCCTGCAACGGCAGCTTTTGCTGCTTGGATAAGTATGCCGTCACTGATGCAAGCAGCAGCATCCTGACGGAGGACAGCACCCAGATTAGGCTGTCCAATTAACTGGTCAAAACCAGTGCCTGGGTTACACTGGTAGAAGAACTTGCTGGCATCTACTGCCAAGGCAAAAGCCTCAGCAGTAGATGTCTTTCCTGCACCTGGTAAGCCCTTGAGCAATGCACAAGGGATCATTGTGCCGGTTTCAGCCTGCTTGTACATCAGGCCGAGAATCTTAACAATGACAGGTGCTAAGATAAGACCCAGCTTGTTCAACACGTCGTTAAGAGAATTGATGAAATTAGCCATAATAAAACTCCTTTAATTTTTAAAACTATTATAACTAATTTAATAATATATACATTGTAAACTATGACATACATAAAAACTATCCTACTCCAACACGGAGTAGGATAGTCGATATTGAGGTATTATTGCCAACGAGATTCTTTACGATTAGTTTCCCATTTATTTTTCTTAAACTTTTTATCTTTTCTACGGTTGTTATCTGTTTCTACTGCAGACCATGCTTCATTTGCATCTCGTAATGCTTCTGCTAATACAGTACTCATAGTACCAGAACGTGGTTTACGTGGTTTTCTAGGAGGACGTTCTACTATGTCATCTTTAACGATAACAAGTTCTTCGCCTGTATATTTAAAAGTTACGATATGCTTCTTATTATCTATATATGTAGCATATTTATATTCAACATCTTTATCAACGATTAATACAGCAGGTAATGATTCGTATACATATTCTTTACCTAGTTTATTAGTACGAATTTCACTGTCTAATTTTCTACCGGCATAGAATACACCTTTGTTGTATAAAGATTCTGTATGAAATAAATTAGCTCTACTTGAAGGAACATCAGCATTAAAGTGTATCATAGCTGATACATTATCGCATACTTCGTCATCAGTAATAGTTTTAGCAGCACTTAAATATTTTCTATCAGGGTGATATCTAACAGACTTATAAATAGGTGTTAATTGTGTTACAGTTTCATCAGCTTTACTACCGTAGATGTTAAATACTTTTAGTGTAGTAGAGTCTGGTTTATTAAATATACCAACATCTATACCTGTAAGTTTTTTACTGTCGATATCGTATTCTTTAATATTGATACCAACAGTAATCGTGTTATCAGTTGGGTTAAGGGTAAATATTTGCATAATTATTGTTAAGTCCTTGGCTTAAAAATGTATTTTATTAGAACGATGGGAGTTATCACCACGTATACGGTCAGATACAAACATATAGTTATCAACCACATGAGTATAAATGCACATATCACTATAATGAATACTAAAGACTGAAAAATAGCGTTTATTTTAGCATATATACAACCAGCTATAGCTGAGATAAACTCAGTAGTTATTATATCCGACATAGTTGTATTATCCTGCTATATATAAATCTTCAGGTTTCATTTGTGTATAGACTGATTGGTTTTTATCATCTAACGATACCTTGAAGTACGGGTAGATGTTACGATAGTCTAATATTTTACCAGCTCCAACATAAGAATTAAGCCACTTTAACGACATCACTTCATCACGTTTATGATATTGATAAAATACTGTAGCATACATACCTAATACAGTGTTGATATATGAAGGGTTGCCGTCGCTCTGAGAGCATATCCAACTAAGTAACACATCTGTGACTTTAGCTTGAGTATTGACTAGGAACGCAGATTCTCTGCCGTTAGTTTTCGAGTTAGGATTAGTACCAGCGTGTTCTATTTGTTTAAGTACTCTTTCAGGTACTTCAGATAGATCTTCCATAGTAGCATAATCTTCTCCTATGATAACTAATTCAGGAGATACTTGTACGTTGCGTACATTATTTACAAACTCTACCGCTAAGTCCAATGGTGTTTGGTTATTTTTAGTTAATATCATTACTAAGGTTCCTTCCTATATAGGTGAATATCTTCATATTATAAAAAAATAAGCAAGGGCTAGCTAACTCTTGCTTATTTAGAGGGTTAATTGTTACAGTGTTTCTTATATTCTTCCTCATTAGTAAACACTTTAACTTTACTTAGAGCTGAAGTCTCATCGTTATGAGTTTTAAACGATACTGCTCTGTATTCAGGTAGTGTTACTCCAGAGAAATATGTAAGATTAGGTGTAATAACTATATCAATAATCTCTTGTGATAATAATTTATACCACTCATCATCAGCACGATATTTACTAACAAGAATATTATCTGTATTATCGGCTAATATTAAATATAAAGATTCACCTTTAGTATAAGTATTAATTATTTTAACATTATTAAGACGTATATTAAGAGGTTCATTCATGCTACCAAAAGGTTCAGCACGTTTTAAGAACAATTGGAATGTTACGTCTTTTATATCTTTAATAGTTGCAGTAGCATCTATATGTACAACATACTTAATATCTTTTTGTGAAGCATATATTTCAGATAATTTATTTCTAAATTCTACGAGTTTAGTTTTATCTAAACTTAAACCGCCAGCTACTTTATGCCCACCAAACTGTATGAGTAAATCTTTACACTGTTCTAATCCATTATACAAATCATATCCCTCAGGAGCTCGTCCACTTCCGTGTAGCACATCTTCTCCTGTTAAACATATAACTGGTACTTTAAATATATCAGTTAATCTAGCTGCTACTATACCAATAACACCGGTAGCCCAGTCACTCTTATGAACTACTATAGCTGATGGTAAGTCATCACTAGAATCAGTACGGTAGATTTGACAGGTTAGATCAAATGCTTCATTTAAAATGATATCTTCTAATGTCTTTCGTGAACGATTGCAATTAATTAATTCATTAGCTAAGAGTAAACTATCTTTATTATTATCAGAAGTATCTACTCTATCTAACAATAATCGCATACCTAGATCTACTTTATTCATTCTACCAGTAGCATTTATTTTAGGTATAAGAATAAATGATAAGAAGTTAGTAGTTATGTCTGAACCATATCTAAATCCTGATAAAGTCATTAATGCCCTTAGTCCAGGATGTTCTAATACATTAAACGCTATCATAGCTAACGACATAACGTTACGAACTGTTTTATTCATCGGTATCATATCTGACAAGATGGATAGTCCAGCTAATACTTCACAATAATTAATTAGATCGTAATCTTTATGTTTCATTAAGTTACATATGGTTAAGCCTAGCTTAGCTGCAATCATACAACCAGAAATCATATATTCATCATCTTCTTCTTTAGCGAATACTTTAGGATTAAGTATGTATTCACATTTAGGAAGTTCTTTTCCATCAGCTAAATGGTGATCAGTTACTATAACTTTAAATGATGGCGGTAGTTTAGCTATTTCTTCTGCAGCAGCAATACCATTATCTACAGTAATAATTAACGGTGCAGTAAACATACAATCATGTGCTACATCCATAACCTTTTCAGCATTAATACCATATCCATCATCTCTACTAGGTATCCACCAAGTAACGTCTGTAGCACCTACTGCTTTGATACAACTATATAAAACAGATGTTGCAGTCATGCCGTCAACGTCATAATCGCCTACAATGATTATCGGTGTACAGTCATCAATAGCTTTTATTATGATATTAGCAACATTAATATAATGTTCATTATACTGAGGAGATGTATCTGTGATATTAAATATATCACATATTTCTAACAGGTGTGGTCGTCTTTTACAGATACTATCAACTACACTATTGTTAAATGATGCTGATTGATCTGAAAGTATGGGTCTATCTTCCCATGTTTCATCTAGTTGCATAAGTTATATATCCTTATTAGTATATTTTACGAAGTGTTATAGATCAAATGAATCATATTCCATTTTAGCTATCTCATCTTTACTACCAGTAGCCATTATAATTTCAACACACTTCTTAGCATGTTTATGCATGTAATCGTTTGTTCTATGATACAAATGCCATGGTAAGTCTATTATCGTGGTAAATTCACATACAATACCATTTTCTGTATGATTAATAATACATTTTCTACGTGGTATAGATACTATATCTATTAACTCCTCGTTACTTTTAATAGTTCGTATACCGCTACAGTCTATTTTAAAGCTTGGGTTACTATCTTGATAGTATGTCGCAATAAATGACCATTCATTTTGATTTTGACGAGATACGATTCTACCCTTAAACGATTTAAATCCTACTACGTCATGTTTGTTGTTAATATTATCAAGAATACTAGTATTATTATCAAACCATATATCGTATTCAGCGACAGTTGGATCATCTGCCAAAATTTTACGCATCTCTACTGCTAGATACATTAATCCATCGGTTGTTAGCATAAATTAATTCCTTGTGAAATAATTAAGATATTAAAGTCTACTAAATAGCCGTTATGAATAAAAAAATAACACCGGTGCTTGTACCGGTGTTATTATTAAATTACTAATCAATCACATTTATTTCAATAATATTTCAACAATATTTCTTGATAATGATATTGCAGCATTTACATTCTTATATACCGTAAAAGGAATTTTGTGGCATTCCTTAGGATATATTTTTCTCCACTTGATCGTATTCTCATATTTAGTGATTATGATTTTTTCACCATCATTGAGATTTTTAACATCAGGGCTTTTACACGATATTTCATCGTCTATCTGTTTTGTACGTTCAATGCTTATAATTAGTTGACCACTTGCTAACGTTACGTAGAAGTAAATCATTTCACTTGGTAATTCTACAGTTCCCTTAAATGAGATTGCCTTTTTTCCGCATTTCTTGTAATCATCTACGGTCTGTAACTCAACGTCAGCCCATACTACGTAGCCGTTTTCCTGAAGTTCAGCTTTTATCAAAGATGCAAGTAGAACAATGTTATTACACATAATTTTAGTCATTCATTAACTCCAATAATTTATTTAGGTTTTAGTTATTCGACTAACAACACTAATTAGTTATAGAGAATAGCTAACCTAATACAAATACTATTCTCAGCATAGTAATATATAAACATAAGCATATTGAAACCCTCTACCATAACGGTAGAGAGTTCCGTTGTT
>Ga0326514_10003106_pt1 | contig 10523 bp, 22 predicted proteins | sample 3_2548_0518_D_FD_203653 | JGI IMG/M metagenome (GOLD analysis project Ga0326514, IMG submission 203653) | Bovine rumen microbial communities from UC Davis, California, United States - 3_2548_0518 | ecosystem: Host-associated > Mammals > Digestive system > Stomach > Rumen | place: USA... | reverse complement strand
CCAGCTTTAGAAACAGAAATAAAAGAAATTGAAGCACAAATAAGGAGATATAGATTAACTCGTAGATGTTTAGAATACGAGTTAGAAAGAATACAAACAAACAAAGGTTATGTTGTTTGATTTTGTGATAATCCTGATACTTTGGAACAATTTACAAATGAAAATAAACAAACTGAAATAGTCAAACAGCAAGCTAACAACAACGAACCAAAACAAGTTGTTTTTTAGAACAGCCGTCACCAAAAACGGAGACGGCAAAAGAAAATTTAAACCAGTCGAATTCGACTAGTTTAAATACCCCGAATTCGGGGGAAATAAAACAAGATGATGATTTTGATATTTTTGATAAAAGTGCAGAGTTTATGAAACAGTTTGAGTGATATACTCCAGTAGCTAAATGGGATTATAAACAACGGAGTATATGATATGGGACAAAATCTTATCAATGAGAAACTATCACGCAAGAAGAAGCGTTAGAACGCTATAAACAAGAAATAAAACAAGCGTACGATAGATGTAATATTGGTAGATTTTCGCAAAATAAAAATATGCAAGTAGCATTAATTAGTTTTTGCTACAACGTTGGTCACTTACCAAACAATACCAAACGGTATGTAGATAATGGCTACATTAATGCACTTAAAAACCAAATGAAGCGTTATGTATATTGTGGTGGAGATGTTTGTAAGTGACTTGTAAAACGCAGAAATGCGGAGACAAATTTATTTTAATATTTAATTTAAAAATATGGAATATTACGATTATTACGACGAAATTGAAAAGATTACCGACAAATATCGTGCGGAAGCAAAAGATGATGAAGAAAGAAGGAAAATACAAATGATGTGGGAAATAATAGAAACAACAAGCAGTTGGTTAAACAACCATACTCTATTTTAATTCTTAATTTATAAATATGAAATATTACAATTTTTATGATGAGCTACAAGATGTGTGTAGAAAATATAGAGGTGAAATCATTGATGATAAAGAACTGAGAAAAGTATATATGATGGAAGATATTATACAAGCGACAAATAATACTTTAGAACAATATGATTTACTTTAATTCTTAATTTTAAAAAAATATGGCAACATTTTTATTTTGAATTTTATGATTTTATATCTGATACTATGTTGGAAAATATAGTAAAGAAAACTTTAAATAATTTATAACTTAATTTATATAAATATGGAAAAATACTTAAAAATAGCAGACGAAATACTAAATTTAGTAGATGTATATTCAAACCTTGATGCAGTTTGTGAGATTGAAAGTGATGATTTTGCTAATTGATATGAAGAACTACAACATTGAATAGCTAATATTATAAAAGAAAATTTTAATATTTAACTAAAAAAATATGGCTTACTGAAATTGGGGAGCGTTCATATATTGCAACTGAAAAAGAAGAAAAGACAAAGAAGATGCTTATCTTTTTGATGGCAGTAATAATATAGCTCATTGAGTATTATGAGACTGAAGAATAAGAGTTGAATTACGGAAAAATTTTATTCCTTGTATCTATACACGGAAAAATAAAGAAAAAAAAGTAATAGAATTTGAAGATTGTTTTATTATAAAAAATAAAGTTGATGGATATGAACACAATTTTGATATTGAAGTAGAATATAAATGATACAAATTTATATTTTATAACAATTGAAATAATACGATAGCTGAAATGATAGATAACGAATGAAATAAATGGAAATGAGAAAGTTGATTTGAATTTTGAGCTTGATATGAAGATAAAGAAAAACATAGAAAAAAAACACACATAAGGTTATATGACATTCTAAAAATAAAAAAAAGAAAGTTATTTTTTCGAAACAAATATTAAAAACTTTAATTCTTAATTTAAAAAATATGACAATAACAACTTGAGTAACGCTAATCGTTATAGCAATTTGCATTTCGTCTTTTATAACTCAAAGACAAATTAATAATTTTGAAGAAAAGTTTTTCAATAATTTTTGATTAAATAAAACTAATGATTTTATCAAAAAATATTACAAACCTAGTATTCTTTACAAAGTAATTAGAGAACTAAAAGAAATTACAGTTTTTGAGTGAGTTAGATTTAAAGACAAAGAAATACAAAAATTGATTGATGACTTCCAAGATGTGGAAAGTAAAAAAACTTACTTTATGGAAGAAAAAAATAAACCTATTTTATAACTATAAAAATATGACTAAATGACAAATTTACAAAAATGATGCAAATAGATATGTAATCTTCATCGAAGAGCTTACAGATGAAGATGGTAAGACAATGTACTCATTTATGGATGACGGTTTAAATGAGTACTACACAACTTATATCGATTGATATAAAAAAGTGGAAGGAGTTGAAATACTTCAAGCAAGGGATTTATTTATTATTTGACTTGAAGAGTTTAGAGCAAAACTTGATGAGGAGTTTGAGAATAAAAAACAAATAATTGAACTTACAATCTAATAAAAATATATGCAATACAAAAAATGAGAAGTCTATAGAAAATTAATAAACGATAGTTATTACAAATATTATATATCAATGGGGGAAGATTTTTCTCCCACTGATTGACAACTTTTTATTGATATCACTTGAACACAACGCCTTATAAGTTGAATAGAGCTTAAAGAATTACACAAAGTAAAAAATGTACCACAGCGGTTTGTTGATGACCTTTGAGACAATCTTAAAAATGAACAAAGTCAGTTGGATGTAAAATGGAAACTTTACTATTTGCAACCAAATGACAAAAAATATATTCCTAAATTTTACAATTTAACTAAAAAATAATGCTACCTTGACAAATATACGAATACAAAAGTTTTAAATGATACTATTGTATTTATATAACTAAAGATAAAAATAAATTTCATCAGTTGCTTGATAGTGATTGAGACTATACAGAACGTTACTCAATGAATGATTTTAGACTTGTAACTGATGAAAAAGAAAAAGAAAAGGCTCGTAAAAAGCTCTTTAAGTGACTTGAAAATGTCCGCAAAGAGTACGAAAATAAAAGAGCTATTTATAATTTAACATTAGAATAATATGGAAAAAATAGATTTATATTTACCAAATGCTTTTTGAGTTACTATTATTGATGAAAATGAGGAAGTTATAGAAATTGAAAAAGCAACAATAGCAGAAAGTTTTGAAAAATATTGATGATGATTTTTACAAGCAATTTGAGTTGCTTTGCGGAGAGCAGACAGTAATAATACAGAAATATTATTGGAAGCCTTTGATTTTTATGTAAAAGAATATATAGAAAAATTTATATTACCTAACCAAAAATAATATGGCAAAAAAAACAATTAAAGAACTTGAAAAAGAAGTTGCAAGACTTCAAAAAGAGCTATCAGAACAGATAGCTGAAAATGGAATATTGACTGAAAAATATTGACTTGTTAATTGAGAACTTACTTGATTAAAGGTTCAATATAAATTGTTAAAACAAGAAAATAAGAAATTAAAAGATGACAATTACAAATTAGAACTAGCTAATGAAGAATTACTAGCAAAGCAAACTTTTATACCTCAAATAGAAAAAGAAAGAATTAAAGAACTAGAAAAAGAAAATAAGAGATTAAAAGAAAAATGAACAAGATGTCGGGTTGAGATGGTAAAAAGAGAGATGGAAAATAAAAAAATCGAAGAAAAATACGAACAGTGTTTCGAAGAACTAAGCACAAAACTAAGCGAAGAAAGTGATTTAGATATCATCAGAGCTGAAAACGAAGTTATAAAACAAGACAAAGCTAACTTGCTTGCAGAACTTACAAGACAAATTAACGAAAAAAGTGCTTTGAGAAAAGAGAACAAACGTCTAAAAAAGCGTCGGCGTGAGTGACGCTATAACCCAAAGAAAGTTTACGAAAAACTAGCTAGATGATGGCTTTGCTATATTCCAGAGTGAGACTACTTACCTACTAAGGTACACGAAAGTCTAATAGACGCAATGGAAGAGTGACACAGATTAGCAGATAAGACTTGAAATCAAGTCTATATCGTTTGAACTTATTGCAAGATATAGGCTCCCCTTTTTTGGGTACCCTAGCGTTGCTATAACCGAACTTTATTTATTAATAACAAAAAATATGAATTTTTACTTTTTATCAATAATTTTAAATGTTATTTTTCTTTATTTTTGGGCTAACAATTTTTATCAAAGAAAAATAATTGAAAATGAAGCTTTAGATTTATTTGATGATTTTGAAAAATACAAACAAGAAAATGAGAAAAAAGATGAAGAGATTGTAAGGTTAACTTTGGAGAATAACAGATTAACAAGTCAATTAAAATATAGTAAATGTGATAAAAAATGCAAAAAACAAAAGAAATAATACCTTTGGAAAAAATAGAACAGCAAATATTAGTGCATTGGTTGGAATTAAATAATTATACATTTACAGCGATAAGAAACGAAAGCGACACACATAGTTTTTATTCTTGAGTAAAAAGGAAAAAATCCTGAGTAAAAAAAGGCGTTCCAGACTTTTTGATAATTCTCAAAAGAAATAGCATATTATTTATAGAACTCAAAAGAAAAAAAAAGAGTTTATCGAAAGTGAGTAAAGAACAAAAAGAATGGATCAGCTTTTTGAATAAATGCAAAAATGTTGAAGCGGTCGTTGCTTATTGAGCAGAAAACGCTATAAAACTAATTAATGAATATGAAAATAAGTAAAAAGAATAAACATATAAAACAAGAAGATTTTGAAAAGAGATTTTGCGATTTTCTTGTAGAATACAGAGTTTTAACTATGAGTGATGAATTAAGAAGTAGATTAAAAGCAAATTGAATTGATAGTCGGTGAGCTGGATGGGATACAAGAGATTATATTTGATACACTTGAGAATTTACTTTTGAACGGAATTTAATTGAAATTGATGTTGAATGATGTGGACACTTTGCAAACGTTACACAATATAAATTTGACAAACTTCACGATATTTATAAGAGATTGGATAAATTTTTGGAAGAATTTAAAGAGACTTTTATTAGATGTCGTGAAGAATGTAAACACGAATATTTATGATTAAATTAAAAAAATAATGGAAACAAGTAAAAAATTATTTGATTTATTAAAAAGATGAAACAATTTTGATATTTCAATGACACCATCTTGAGACAGAATAACTTGCAGTATTTACAACGCAAAAGAACATTGGGAAGAGATTATTACCATTGATAACCCAACCGAGAAAGATATATATATTCTTATAGACAAAATATATGCAAAAAAGCGTTGATAATATAATCAAATTTACAAAATGAAAATATCAAAAAGTTTGAGAAATATTTGCAAATTACAAAAAACAAGTATAATGATGATACATACTTTTGTTAAATTAAACTAAAAGGGGGGTGGCAATTTTGACCACTCCTTTTTTAGTGTTTTTGTCAATAGATTTTTTATTGAATTTTAAAACAAAAACGCAAGAATAAAAGGAAAAATAAATTTGATAAAAAATATACTATATGTATAATCAAAGTATACAAATTATACATTTTATTTCTTAAAATTAATATATGAGAAAATTCTACAAAATAGCTAAAATGTATTCAGATATACAAAAAGAAAAAGATTTAAATTACAAAAATGCTAAAATAATGTTTTTGCGTGAAGAAATGCAAGATTTTTTGAGAAAAAATAAGTTATAATGTTAGTTTTTTTGACTTTTTATAAATTATAATTATATTTTTAACACTTTATAAATAATTTACAAAAGTATGAAAAAACTAATAATACTACTATTTACTTGTTTTTTACTTTTCTCTTGCTGAAAATCAGAAGAAGAAATAAGACAAGAAAAATTAGCAGAATTACAAAAAGAGTTTGAAGCAATGTGATTTAACTTTGATAATACAGAGGTTGAAAAAGAAGTTATAACAGTCAAAAGATGAGATAGTTATACTTTGACTTGAAGTAATGACAAATGACAGCTAGCAATCAAAATATATGCAGTAAATAATTATGGTACAAGATATGAAGAAGAATATTCATACTATGAATGAAAAAACTTAATTTGAGTAATTATTGAATCTGAGAATGTTTGAAAGGTACCAGCATTTTTTGATTTATTTAGTTCAAAAATAATCACAAAAGATGAATATGAGTATAATAATCAAACTACAAGTCAATTGGGTAATAGTGATATTTTACCACAATGATATGGATGATGTGTACAATGCGAAAGCAATCCTTGAGACAAAAATATTGAATTAATTCTTTTTGATATTCCTACAGAAAAATTAGAAGGTTCAAAACTAGTTTTTGATGAACACGATAAGAATTATATATTTGAATTTGAATTATAAAAATAAAAAAAATTAAAGACTGAGCAAAGCAAAAGCTCAGTCTTTTTTTTGGTGTTAATTATTTGTAGCTAATATTGTTTTGGCAAACACAGATATATTATACAAAAAAGAAATAAAATCAAATTTAAATTTTATAAAAAAAGTATAAAAAAGATAAAAATAAACTTGAATTTTATACTAATTAATTATAATGATTATGCATTTAGTTTTACTTTTGCGACTGATAACAAAAAAAGTGTTTCTTCATATTCATTGTTTTTGTTACAATCATATAAAAAGATTGTCAGTCGCAAAGGCAAAATTAAATTATAATAAATAAAAATATGAATATCAAAAATTTCAAACTTAATCCAAATAATCCAAGAGTAATTAACGACCAAAATTTCAAAAAACTTGTAAAATCAATAAAAGATTTTCCAGAAATGCTTGAAAAAAGACCGATAGTTTGTGTTTATGATGAGGAATTGAAGCTAATTCCACTTTGATGAAACCAAAGACTTAAAGCGTTGATGGAGCTTTGATATGAAGATATTCCAGAGACTTATTATTCGATAGTTGATGATTGGGATGAGGAAAAGCAAAGGGAGTTTATAATCAAAGACAATAATAATCTTTGAGAGTGGGATTATAATGAGTTACAAAATGAATGGAATATTGAAGATTTGCAAGAATGGTGAGTTAATTTAGATTTTTGAGAAGATGAAGAAAAGGAAGTGGTAGAAGATGATTTTGTTGCAAAAGAAAAAGATGAAAAAGAAATCAAAGTAAAATTATGAGATATTTATGAATTGTGAAATCACCGTTTGATGTGTTGAGATAGTACGAGTATTGATGATGTAAATAAGTTAATGAATTGAGAAAAAGCTGATATGGTATTTACTGACCCACCTTATGGGTATGAGTATCAAAGCAATATGAGAACAAAAACGGAAAAATTTGATGTTATAGAAAATGATGATAAAAAGTTAGATTTTATGCCAATAGTGAAAAAATTTAATAATGGATTTGTATTTGTATGTACTACTTGGAAAGTATTAAAAGAATGGTTAGAAATATTTACGAAATATTACGATTTATCAAATATGATTATTTGGGATAAAGGCGGAGGAGGCATCGGAGACTTAAAACATACCTTCTTAACTGATTATGAAATAATACTATGTAGCAATAATGATAAACAAATTACAGGGAAAAGAATAGGGAGTGTGTGGAATATACAAAAAGATAATGCAAATGATTATGTACACGCAACTCAAAAACCTGTTGAAGTATCTGCAACTGCTATTCAAAATACAACTAATGAAAATGACAATATATTAGACTTATTTGGTGGTAGTGGTTCAACATTAATAGCTTGTGAACAATTAAATAGAAAATGTTATATGATGGAATTAGACCCACATTATATAGATGTAATAATTCAAAGATGGGAAAACTTTACAGGAGAAAAAGCAGTTAAAATTTAAAAATTAATTTATGAAAATAGAAATTTTTTTAAAAGATAAATCTTATATAAATTCTATTATTGAGAGAATTAAAGAAACTAGATGAGAACTTCGGATGTTACTTACAGATGTAGAAGATTTTATTGAACTTTGAAATTATATAATCAAAAAAGAATGTATTGAAGGTATTAAGATTCTTGATGATTGACAAACAGATTAAATAATTTGTAAAAATATATTTATAATTAATTTACTATTTATGCCAAGATGAGATTTCTGAGGGAAAGCAAGTACAAATTGATTTAAGCAAAACCCTCAAAATATAAATAGAAAATGAAGACCAAAAAAGAGTATAGCTTTTGCAATGTGAGAGTTAGAGCGTGAAGGTTATACAGAAATATCTAAACGGGAAGTTGAATTAGCATATAAAGTTTTGCTTAATCTTGATGAAGAAAAATTAAAAGAAGTTGTAAGTGATAAAAATCAGAAAATGCTTATAAGAATTTGTGCAAGATGAATTTTATCTAATAGGTGATTTGATATTATCGAAAAAATGCTTGACAGATGAATTTGAAAACCTACTCAATATATTGAATCCCAAAATATAAATATGCAAATGACGGATAAAGAAAAAGAACTTTTAGAAAATTTAAAAAAAATAGCTGATGAATGAAATAAATAAAATCTTAAATCAAATATATAACATTGAATGCAGTACTGCGTTTAGGAAAATGTATTTTGAGAATGATTTTTTTAATTTTGCTATTTATTATTTTGGTCAAAATTTCAAAACTTGAATTAAAAAATTTCACAAAGATATTTACTCATTTTTGAATACAGATAAGAATTGAATTATTATCTGATTTAGAGAAAGTGGAAAAACTGCGATTATAGCACTTATTTATGTAGTTTGGTGTATCGCTTACCAAAAAGAAAGTTTTATTTTATTTATGGCTTACGATATCGAAAGTGCAAAAGACAAAGTTTTGAATGTTTCAAATTTTTTACGCTCAAATAAAAGATTTAAAAGAGATTATTGATTACTTTTTGACGACTGAGATAATCATAGAAGTTTTGAAAAATTCAATGCTCAAAAAACAATGAGTAAATTTGTAAGTACTACTTGAGTTAAAGTTGAAGCAGTATCATTAAAAAATATGAAAAGATGAAAGCAATTATTAGATGAAGAGTGAAATATTATAAGACCTAGTCTACTTATTGCAGATGATATAGATATTGAAGAAAGCGTTAGAAATATTAGAATAATTGACGAAAATGAAGCGAAAATCAATTCTTGAGTATTGAAATCAATTAAGTGAAGATTTATTATTTTATGAAATATAATAGCTGAAGATTGAATTATTCAAAGACTAGAAAAAAAATTTAAAAATTATTGGTATACTCAAAGAATTTCACTTATAGAAAATAATGAGATAATTTGGCCAGAAAGATTTGTATGGAAAAAAGAAGATGCAGATAAAATAAATAATGAAAAATGGAATTGAGAAAAAATTGTTCAGTCAATTGAAGAGTTATCAATAGACAAAGAAAGTTTTAATTCAGATTTTTTAAATATTCCTAGAATAATTGTCTGAGACCCAGTATTTAATATAGAAAATTTAAAAAAACTTGAAATTGTCGAACCTATTCAAACTTTTGAAATCAAAGTTGATGATAGAGTTGTGAAGTTAGAAATATTTTATAAAAATTTTAGAAAAGATTATTATGATTATTTGTATGCTTGAATAGATACTTGAAGTTGACAAGGTGATGGAAGTGATAGCTCAGATTTATGTTTTTTAGACCAAAATTGAGAACTTTATGCAAGAGTAAATAGTAACATAATCAATTATAAACATATTCGTAAACTTCTTTGAATTCTTTATAACGACTACTGATTTACTTATTTCAAAAATTCGCTTTGTATAGAAAGAAATATGTATTGATTACCACTTATAGAAGAGATAAAAGAAAATGATATTATTATTTTCAAAAATTTGTATATTCCAAAAACACAGTGACAAAAAATCAGTAAATATACAAATATAGTTTGATGGAATACTACAGCAAGCAGTAAAGAAAAATTAAAAGAAGATTTAAATATGGCAATAAATCTTTGAAAATTGAAATTATCAAATGAAGAATTCAAAGAATTTATTTGATGGACAAAATCTGATATGAATTGAAAAATCATATATGAACCCGATGGAGTAAATGTTAAGCACGATGACCGCATAATATGAAGATGACTTGCGTTTCAAATGTTTTTACAATCTAATCCAAATTTTTTATGAATGAAATAGACAAAAAACTTTTACAAAAAGAAAAAGAAATTGAGAAAAAAATTCAGATTGAAAAAGACAAAAAAGAACTTTTTGAGCTTGCTATTCAGATACTCATAAAAGAAATGCCAAAATATAAAACTTCTGATAATGAATATTTGTATTATGAGAAGTCAATGCCAGCTTGCGTTTATCAAAATTTAAAATCAGCAAGTTCAAAATGTGCACTTAGACCAGTTTATATAAGAATAGAAAATAGTTTAAATATAAATCATCGTAAAGCCAAAGTCTTGATAGATGCTTTTTGATTTAGTGCAGTTTATAACAATTTGGAAATTATTCGCCCTTATGTAAATCAAAAATTATGAGTAAATGTTTTAAGAGAAATAGAAAAAAAGATTTATAAGAATGCTATATAAAATAAAAGAAGGAGTAAAAGTAAGTTTATGGCTTTGTAAAAAGAAAATAGGTAAAA
>Ga0326514_10003105_pt1 | contig 10525 bp, 22 predicted proteins | sample 3_2548_0518_D_FD_203653 | JGI IMG/M metagenome (GOLD analysis project Ga0326514, IMG submission 203653) | Bovine rumen microbial communities from UC Davis, California, United States - 3_2548_0518 | ecosystem: Host-associated > Mammals > Digestive system > Stomach > Rumen | place: USA... | reverse complement strand
TCCAATGGAACACGGTCAGCGCCTCCCCCGTGTCTGTATCGTTGCTGTGCTCCACGCGCATCAGCCACCCGAAGCGCGCGGAGGCAATCTTGATTGCCATGGTCTCACTCCTTGTCGAGTCAGAATGCTGTGCCGTCATCCTGCATGATGTCCCGCCCGCTGCCGTCAATCAACGCCACCCGCAGGCCCAGCGCGTCGATCATTCGCAGCAGCGTGTCGACAGTTGTCGCCCGGCGATGGTACAGGACGGTAGTGGACGTGTTCGCCGCCCTGCCAATGGCTCTCGACAGATCACTCAACGACCAGCCATGCCGCCCGCGCTCATCGTCCAGCGCGTCGAGGATTGCTTCCAGCGTCTCGCCCACAGCGTCCGGATCGTAGATCGGACCGGGCACGTTGATTTCAAACCTTGTGTTCATCCTGCGCCCTCCGTTCGCCTCTCAGCTCCGCCGTACAAAGCAACTCATCCATGGTCACTTTCAGCAGGTCGGCGATTTGTACCGCCACCTCGATCGTGGGAAAGCGCTTTCCCCGCGTCCACCTGTTTATCGCCGCCCTGGTCATGTGCAGCGCTCGCGCAAGATCAGCCTGCTGCATGCCCCGCTCCTTCAGCAGCACCCGCAGCTTGGCCGCGAATGCTTCCTTGATCCTGTCAGTCGGAATCAAGATCGTCGCCCTCTTTCCGCCGTGCTTCCCGTTCCAGCCCCCGAAGGCGCTGTTCCTCCCATCTGGCCTTCCGTTCGCGTTCCTCCCGCACCGCCTTGATCGCCCCGCCAATCACCATCGCGATGGTCAGCACCAGGCAGACCACGAACACCAGCAGGAGGATCGCCACACACAGCTTGATGATGATGTCAATGATGTCCATCAGTACACCTCCCACGGCTCACCGCTCATCTGCTGAACGCTGGGTGTCTCCACGTTCACATCCCACAGGCGCCAAGTGTAGCCATACTCATCCATGAAGTACTCGACGTGTCTTTTTGCACCGGCCATTTCCACGGAGTAAACGTTTTCTTTCCCGTTGGCATCCAGCCAGTATGAAAGGCTGATGATGGAGACAAGGCCGCCGTAAGTAGGAAAACTGTGCAGCGTCTGAAGGAACACAATGCCACCGTCATGCAGGCGCACGTTTTCCTTCTCAATCAGTCTGGCCATGCTTCACCTCTTCCGGCGGCTCCGGCAGCGGTAGCCAGTGCGTCACGTTGTACACCCAAGTATTCCCGTATTCCGGGTCGTCCTCGTACCAGTCCAGCCCGTTGCCATAATCCTGAAAGCCCAGAATCCTGTACTCCCCGCCCTCCAGAACCGTGAGATAGATTCCCCGGCAGTCAGGATTTCCGTCCTCCTTGACTGAGTTCCAGTTCGGCAGAAGCAGCTTCTCCCGCACCAGACGCAGCGCTTCGGCCCGCTTGGAGAACCTGTCATCCTCCAGCCCCTCCAGGATAATCGCCGCCTCTGTGTAGCGGTCTTCCATGTCCTTCAGGATCTCCATCATCTCGCCGTCAAGCATCATACTCATGCCCCCCTTGTAGCCGTTTCCTCGTTCCATGTGAAACATTGATTTTCAAGGCTTCCGCGGCTTTCTCCACCGCTTGCCCTTCTGCAGCGTCACCCTGTCAGACAGCTCGTCGAAATCCAGGCGAAGCCCGATCTCCTGATACACCTGGTCTGTAATCTCGTGGTGCTCAATGCAGAGCCAGGTCTTGTGATCCAGATCCTCCAGCGTGCGCAGCAGCCGCTCCTCGCCGAAGCCGAACTTCTCGTGCAGCGTCAGGCACACAGCCGCATACATGCACTTGACGATCTCCAGCCCCGCCAGCTGATAGCCGGCAGCGAAGCCGCGATCCGCGGCGGCCTTCAGGTCGTGGTCGGTATACTTCTGCACGGTCAGCGCGTGCCTGGCTTCCGCCAGCATGGCCGCCATGACATTCAGCTCCGCAATGGGTGACTGCTGCGCCGCCTGAATCGGCGAGGGTTTCGGCGGCTCTCTGGGTGTTGCCCGCTTGGCCTTGCTCACAGGATGTCCACCTCCATCCAGGAATCCTCCGCGATGTCGAGGATCTGATCGATGGCCCTGGCCAGACGCCGCGCGGCCTTGTTGGACTCCTCCAGCTCATACCGCAGGTGAATCAGTTCTTCACGGGCTTCGACCAGCTCCCTGGCAATGGCCGGCTGGCCGTTCTTCCGGAAGATGGCAATGCAGCGGTTAAGGGTGTCAATGCTGTCCATGGTCAGACGTCTCCTTCCTCCCTGTGCAGGCTGCGCTCCGGATCGAATCCGACCGGATAGCGCCTGCGCAACTTTTCGATGTTCATCCGCGCGATGTCGGACAGGCTCCAGCCCATCGCGGTCGCGTACTCGGCCACCATCCACAGCACGTCGCCCAGCTCCTTCTGAGCGTGTTCCGCGTCGAACAGATGCCCCTGCAGATTCTTTTGATAGATGCCCAGCAGCTCCCCGACCTCGGATGCCATGCCATACAGCGCGTGCTGCACAGCGTTCTGGCCGGCTGCGATGGTCCGCGCCGCGTCCATCTGGTACTCGTCCATTGTCACGACAGCACCACCTCCTCCGGATATTCCGCCATGACTTCTTCATCCAGCAGCTGCGTTCCGCAGAAGCGGCAGTAGCGGTCTTTCCGGTCAATCTCCTTTTGGCAATGCCCGCAGCGCCAGATCGTCCGGTAGATCTGGCCGTAGGGGATGACCGGCTTCCAGTCCTTGATGAAGGCCACAGGAGTGTCGCTTTTGTGCTGTTCCAGATCGATGAAGGGCAGATCCTCCACGCGCTGCTGCAGGATCTCAAAGGTTTTCTCACGGGAGAAACGCCCTTTTTCGGATACGCGATTCATTCCGCGGAGGATTCTCAGCACGTTCTCCAGCCGGATTGCCTTGTCCACAGGAATCACCTCTCAGTCATAAGTCTCGTCAGGTGTTCCAGTCCTTCCATGTGTACACATCCCAGTCATCGATGCAGTCAGAACAGCCGACGATGGATTGCCGCCCCTGCCGGCCGCGGATGGTGTACACCCGCTCCGGATCCTCAGCGCCGCACTCAGGGCAGATGAACGGCTCCGCTTCCGGCATTCCGTCCGTCTCCGCCTCCACGATCCAGGGAGCGTCCGGGAGATCACTCATTGCTGACACCTCACTTGCACAGGCAGCCGGGCTTGATGCTCAGGCTGAAGCAGATCTTCAGCGTGATGGCCGGACGGCAGCAGCACACAGCACAGCCGCATTTCTCGCAGGTTTTTTTGACGGCGGGCTTCTTCGGCTTCGGCGCGGGTGTCTTGCACTTGCACTTGCAGTCATCGCCGCACTTGCACTCGCCGGGCTTGCAGCTGCACTTGTCGCCGCAATGGCAGCCGTCTGACACGGCCAGCACCAGCGCCCGGAAGCCCAGGTCGGGTGAACCGTCCCCGTCGAAATCGCCCACGTACAGGGCCAGCACAGCGCCGTCCCGGAAGATGATCTTTCCGACCTGCCGTTCGCGGTTCTTCGCCGGGAGGAAGATGTGCGCCGCCCTGGGTGTCTCCGCGCAGAGATTCGGCGAGTAAATGGTTGCGTCAATGATGGCCGCGGCTGTCAGCTCGCCGGCAATGCTCAGGACGGTCTCCGGGTCTGACAGCTGCACGGCGATGGTCAGCGTTGTGCCGCCATCGATCACCCGGCGCTGGTCATCCAGCCGGACGGGTGTCCACGCGTGCCAGCGGAGGCATTGCTCTTCCCGGATCCTGATCGGTGACGTCCGCGCGGAGTGCTGGAAGCTGCGGAGGGTGAACTGATCTTCGTCCGGTGCCAGCGCGCCCAGAATGCGGCCGGAATTGTCCAGCAGGAAGACGGCCTCGCCGGTGATCGCGCCCTCGCAGAGGCTCTCGCCCCGGATGGCCTGCGCGGTCGTGATGGACAGCAGCAGCATGATGGTCAGGATGATGGTAGTGATCTTGCGCATGGTTGCCTCTCCTCTCAGTCAGTCCTTGTTGTGATCCTCAAGGCGCCGCAGCGCCCGTGCGGTTGCCTTGGCCAGCAGCGTCTCCCGCGCGCCCATCCCGAAAACCACAGGCCCGCGGGCCTTGCAGCGCGGACAGACGGCCGCGTACTGGCAGAAGTCTTTGAGTTCCTTCGCCTCCATCCGGTGCCCGCACCACGGGCAGGCCGGTTCAGTCGCTTTCATTTCTTCGCCTCCATTGTGCGCTTGATGACGCCCTGAACGACGCCCACAGTCACATGCAGTTCATCCGCCACTTCCCGGATGCTCTTGCCTGAGAAGAACAGCGCCCGGATCTTTTCGTTGCGCTCGTTGTTCTTGTTTTGCGGTTTCGGTGGAGGGCCAACGCGCCGCCGGAAGGTCTGCAGGCACTTCCAGCTGCAGAAGCGCTTGATGTAGCCGTTATGTTGCATCTTGTAGGCCCAATCCTCCGGGGTGAAGGTCTCGACCGTCTTGCGGCACTCGCTGCAGCGGAAGGTGTAGCCGCGGATGTAGGAAGGCACCAGCTCATTCCGCGGATTCACGTACTTGGGCATGTGGCTCCTTTCTCAGCTTCTGGCGGTGAGTTTCTTCCAGCCCTTCCATCAGGCCGAAGACCAGGCTGGTGATCGGCTGCTCGTATGCGTACTTCTCGACAATCGCCTTGCCGGATGAAGCCAGTCCGATCCAGTAGTGATTGAAGCCAGGGCTGTTGTATGCCGGCGCTTCCTCATACGCCTCGAACAGGTGGTACAGATCGGCCATCATGGCTCTGTGTTCTGGAAGCATTCCAGCACCTCCGATCCGGGAGGACCGTATGCAATCAGAATGCCCGGATGCAGGCGCGTCCACTTCTTGACGATCATCTCATGACACACCTGCGCGTCATCCTTCCAGAAGCCCACGCGCGTCATGCAGTCCTTCAGCAGCTTCTGAAGATTGTCCGTGTCCGGTCTGGTCACGCGGTAGGATTTCTCCCTGTGCGTTTTCGTCGGAAAGAACCAGCCGGTCGCCAGACACACCTCGCCCTCCAGCGGCGCTTCCGGAACAAATGGTCTGAGGCTGTCTTCCAGCAGCTTCCGGGCCTCCTTCAGCCTCGCCGTATCATAGAACATCGGTTTCCCCCGGAAGATCCTGATCTTATGCTCCTGCGCCGTCACCGTCGGGGGAATGATGTCCAGGAAGATGATCACCAGCTTCCACCTCCTTCAGCATCTTCTTGGCCATATCCAGCAGCCAGTCATGCGGGATCGCAGACCAGTACTCCACGATGACGCTGCCGGTTGTCGCGTTGTAGGTCACCAGCGGCCTGCTGATCTGCTTGCTGTCCAGCAGGCGTTTATAGATTCGCAGCTTCTCCTGCGGCAGTCCGGTTGGCCAGAAGTCTGTGCAGGCCACACCGCGGAATCCTGACGTGTTCACGGTCTCCCCCTTTCATCGGCTCAGGCATTCAGACTCAGGACAGGGCGGGCGGCTTCTTGAAGCCCGCCCCTGTCCCTGAATGCCATGGGACATGACAGGACATTCATATCTATATATAGGTGATGTCCGCTTTTGTCCGCTTTTTACTCCCCAGCAAGAGACTCGTTCCAGCGGCGGATTGTCCGCACCTCGACGCCGAATTCCTTCGCGTATTCCTTCTGCGACCGGAGCTCTCCGCGCTCCTGATCGCGCTTGAGAGCGGCCAGGTATTTTTCGCGGCGCTTCTGTGCGGCCAGCTCGTTTCCGACGTTTCCCTTGAGTCCGCCCTTCTCCCGTTCCGCCTGCTGAATCCGGACATTCTCCGCAAGCTTGGCTGTCAGCAGGATGTCGTTGTCATCGCGGATATGCAGCGGCCAGGAGAAGATCACGTTGAAGGGCGGCTGCCGCGGGAACTCCCGGAGGGTCATTTCCACGCGCCAGCCGGTTGCATCTTCGCCGTAGCGCTCCGCCACTTCGTCCGCCGCTTCCTCCGGGATCGCCAGCTCGATCATGTCAATCATCGCATCCGCGTCCCGTCCGAAGACGCCGGAGCCGGAAGCCCTGTCCATGGATGTCTTCGCGCCCTGCGCGCCCTTTGAGTGATGATGCGCGTAGATCACGGAAGCGCCTGTGTTCGCAAGGACGTCCAGACCGTTGCAGAACTTCCCGACTTCCTCCGCCGCGTTTTCATCGCCGATGCCCAGCTTGTAGATCGGGTCAAGGATGATCGCCGCATACTTTCCGCCGGCGGCCTCCCGGACAATCCGCGGCGCCATCTTCTCCATGGTCTCATTCGCGCCGCGCAGGTGTACCACATCCAGATGGCCGACCAGGTCTTCCTCGCCCAGTTCCATCTTCTGCATCACCCGGCGGACGCGGTCTTCAAAGGAGGCATCATCCAGTTCCATGTTCAGGTAGAGCACCCTGCCCTTCCTGACATCGAATCCCATCCACGGCCGCCCGGAGGCGATGGCCAGCGCCAGCTCGATCAGGCAGAAGGTCTTTCCGGCCTTGCTGGAGGAAACGATCATCATCTTGTGCCCGCAGCGGAGAACGCCATCGATTAAAACGTCCTTCAGCGGCTTCTGATCGTGGAGGATGTCGAACATGCTCCGGATCGGCAGCGGCGGGATCATTTCCTCCTCAATGAAGCGCTGCCATTCCACGAAGTCCCCGCAGCCGATGTCCCGCGCAACGATGTATTGCCACTTGTCGCCGCGCCGGAAGCCTGGCAGGCGTGTCAGGCGAGAGGCGTTCTTGTCCTGTGTGTCCAGTTCGAGGCCGTGCTTCTTGCAGACGCCGTACAGGTAGTCCACGCGCTCCTGATACTGTTTCTTGTCCAGCGCGTCGATCCGGACCACCGCGTGAAGACTCTTCCCGCCGGAGTGAATCACCCGGACAATCGGCAGGCGCAGGTCCTGCATCAGGGCGAACTGTGTGTCGATGTCCTGAGTGTCGCTCTCAACCAGCACATATCTGTGATCGGTGATGTTGGCATTCTGGCGCCCTTTTCCGTCGCAGGGATTGATGCAGATCCACGCGCCGGCGCCTTCCTGTGTGGTGCCGAATGCGTCGGACAGGTCGTTCTGATTCCTTGCGCGCTCCGGAATCTTCTGCACGCTCTGGATCAGCTGGTCTCTGGTTCTGCTGCACACACCGCCTATCGGTTTCCACTTGCCGTCATCGTCCTGATAGGCTCCCGTCACGTAGCAGACATGGTCCTCCGGCTGGAACAGCGCGGACAGGTAATCGATCACGTCCTGTGAGGCGTCGTAATCATCCGGCAGCGGCGGCAGTGCTGTGATGGTTTCGTCCCGGTGCCAGCCATCCGTCACCGCGTCGAGGGAGACGTCCGGAATCTGGTCATCCCAGTCATAGACGCGCCCTTTCCGCTTCCATCCGTACTGCTGCGCCATGTGAATCACGGAGCCCATGGTTACGATCTCGCTGCCGTTGCCGAAGGTTTGCCATTTCCGCGCGCACTCGCCGTTCTTGTAGCGTCTGTCGTTCCGGCTCCAATCGTCCCAGAGCCCCGCTGGCAGGCCCTCGTGGTGGAGGGCCATGCCAACGTTCACCCATTCCTGATAGCTCAGGTCAGCGACCGGAATGCTGTCAAGCAGCTCTCTGGCTTCGTCAACTGTCATGCCTGTATTCCTCCGGATCCTGCCCATGGGCTGTCTTCATGTGGTGTTCCTCGCACAGGATCACCACGTTGTCAGGGTCATAGGCCAGTTCCGGGAACACGGCTTTCTCATGCTTGTGGTGCATGTGCGTTCCGAATCTGCCGCAGACCGCACAGCTGAAGTGATCGCGCTGGAGTGCATAGTTCCGGAGCAAGATCATTCTTTCGTCCGTTTCCGGAGTGATGTACTGATAGCGGATGTATTTGATGGAATCATCCGGCTTGGGCTCCACGTTCACGCGTCCAGTCCGCCCGCCCATGTTCATGATCGCCTTGATCTGAATGCAGGGATTGACGCCGACAGCTTTGAAGAACTGCGCGAACTTCCACCTCATGTTCTCGGTCAGCGGGAAGCGGTCAACATAGCAATGGCCGTTGATCCCGATGGACAGCCATACCGCGTCGCCCTTGTCCGACTCCCGCGCGCTCACGACCGTGAAGTCATAGATGCCAGGCTTCAGCGGCGGGAGCTCCGCGTAATCTGAGACTTTGATCTGAATAGACAACTGTACGAACACTTCCTTTCATCTGCTGACGGATCAGAACTTGCCGCGCTCAAAGCCTTTCTTCGGCGCGCGCTCCTCCGGATCGAAGTAGCGGCGGACCTTGTTGGTCTGCTTCTTCTCGCCGTTGCGGCCCTCGAAGGTGTCCACGTAGATCTGGCAGCGCCCGGTCTGGCCCTCGCTGTCAAGCAGCTGCCGCCAGTTCATGGCTTCGCCGCTCTTGCGCAGGCCCACGCTGCGAAGGAACTGCGCCGCCTTCCACGCCATCTTCTCGTACAGGTACACGTTTTCCACGCAGAGACTCGTGCCCAGCTCGCCGCCGTCCACGCGGAGGAACAGCTTCACCATGTTGCAGGACGGGATCTTGTCGCCACCGTCGTAATAGGCCTTCTCCACCTTGACCACCAGGAAGCTGTAGTTGCCATCAGGCAGGAGTACAGACTCAAGGCTTTCGCCGCCGTCATCCGGAATCTGATCGTCCCAGTCAAAGACCTTCATGCTCTCGTTGCTCATTGCTCAGTTCTCCTTTCAGAACGGAAGATTGTACTGTTCAGTCTGTGCCAGCTTCAGGACGGAATCCCAGGCTTCCACCAGACAGCCCTCGATGAAGTCCGCGGAGTAGTCCTTGATCATCACATGCGCTTCGTAATAGCCGCGGTCGGCCACCACCTTCTGGATCACACATGGATCGGTGACGTCGCCGGCCTGCATCTGGTCCCAGACCTTTTGCAGCAGCGCATCCTTCACCTTGTCTTCCGGATCGCGCATGGAATCCGGACGCTCAGCAGCTTTCTTTTTCGGCACAGCGGCCGATTTTGTTACGGTCGCCTTTGCGGCGGGCTTCTTCGCCGGTTCCGGTGCCGGTTCCGGAGTGGGCTCCGGTTTGGCCTCCACCGGCTGGAACAGGTGAGCGATGGCGTCGAACTCAAACGGCAGCGGATCATCCAGACCGAAGCGGTTCTTCGCGTCCCAGCAGGCGCTGTGGGCGGTGTACATCACGCGCTTCTTTCCGCCCTTGGCCTTCTTCGTCTTGCCGTCGCTGTCCTTGACCACGTCTGTCACATAGTTGGCGAACAGCAGCATGTCGCTCCATTCCCGGATCAGCGGCGAGATGTTCTTGTCGTTCAGCTTCAGGGTGTAGCGGTCGTAGCTGCCCAGTTCGTCCGGCTGCTCGAACTTCCGGACAATGGCATGGCACACCAGCACCACGTTGACGCCCTTGTCCTTCAGCATGTCCAGCTTCTTCAGCAGGATCATGAACAGCTCCTTGGCCATGACATAGCCCTTGCCATAAGGGATGTCTTCAATGCTCTTGATGTCGGCGGATTTCTTGCTGCTGATGACGGCCTGAAATGCCATCGGCTCCGCCCAGTCCACCGTGTCGATCACCAGCGTCCCCATCTCGCCGGAGTTCTGAATGCACCAGTCAACGATCTCGATCAGGCCGTTCCAGTCCTTCGGCGGATCGAACCGCGCCACATCCATGTGGGACGTGCTGCCCTCCGTATCGATGAAGACCGGCCTCGGGAAGCGTGAAGCGAAGGTGCTCTTGCCGATCCCCTCAGGGCCGTACACAACGATCTTTTTTGCGGTCGGAATCTGACCGCTTGTGATTCTCATGGAAACACTCCTTTCATCAGGTTACTGAATCACCATCCTGGTCTCCTGTACGATCCGCGCCCCCGGCACATACTCACCCTTTTCAATGGCGGCCTTCAAGCCGGCCTTGTCGAGCTCCGGATCCTTCAACCGCAGCAGATCGGTCCGGCAGCGACTGCGCGCCCATTCGAGGAGTTCCGCCTCGTTGTCCACCTGCACGCTGGGCGGGTTCTTCCTGTAGGAGACGGCCACCTTGCCGGTCTTCAGCTTCTCGCCGGCCAGCATGGTCTGCAGGTAGGCCCAGAGGCTTTCGCGCTTGCGCCGCGCAGATGCCCGGCGGGCTCTCAGTGCGTCCTCCTCGCACTTCAGCGCTGTTTCCTCCGCGTACAGGTCCTTGATCCAGCAGGCGATGCCCTCCAGCTTCTTCTCCCGGTCCATCTGGAGCTCAGTAAAAGCGCTGATGTCCATGATCTCACCGGTCTCCGGGTCTACCAGGTTCAACAGCGCTTCGTCGATTTCGTACAGCGTCATGATTTTCTCCTTTCTGAAACGATCCGCGGGATGTCAGGATAGTTGTAATCGAACGCCGTCTCACAGGCGGCCACTTCCACCGGCTGAATGCGCGGGCTGGAACAGTACTGGCCCAGCCGCTTCCGCTCACGGATCACCTGATTGATGAACTCGGACGCCTGCTCCCGGGTGTCCCAATACCACTCCACCCGGTCATTGCCTCCGGTCCTGATGCTGGCCTTGAAGATGCGATTCATGCCAGCGCCCTCCTCAGCCGATCAGCAGCAGCTTGCCGATGAGA
>Ga0326514_10003104_pt1 | contig 10528 bp, 21 predicted proteins | sample 3_2548_0518_D_FD_203653 | JGI IMG/M metagenome (GOLD analysis project Ga0326514, IMG submission 203653) | Bovine rumen microbial communities from UC Davis, California, United States - 3_2548_0518 | ecosystem: Host-associated > Mammals > Digestive system > Stomach > Rumen | place: USA... | reverse complement strand
CGATTTTTTGTTTTTTAAAAATTTGGGGTCGAGATTTGATTTTTTAAAAATTTGGGGTGTCGGGAATGTCGAGGCGTAACTCATTTGACAATTTTTTCACAAACTTTCCCGAAATATCACCCCCCCGAAAAGTTTTCTGGTACGCTGCGTAGAGAAGCTAAAAAATTTATAGGAACGCTGCGTAGACACCTCCTATTAAAAAGACCTGAGATTTTAATATACCTCGCATTTGCTTGAGGCGTCAGCGGCCGCGCTGATGCCGAAGTTTGAATCTTTCAGGTGGTTGTGAAATTTTTAACAGGCAACGAGAGTGTTAAAATTTTAACGCTTAATCCTTCAATTCATTGAAAAGGGTAATTAAGTGTTAAAATTTTAACACTCTTTTTCATTGAATCGAGTGTTTAGCTTGTTAAATATTTCACAAGCCTGCTGCCGAGTGTGTTAAATTTTTAACACACGTTCTCGCACAGTCCATCGATTGTTAAACTTTTAACACACTTTAATGCGGTGAAGTGTTAATGTATCACAGTCCATTGATTGTTAAAAATTTAACACACTTTAATGAGGTAAAGGGATGCAGACTTTAATGCGGTGAAGTGTTAAAGTGTTAAAGTCTGGCACGGGGAGCGACTTTGTTGTTAAATTAACAACAAGCCTGTTAAGGATTTAACACACTTCAGCACAGTGAAGTGATGATGTGTTAAAGTGATAAAGTGATGATGTTTTAACACACTAAAGTGTTAATGTATTAATACATTAATGTATTAAAGTATGTTAATTAATTAACTAACAAACTTGCACAGACTATTGATTGTTTGTTAATTAACAAACAAGCATGTTAATTATTTAACACTTATTTTGTGTAAAAAGAAAAGCCTTTTTCAAGGCTTTTCTACTATCTGTTTTACTACTGTAATAATTACGTTAAAGTCAATTGCGATGTAGTAAAGGGCTTCTTCTTCATCCATGTCAAGTCTTGCAACTCTGAACATTTCTTTCATCATGTTCTTTTCTTCTTTTGTGAGGATGTCTTTTCTGTCCATCTGATCCATGTCTTTAAGATACTGTGTTCTGTAAGTTGTCATTTTGTTCACCTTTCCTTTCAAGTGGTTGTTTTCTTTTGTTAAGTCTATTATAGCACTCTGATATTAGATTGCAAGTATTTTTTGCAAAAAATCTAAGTTTTTTTATTTTCAGACTATTTGATTAAATTGTTTTAAATAGTCTGAAAATAATAAATTAAGAAAAAAGAACTTGCAATTAAATGAGTTATAGTATATTATAATAGATGTAAGGAATACATACAACACACAAAAGAAAGAAGGAAAGAACAATGAAAAAGACAATGATTACAGTATTAGTTATCTTAGTAGCATTTGTAAGTGGAATCGGATTTGGTGTACATACAATGATGAATCACATCTATTCAAGAAACGGAATTGTAACAGAAGTAAACACAGAAACTAATGAAGTGATTTGGATTGACAGTGTTGGCTATGAATGGGCAATAGAGGATACAGACGATTGGATGATTGGAGATGGAATAACAGTTATTAACTTTGATATGTTTACAGATAACATTGAAGATGATTACACAATAGAATACAGATACAGTAACAGATGATATTAAGGAAGCGGGCGGCGGTCCGCTTCCTCTTTTATTCTAGTATTGGCTGCGGAGGGCGCCGCCGCAGCCCGAAAAATTATACCACGCCGCGAGTCAACTTGTCAATATCAAAAATCAACTTTTTTCAAAAAAGATAAAAATTCCTAAAATTGAAAGTGGTTAAAAATTAGCAGGCAATTTGATATTATTTGTCTTGCAATTCATAAGGTTATCGCTTATAATGTATACATAAGGTAAAGGAAATAAGCACATAGGAGAGGAGCTTAAAAATGACAACATGGTACAGATTAGTTTACAGAAACGGACACAAGGGAGCATGGACAACAGATTTTGCTAGAATCAGAAAAGATGCTGAAATGTTCAAGGCAAGAATTGAAACAAAAGAAACAAAAACTTGCTAAAAAAATTAAATAGGGGGTTGACAAAACAGCCCCCTAGGGCTTATAATAAAGATACAAACAAGAGAGGAGATAAAAAAATGGAAGATAAAATGGAAAGACTTGCAACTATCATGTATCAAGAAGATAAGGAAAGATGGGAAAAAGGAAAACCTTTAATGTATTTTACTGAAGAAGATTTTAAAGCAGAAATGGAAGAAAGAGAGGGAAAAAATAAAAATAGGGGTTGACAAATTTCAACCCCTATGATATACTTAAATCATCAAAGGAAAGGAGATACAAAAATGAACGAAATCTTAAAGGAAATGCAGGCATGGGGCGCATCCACGATCGAACTTCTCAGAGAGGCCGGCCTCACTGAGGAAGAAGTAGCTGAGGTTCTGGCGGATGAATAATCCGCCAGAGGACCTAAAGAGCCAGACCGAGAAAAAAAAATAAAAATAGGGGTTGACAAAAACTAAATCATTTGATATACTTAAATCATCAAAAGAAAGGAGATCGAAAACATGATGACACATGAGGAGATGCTTACAAGAGTAATCAGAGTTAAGGGATTTGAGCATAGGGACACAATCTGGTTTGCAGGTTGGCTTGAGGAGAATGCGGACAAGCCCTATAACATCAAGCTTCAGTACATGGATGCGGCACTCGATGATACAGAGTGGGACTGGGGAGAGGACTGAAAAGTCCTCTTTTTTGTGCGGTGCGCGGGCGGCCTTCCATTCCGCCGCGCACCGCGAAGCCATATTATACTACAGGTCGAGGTTTTTGTCAAGCAAAATCTGCATGGTAATCTGCACAAAAAGATCCCGAAATCTTTGTGCATTTTGCCTATTGCAATCTGGGCTGGGTATGCTATACTAGACTTAACAAAAGGAAAGGAGATACCCAAATGAATAGCAAGCATTATACTAGAGACCGCCAGCAGAGAGAAGCAATCATCAACCAGATCGGAGTAGGGACAGTTATAAAGGAAGTGGTTGTAGACCGTGGTCATAGAAATGGACCTGAAGTTCATAAAATCACAGATACCGCTCTTATCCTTGTATATAACCAGAGAACCGGAATCCTCGTTACAAAGCTTATTGCAAGACCTGCACAGATTCTCAGGTACTATAGAGAAGATGAGCCGAAACCGACAAAGGTTGTAGAACTCGCAAGAGTCCACGCAAGAAATAAATATTATGAAATGTAAATAAAAGGGGTTGACAAACCTCAACCCCTATTATATAATAAAGATACAAACAAGAGAGGAGATAAAAAAATGGAAAAAAGATATACTCTTACTTATGATTTTGATCGATATGATGATGATACTCAGTATGAAGAATTTGATACGGTGGCAGAGCTTCTTGAAAGATATGAAGAAATTAAATACGAGGTTTGTGAAATTGAAGCTTGGGATGGTGAAAAAAAATTTGCACCTTGGTATATATGAAAGGAGAAAATAAAATGTTAGCAGAAAAGAATCCTAATAAAAAAGCAAAAAGAGAATACAACAAACAGAATAGAATTTTAGTTACTTTCAATACCGGCACTCGATCCCATAAAAACAAGAAAAGATACAATAGGAATGATTCTAAAAAAGCCCTTAGAAATTTATTCTAAGGGCCAAAAATTTCTTATTGACAAAAAAATTTTTTTATGATATAATAAATTATAAAATAAAAAAGGGGAACAAAAGATGAATAAATTATACACAATGATTGGAATTCCGGGAAGCGGAAAAAGCACAATAGCAAACCAAATCCCCAATGCAGTTGTTATTTCTTCTGATGCTATCCGTAAAGAATTATATGGAGCAGAAGAAATACAGGGGAGTGGCAAACAGGTATTTGACCTTGTTTATAAAAGAATTGGCGAGGAATTAGCAAAAGGACATGATGTAGTATTTGATGCTACTAATTTAACTCCTAAAGCTAGAAAGGCGGTCTTCCGCTTCCCCGCCGAAAGAATCGCGGTCTTTGTTAATACTCCTCTAGACGTATGTCTAGAAAGGAACGCCGCCCGCGAAAGAAAAGTTCCCGAAGAAGTTATTTATAGAATGTATGATAATCTTATCTATCCTAGCAAAACAGAAGGTTTTAAAACAATCATTACAATTTCTACTTGACATTCTCTTGTTAATAATATATAATTAAATCATCAAAGGAAAGGAAGTGAAGATTAATAATGAGAGAAGAGACAAAGGAAGAAATTCTGAATGCTTTTATCAAGCAGGTTATAAAAAACAGCCGTCGTTGTAATCATTGTATATATTGCCATAATCCCAATACGGATGAAATTTTTTGTTTTTTTGCCTATGAATGTTTAATCAGAGATTTTGACTTTTTTGATGAGGGAGATGATTAAATCTCCCCCATTTATGCGGACGGCGCGCGGGCGGCGGTCTCCACTCGCCCCGCGCCGTAGTTCCATTATACCATAGGCCGCCCACTTTTGTCAAGTAAAAAATGCTGAAAAAATATACAAAAATAAATCCCAAAATTTGTGCAAAATAACATTTGACATTAGGGTAGGGGTATGTTAATATATACTTGTCAAGGGGATGAGGTATCCGCCACCTACATGAACATAGTGGTATCCCCCATACAGAGTTGGGTATCTGCCACCTACATGAACCAGTGGTACTCTGTATACGACATTAACCACCATATCGAGAGGAGAAAAACCATGACTATTACCAAACTTGCAATAATTCTGAATCATAGGGGACTGTCTCCCGAAACTGTAACATATAAGGTAATCTCATCCAGATTTGAACTGCCGTCCGCAACATTCCTCGGATTTTTTAATGGATTTGAGTATTGGCTCGGCTTCCGCTCTAATATTATTTATAAGCTTCAGTAAAGGAGAACGTCATGGATTGGATATATATTTTCTTCACAGGATGTGCAGTTTTAGGATTCTGTGATAGTGTTTTAAGAGAAGAACCTGATTGCGGCGATATTGCTATTAAAGGATTTATAGTAATTATTATTTTTATATTGGGAATGGGATTATTTCCCCAGCTTTTTTCAGAAATTTAAAAAAAAGAGTTGACAAATAATAATAAATCACTTATAATGTATACATAAGGTAAAGGAAACAAGCACAAAAGGAGAAAAGATTATGAGAAAACTGATTATCAAGGAATGGAACGAGTTTGGTGATGCTAAGGTTGAACTGGTTAAAATCATCCCGTCCGATGAAATTGAAGCTAGGGCTAAGTGGGATGCCGACAGAGCAAAGCGACAGGCTCGCAGGGCGAAAGAAATTGCGGAAAGGGGTTGACAACCCCTTTCGGGTCTGGTATAATAAGTTTATCAAATGAAAGAGAGGAATATAAAATGAAAGCTTATTTTAACTTATTTGAAGAAATGCAAGGTGTAATGGAAATGTCCGCTGAAAACATTGAACGAGCAGAACACATAATAGAAGATTATACTTCATCGTATTGGAACTATGTTTTAGGAATTTCTTGGGATGAAGATTTAAAAATGCCTTACATCTATGCAGATGGTCCTTGGGAATGTTAATAAAATAAAATATAGGGGTTGACAAAACCCAACCCCTATATTATAATAAATATACAAGGTGAGGGAAGCAGGCAAGGGAAAGAACCCAAGGCGCCAAGTTGCCGCAGTAAGTCCAGCTGATAAAGTCCCACCGCCGCAAGCCGAAGTCCTACTTTGCGGGATATAAATGTGAGGCAACATGCGGGGAGCGTCTGGAACCCCCAGGCTGGTAGGATGGACGCAATATTAAATTAAATCAAAATGAGGTGATAAGAATGGAATTAAAAACTACTATTACAGTAACAAAGGAAGTTGCAGAGGCTCTTAAAAAACTTTATGATAAAATTTATAGTATGGACTGGGATATTGATATTTTTGCAGATGCTTGTTTTACTATCGCTAACCATGAAGATAATTTTAAATGGGGTTTAACTGAAATTGATATTATATATAAAGAAGATTAAATCCCCTTTGTTTTTTGACCGCGCCGCGGACCACCGGGCCGCGGCGAAAATTCCATTATACCATACCTGAGCCACTTTTGTCAATAGGAAATTTGCACAAATTTTATTTTATTTTTATCCCGAAATTTGTGCAACATTCCGGTATTGCATTTTCGACCTCTATCCATTATACTATAGTTACAAGGTAAGGAAAGGAGAACACAAGATGAACAAGGTATTGGTATTCGATATGGATGGTACAATCGCAGATTTTTATGGTGTTAATGGTTGGCTTGCCGACCTTATGGCAGAGGACACCAGACCGTACAAGGAAGCCCGCCCGCTCGTGGATATGGAGCAGTTAAACAATATTTTAACTCAGCTTAAAGATTTTGGATGGTATATCGTCATTACATCGTGGCTTGCAAAAGATTCTACAAAAGCCTACGATACAGCCGTCCGCAAAGCAAAAAAAGAATGGCTTGCAACTTTTGGTTTCCCCTATGATGAAATTCATCTTGTCAAGTATGGCACAACAAAAGCGGATTGTACTAGAAAATATGGCGGCCGCCAAGTTCTTTTTGATGATAATGCTAGAGTGCGTGAAGGATGGCATTTAGGTGAAGCTATTGACGCCACTGAAATGATGGAATATTTGTCAACCCTCTTGTAAAAATAGGGGTTGACAAAATCCCTATTATCTTTTATAATAATACTTGTCAGATGAAACAAAACACAAAAGGAGAAAAAAGCAATGGACAGAAGAATTAACTATCTTATGGGGCTTGATACTGAAACTTGCAATGGATTGATAATCGATAATAAAGTCGATTTGAGTCAATCCATTGTCTATGACATTGGATGGGTAATCACTGACAAACAGGGTAGAATTTATGAAACACGTTCTTTTCTGATTTATGAAGTTTTTGTAGCAATGAAAGATATTATGCGTTCCGCTTATTACGCTGATAAAATCCCTTCGTATTGGGAACAGGTAAAAAGCGGTCAGCGCAAACTTGTAAGGTTTTCCACAATGTACAATATTTTTTGGGAAGATGTGAAAAAGTACAATGTAAAAAATGCGTTTGCTCATAATGCTAGGTTTGATGTAAACGCACTGAATAACACAATTAGATTTTTAACAAAATCTAAAAAGAGATTTTTCTTTCCCTATTCTATTGAAATGTGGGATACTCTGAAGATGGCACGACAGACAATCGGAAAACAGAAAAGTTACAGAAAATATTGCGAGATTAACAATTTTGTAACAAAACATCGTGTCCCTCAGCCTCGTCTTACTGCTGAAATTCTTTACAGATATATTACAGGGGATGTAACATTTGAGGAAAGTCATACAGGGCTGGAAGATGTACTGATTGAAACAAAAATCCTTGTTCATTGTTTCCGTCAGCATAAAAAAATGGAAAAGCGGCTTTTTGCCGCTTGACATTTTCCCCTTTATCCCTTATAATTAACTTATCAACAAAAGGAAAGAGGTGACAACATGAAATACAATTTTAATGGCAAGGAAATCAGTATTCCAGATGCGGAAATTGAAAAGAACATGAAAGTTCTGGAAATTTCTAAAGATGAAGCGATTGAAATGTGGCTTGATGACAATGACTATACAGAGAATGAAGTTGTTGAAGAACTGACTAAAAAGGCAAAAGAAGTCAAGCGGTATGAAAAAGCTGATAAGCCTAGGAAAGAGCGCAAGGTAGAGCGCAAGGTTGACGAAGAAAAAAAAGAACTTCTGAACCTTTGCAGAGTACCTATCGAGGGAGCAGGCGGAATTGTTACAAATGTTAAGAATGAAGCAGAATTTTCGTTCACATTTGGTAACAATTGTTACACCGTCAAACTTGTCAAGCACCGCCCCCCTAAAAAATGAAAATCAGCGGATTGCACAAAAGCAATCCGCTATTTTTATGCAAAATTTTTTTAATTTAGGTATTGACAAATGCGGCAGGCGGTGCTATAATGGCGGGCCGCGGACAGGCGCTTGCAGCTGGTCCGCGGCGAAAATTCAATTGTACCACACGCCAGCTATTTTGTCAAGTGAAAATTCATCGTCAATTTGCACAAAGATTCTCCCAAAATTTATACTTTACAAACAAAAAAAGTTTTGATATAATATATTTACAAGGTAAGGGTAAGCCGAACGGACAGTAGGTAGGGCCCGTAAGCCCTGAGAATGAAGTGTGACAGGTAGTAGTTCTCTAAAGGTTCAACTCCTTCTCTTACCTCTCAAAAAAAATAAAAAAAAGTATTGACAAATAAAAAATCTTCTGTTATAATAAATACATAAGATAAAGAAAGAAGTACAGGGCAAGGGGCTGATGCCTAAAGGTACGGTCGAAAGCCTTCGGAAAACTTCAAAAATCTTAAAAAAAACAGTTGACAAACAAAAAACCTTATGATATAATAAATATGTAAGGTAAAGGAAAGGATGTGAACCGAATGAGAGACCCGCCCGTATGACACGGATAGACCGCAACACATAAATCTAATTTAAAAAAGTTCCGGCGAGGTTTAGTTTATGTTAATTAGAGCATCCCCGAAAGAAAACTAAATAAAATTAGATAAAATTTTTTAACGACAGTTCCCAGTTTTGGAACAAAAAAGTCGGGAAAGGAGCCAATGAAAATGCACTGGGGTGAAAAATAAGCGCCATGTAGGTGGTTAGGGCGCGATGACATAAATACTAACGTCCGTGCGGTATAAGGCGCCAAATCCGCGAAATAATCATAAAAAAATAAAATTTCATATTGACAAAACAAAAAAAATAAGATATAATAAATACATAAAAGATAAAGCAAAACAATTTTTAAAGAAAGAGGTGTTAATTATGGCAGACAGAAAGATGACTTATAAGGAAGCTATTGACCGTGCCCTTGTGGGTGACATCAATGATGAGGTGGTCGAGAGACTGAATGACCTCAAGGCTCAGCTTGCGAAGCGTGGTTCGGGTCACAAGGGTCAGACCAAGACCCAGAAGGAGAACGAGGAACTCAAGAGAGTTATCCTTGAGAATCTGAGAGCCGAGGTTGACGGTATGACCGCCACCGAGGTTGGTAACTCCATCGCAGTTACTTGCCAGAAGGCTTCCGCAATCCTTCGCCAGATGGTCGAAGCTGGCACTGTCCGCAAGGACAAGGTAGGTAAGGTCGTCCGCTTCTATGCGGTCGATTGAGCCACAGGGTAGCATGGTGCTTGGTGGGGTTCAATTCCCCACCTACCCTATTAATTTTCAATATTTGGTTTCCTCCTTTCTTGTGTGGGCACCCCTTCGGGGGTGCTTTTTTATTGGCGCGGCGACCACGAGTCGCCGCGAAATTCACTATTATACCACCCGCCGCACTTTTTGTCAATAGGAAAATCATACAAATTTTAATCCCTACAATCCCATTATTTTGGTTATTATTCCCTCTTGCAAAATCATAAAATTTTTTATATAATATATTTACAAGGTAAGGGAAAGAGAGGCCGAATGTCAAGACGGTCAGCACAACCCCAATTTAGATAACCATGCGCATGTAAATCTTTTAAAAAAGGCTTGACTTGTAACCGTTAATCTGCTATAATAATAATTGTCAAGAGGAAAAGAGATGTAGTCAGTGAGATAGCGTTTCATCCTAGGCAGAAACCGTTTCCACTGAGCCGACAAATAAAAATCTTAAAAAACTTCTTGACAAATAAAATTAAATATAGTATAATAAATACATAAGATAACAAACAAATCATTTTAAAGAAAGAGGTGTTACGTATGAAGATGACTTACGCACAGGCTATTGATACTATGGTTGCAGTTGCTCAGGGTACTGAGGTTGAGGCTGGTGTTTTCGAGGAAGCCCTCGAGAAACTCGATGCTCTCAAGGAGCAGTTGGCTAAGAGGGGTAGTGGTAAGAAGAGCCTTACCAAGACTCAGAAAGAGGGTCTGGAACTGATGGAGCGCATCATCGAGATGCTTGCGGACGCCGCTGATGGCATGACTGCTACCGAGGTTGGTGCTGAGGTAGGTGTGACTTGCCAGAGAGCAAGCGCACTTCTGAAGAAGCTCGTTGAGGACGAGCGTGTCCGCAAGGACAAGGTGGGCAAGCAGGTGAGGTTCTTCCTCGCCTGACCTGCCGAGGGGTTTAGCCCCTCACATGGGCATCTAACTGGATGAGCCATTACTTTTTATCCCTTGCTCATGGGGGAAAGAGAATGCCAGTGGGTGTCGATGTGAGGGGCTAAATGCCTGGGGCGCGAGCCTCGCCTCGCGCCGAAAATTTGATTATAACACACCCAAGCACTATTTGTCAATGGTAATTTTGTACAAAAATAAAAAGTTTTTCTCCCATTTTTTGTACTTTACAAATAAAAAAGGTTTTGCTATAATATATTTACAAGGTAAGGGAAAGGAGAATAGATGAAAAAATTTATTTTGCTTATCGCTATGGTATTTTGTTTGACAGGTTGCCATGAAACTACTAAAAGTTTTGGTGGAAGTATGACTATTGAACTTCCAAAAGGTCAGAAATTGGAAGAAATCACATGGAAAGATGATACAGACTTGTGGTA
>Ga0326514_10003103_pt1 | contig 10529 bp, 12 predicted proteins | sample 3_2548_0518_D_FD_203653 | JGI IMG/M metagenome (GOLD analysis project Ga0326514, IMG submission 203653) | Bovine rumen microbial communities from UC Davis, California, United States - 3_2548_0518 | ecosystem: Host-associated > Mammals > Digestive system > Stomach > Rumen | place: USA... | reverse complement strand
TGATTTTACTGAAAAATTTAAAACTTGGTCCGGCGATGTCGCAGTACGCAAAATTTACAATGAGTAGATTCTTGAAGATGACAGCCATTGCTAAATTCGCCGTCTGGACTTGTATGTTATTTATTACAACATGGGGATAACGATTTATTATGGATTCTCTGGAACACTTAAGCTAACTACCATGGAAGCTGAGGGTGGCCAGAAGATCTTGTCGTGGAACAAAACATTCCAAAGCTACTCGAATGAGCTCTTAGGAAAAGCACCAAGCGACCTAGATCTAGCTCTACTGAGATTGACCCAACTTAAGACGACTCAGTGGGACTCGACCCAGAACTATCTAGTGGAGAGAGGAATTTCGGACTTCCTGGAATTCTGGACACACAATCGAGAGGGGCGCTGGGATCCTGATTACATCGAGCCCTGGCTATCGGCTGAGGCTGATCTGTTGCCTGAGAGCCCGAAGCGAGTACTCTTGGTTATGGAAGACCCTGTGTTCATACAGTCCAAAGTCTTGGCCGATTCTTGGCGGGCGGAACATCTCGGAACCTTGGAGACTTATCTCAGTCGCCAGGAGTCTTATGTTCAGTTCACTGAGCATTGGAACAAGATTGACCAGAAAATTATTATCTCCGACGCAAATGATTATTTAAGGAAACTTAAGAAATGATAAACATTATTCCAGTAATTACATGGGATGGCACCGACGCTATCTCACTGGGGCGGACTCTTAAGAGTATCCGCGAGTTTCCGGTTGTTCACCTATGGACGACCGAAACCTATCGAAACACTCATCGGGTAATTTCTAATTCCGGAATTGGAGGAAGCACAGACTTGAAGGTCTTTGAAGTTCCTGGCCATGAGCCTTTAGGAAGAATCAAGAATCAGGCAATCCAGGAGGTCTACAATGAAGACTCAGAGGCTTACCTGACATTTCTGAAGGCTGGTGACTTGGTTCGTGTGACCCCAGAACCCGATGACATTGGCTTAGATCCGGTGTACCTAGGGGAAACTTTAGGGGAATACCTGGACGGAGCAAAATTATATGAGATCTTGGAGGACTCTTATCCAGTATCAACACTAGGCTTGATAATTCAGGCAAAGTGGTTGTTAGAGGAAGGACTTGGATTCGATGATAATACAGAGTTCGGTTTTATCCGAAAACTGTTTTATGAGTATCCACAGAGACTGTACGCCGTGGATTTCGTCGTAGAGTCCGGCGTCGCCGTAGAGCTCGACGAGGTTTTGGCGGATGTGAAGTCGTTAGATCTCGACCCTGACACAGACACTGACTATTATAAGTGTCGCCATACACTGACACGGTTAATTCTGGATTCCGTTCGGTCCGGCAAAGATGTGTCAAAGTACCTAGAGTACGCTTATCCAGAAAAACGAATTTAAAATAAGAAACAGATGATAGTTATCAAACGCGACGGCCGCAAGGCTAATTTCTCAGCCGACAAAATGAAGTTGGCTATCTACAGAGCGATGGAAAGAACAGAGTCCGGAGTTGATTCTAAAATAGCTTCTTCTATCGTTCAGAAATTTCAAGACAGAAATAAAGCTTCTCAGGAAACTTCGGTAGAGGAGATCCAAGATTTCATTGAGAATGAACTCATGAAATCTAAGTGCAAAGACGCAGCCAAAGAGTACATCAAGAATCGACATGATCGAGATGTAGCCCGTGAGGCAAAAACAAAAGATATTTTCATGAGCATCGTCAATACTGTTAATAATGATGTTACTCGTGAGAATGCAAACATGAATTCTGATAGTCCGGCAGGTATGATGATGAAATTCGCCTCTGAGACTACCAAACCTTTCGTCGACAACTACCTATTGTCGGAGGAAGTACGAGAAGCCGTCAAGAAAAACTATCTACATATACACGACAAAGATTATTACCCAACAAAATCTTTGACGTGTCTCCAACACCCGCTCGACAAAGTCCTTGAAACTGGCTTTAAAGCCGGTCATGGTGAGGCCCGTGGAGCAAAACGAATTGAAACTGCTTCAATTTTGGCTGCAATTTCAATGGAAACAGTCCAGAATGAACAACATGGTGGTCAAGGCATTCCAGCTTTTGACTTTTACATGGCTCCATATGTCCGCTTGACCTACATTGAGGAGCTTAAGAGTGCATTTGATCTCCTTGGCCTTGAGCTGACAGACGAAATTAAGAATGAAAAACTCAAAGATTATCTGAAAAAGGATCTCACTGGTATTACTGATCCCGTCGAGAGGGCAAAACAGGCTGCTATGAACGAGACTGTGTCCAGAGTTCATCAGAGTATGGAGAGTTTTATCCATAACATGAACTCAATTCATAGCCGCGGCGGCAACCAGGTGGTTTTTAGCTCGATCAACTACGCCACAGATACCTCAGCAGAGGGTCGTTGTGTAATTCGTGAGCTCTTGTTATCAACTGAGCGTGGTGTAGGCAATGGTGCAACAGCAATTTTCCCGATTCAGATCTGGAAATTGAAGAAAGGTGTATCTTATCTGCCTGGAGATCCTAACTATGATCTCTATCAACTCGCTTGTCGAGTCAGTGCTCGTCGATTCTTTCCGAATTTCCTGAATCTTGATGCCACCTTCAATCAGGATCCGTCGTGGGATCCAAATGATCCTAAACGATATGAACACGAAGTGGCAACCATGGGGTGTCGTACAAGAGTCTTCGATAATAGATTCGGCCCTCGCACTTCAATTGGTCGTGGTAACCTGTCATTTACGACGATTAACTTCGTAAAATTAGCTATCGAGACGTCTGTCGAAGATGGATATATCTACTTTGATCCTCGTGATAAAGAATATAAGTTTGATTATACCAAAGCAACCCCAGAATTAATTGAAGCTAGAATCAAAAGATTCAAAGAAAAACTATCAGACGTAACTGCCTTGGCAGCTAAACAGCTAGATGATCGTTATCAATTCCAGAAAACCGCTCTCAAGAAGCAATTCCCTCTCTTAATGAGTGGTCTTTGGCTTGGTTCTGAGAAATTGGGCCCGAATGATCAGCTTGGCGATGTCATTAATCAAGGAACTCTTGGTATTGGTTTCATTGGATTAGCTGAAGCGTTGGTTGCAATGACCGGTAAACATCATGGTGAGTCTGAGAAGTGTCAAGAATATGGTCTGGATATCATCAAACAGATGTTTGAAGACTCCAAGAAGTATTCTGAACAGTACCAGCATAATTACAGTGTTCTGGCGACCCCAGCAGAGGGATTGTCCGGTAAGTTTACCAAAGTTGATCAGAAAACTTACGGTAAAATACCTGGTGTCACTGAGTTTATGTTCTATACAAACTCAAATCATGTGCCAGTTTATTATAACTGTACAGCAATCCATAAAGCTGAGATTGAGGGGCCCTATCATAGTATGACTCTTGGTGGACATATCTTTTATGTAGAACTGGATGGTGATGCTACTAAAAATCCAGAATCAATCATGGATGTTGTCGATATGGCGGTCAAGAATAATATTGGCTATCTTAGTGTAAACCACTTCCAGACCCGTTGCCCGAATTGCAATTATGAGTCTAATGAAGACAATGGGGAAACGGTATGTCCACATTGTGGCACTGAATTAACTATCCTACAGAGAATTACTGGCTGAATTGGCGGCCAGCTTATGAGAAATCATAAGAAACAAAAGAACGTGAACCTAGAAATCTAGGGTGTCCCAGGAATGGGGCTAACAGGGAAGCCTAAGGGATAAAGTCCTATGGTAATCCTGTGCTAAGTCTTGGAAAATCCAAGAAAAGTGCAACGACTATCCGACGATAATTGATATTTATATCGATTTAGGAGTAGTGAGGCTGTGAGATTCGGCCTTGCGAAGTGCGTTCTACCCAGGAATGGGTAATGATATAGTCTGATCTTACAAGAAATTGTAAGTTAACGTATATGACCTTGTAGGAACTACGGATCGCTGGAATGCTGGCAAACTGGATGAACTTAAACATAGAGTACAACACGGTCTTTAATGCTGAAAGTACTTAGTATCATTCCAGATACCATCGTTGATGGACCGAGAATGAGGACATCCATATATCTTTCCGGATGTTTCCATAGATGTAAAGGGTGTCATAACCCAGAATCTTGGAGACTTGAGAATGGAAAAGATATGGAAAATTCTGAAATCATCAAAGAAATAAGAAAATCTGATCATGGCCGAATAACAATAACCGGTGGTGATGGTCTTTGTTATCAATATCGGGAGCTCTTAGGATTTCTTAAAGAGCTTAAAAAAGAAATTCCCGAGGTTAATATCTGGCTTTATACCGGATATACCTGGGAAGAGCTGATAGATGACGAAGACAGAAAAGAAATTCTTGGGTATCTTGATGTTTTGGTAGATGGAAAATTCGAAGAATCATTAAAATCTAAGGATTGTTTGTTCCGTGGAAGCACAAATCAAAGATTAATAATGGTTCAGGAATCGCTGTCTAAACAAGAAATCGTTTTATATTAAAATTAATGAGGGCGAGAAATCACCCTCATTAAGCTATGTATGAAGAACTAGATAATACAACATTCGTTCCCTTAGTATGTGTTGATCAAGACTTACTTGGTAAATATGATATAAACAAACTAGGACAAATTAGAAATAAAAAGACAGGGAAAATAATAACCACAAATTTTGAGTCATATGTATATCCTGCAGTGAGTTTTGGCTATGCTATAAATGGTCACAGAATAACTAAAAACTATTATGTTCATTTACTTGTAGCTAAAACATTTATACAGAACCCCGACCCAATCAATAAAACCCAGGTTCACCATATCGATGGAAATAAAAATAATTTTAGAATAAACAATCTAGAATGGATTTCACCTCAAGAACATTCAAAAATTACGAATTCTAAGAATAAGGGTAAATCTATCGACGTGTCATTTTTAGTCTTCCTAAAGAAAGACTCTAACGGATCAATAAAAGAAGAACTACCAGCATCTATGTTTTCTAAACAGGAAAGAAGTATGATTTATAGATCTATTAGGAATAATAAAATTTATAAAGGATTTTATTGGTCTGTTAAAAATTTAGAAGTTGAAAACTACTATTCTAAATTTACAGAAGAACAGAGGGCTCAAGAAGTCTGGGCAATAAATAATTATCATGGATCTAAAATAACCATTAGTAATCTCGGAGTTTTTTATTCAGAGGTAGGGGTATATCCAAAATTAGGGCACAAAACACCTAAAGGTTATAGAAGATTTAACAGAAAGTTTAGAGCATTTAAGGATAGTACAACATCAAAGAATAAAAATATTGGGGTTCATGTACTAGTCGCCGAAACTTTTATTCTTGGAAGAAAAACCAACCCAGGAGAGATAGTTGATCATAAAGATGGCAATAAAGAAAATAACTCAATCTGGAACTTATCAGTTGGAACTCAAAAAGATAACATGAACAATCCTCTTACTAGAGAAAAATTAGGAAAAAAGATATGTATGTATACTACTGAAGGGAAATTTATAACAGATTTTCAATCTACTAAAATTGCTTCAGAAATTTTATCCAGTACTTTTAAATCTTTAACGAGGATTAATATATTTGGTTGTCTGGCCGAAAAACAGATATCTGCCGGTGGATTTTTATTTGCCTATCAAGACGGAACTCAAGACGAAGTCATAAAGCGCAAACTTGATCTCTTGGCGAAGAGGAAGAACAAAAATAAATAAGAGGCTCCTTAGCCTCTTACTTTTTGATTGTCCGGAAATCGATCCCAACCAACGACCCATCACAATGACGATAGGTAATCGATGTTACTTCATAGGTTTCCTGATTGTCCTCAAGCTGGTCACCGATCTCTAGGATCAGGTCTTCATTCGACAGAAGCTCCTGGGCGACTCTTGATAGATCAGTACTTTGCTGACCACCTTCATAAACACTGATTCCAATTGGATGTTTGAATGTAATATTCTTCATGTCTTCTTATGTTTTATCGGTTGACGACGTTGTCAACCCCATCAATAAGGCTGACGAACCGCAGAACCGGCGAATTCCTTAGAAATGTAATGTTAAATAGAATCGTCTTATTTATGCTTCCTCTATTGGTGTAAATAGAAAACACGCTCAGAGTGAAAACCCTGAGAGATGCGGGTTCAAATCCTGACATATGAAGCCAAAATAAGACCTTTTCACCTATTAATCACACCGAATCGACAGAGCATGTCGATTCTTTTTCTTATATGTGACATGAAAAAGAAAACATTACGTAGTGCTCTCTATGATCTACAAGATGGAGAGTACTTATATATTTATGACCCAATCATACCCTTCGGGGCACGACGTGAAGCCGGGGTCTTAGAGGGACTAGACCCGACGAATATTTATCAAGGCTGGCGACGTGCCTCTGGGCTGAAAGAATTCGACAAATTCAAAGACAGCCCATTCAGAATCTTTCAGAATCCAGACGATTTTTGGTTAGAATTCCGACATGACTACCTTGAACCAGCCCTGACTGAAGCAATCTTGTCCGGCTCTGAGGTCAACTATAAGGCCATCCAGGAGGAGGTCGACCTATATTCCGGTCAAGGGGTCATCACTGACGACGACCGATACCGTGATTATTATTTTGTTGGGGCTACCTATGGAGTCGACGACTTTTACTGGCTTTACTGGAATCCACTAGAGAGAACTTTCAAGTTCTCGTCTTGTGTTGGACCAATCGAGCCTTTAGACCCCTCGAATACCTTAAGTATGGAACAGACCAGGAATCTGAGGGAAGACGTTAAATATATACATGATGCGCCGTTCCCAAGTGACCTACTGTTATCGCCTTTGGGTTAAAGGTAATGCATCACCCACTAGTTACGTTTTTGTTGGCAACGACAAAAAGAGGAAATAGTAAAACTTTAGATGCAAGACAAGCCAGGGCGATCTTGTCACTATATAGCACTGTACCAGAGTGGTTAATGGCCCGGTCTGCAAAACCGCGGATTCGTGGGTTCGAATCCCACCAGTGCTTCCCGAGGCGAATGCCCTGGGAAAAATCAATCGACACCCTGTGTGTCGATTATTTTCCTTAGGTATGATATGATGATTATCATTATTATTGTCTTAGTGGCTATTGTGATATGGCTACTAATCAAATATGGAAGAGTCAGATGTCCAGATTGTGGCGGTCGTATGAAGATGACCAAATGTACTGATACCACTAATGTCTGGACCTGTACAAAATGCAGCCGTAAGATCACCGTCGAAGAGTATGACGAATGACTACTGGGAACTCTTGACGACAGAAGACAAGACTATTAGAAAACTGTCTGTCTGGGCAATGTCTCATCCTGACCTGGTGGACCTAGTTGATATTGACAACCAATGGTTACAGCTCAGGATAATCCCAGATCAAATCATTCCGAGATTTCCTGAATATCAAGGTTTCTTGGAGGCTTTCTTCGGATCGACTCATTCGGGGACTAGACTCTATGGTTACTTCGGTGGCATGGAGGAGTACACCCTGGTAATGACCACGAAGACTCTTGAGGCGACTTTCAAAGGTGGCCTAAGCCCAGTGAGTATCGACTTGGATACTGGTCAACTTAGTGTCTGGGTTACCGACGGTGGAACTGGCAAAAGTACTCTTGTGGCCGGACTCAGCCCGATAAATTACTCAAGAATGCTGACAGACCCGGGGGCTTTCCCGAGGTTCGTCAGAATCGGATACGAATATGAAAAAGGTATTTATAACTATACTTGATCTCTGTATCCTGGGACTCTTAGGATTCGCTAGTTATCGGACAGCCGAAGCACGGGATTATCTTGGTGCATTCTTAGTATTTGCACCAGTCGGACTTATTATTATCAGAAATGCTGTCTCTAAAGAGTAGAATCAAGATTTTCCTGACCTGGCATGGGTGGGCATGGAAGATTGCTCGTCAGATCCCATGGCGAACCAAGCGAGTTTGGTGGTCAGTCATACTGGAGTATGGCCCCCTGAAAGCTTTCGGAATATACCTTGGATTAGTAAATCTTAAGCTCTCGGACATCTCATTCTTGGAATGGATATCCCGGCGACGCCTGATAAAAATTTGTGGAGCATAAGCTCCACATTTTTTTTAGTACAACAATGTCTCGGTGTCTCCATGATGGATGACGACCTTGGCATTTGTTATGTTCACCTGTGAGGTTTCGGTTAACCTCATAATAATCTGTGCATCGATACCCAAGAGTTCAAGGATCATGATATCCTTGGAGGGTTTGGTCAATGCAATCTTCAGGCTTGACATTTCGATAAGTCGATCAAGGCGATTCTTATTTTTGATTTCATAACCAATCAGGTCGATTCCTTCGATAGCCAAGCTCCCATTCAGATAAACGTCTAGTCTAGTCTGATGGTATTCAAACTTAATCTCCATACATCTATAAGGTGATCAGCTTCTTAATGATCTCCCAGTATTTCAAAACCTTCGGGGTTGCCTTGGAACGACCAGAGTCTAGTTCTTTTTTAAAGCGATCAATGGAGAAATATCCTTCGCCAGTTATCCAGAAAGCCGATCGTTGTGGGTAATAGATAAGTCCTCTCATGATCTCAACACTACTAGTATTCCTGATTCGTTCTAAGAGACCTTGTGTACCTGTCGATACTCCGGATCCCTCGGTGCCGTAGGTGATTTTTCCATCTTGATCTATCAGACAGGAGACTGTTCGTAAGAAACATTTTCTTGGTACAATCACTGACTCTAAGAGCTTATCACAATGTCGGCTTGGTCTAGAAGCTTCAGCTTCGTTGATATAGATATTTCCTTTATCTAGGTCGACATCAAATTTCAGATTTTCATCTCTTAGTGCATCCAGGGCTTTCATGACTAGCCCTAGATCTTTACTATACAATACGTATGCTAACATAACATACATAAGGAAAATATAGCCCGCTATGGGCTATATCTCACTAATTTAGGTAATAACTTGCACATCACCTTCAGTTCCTCAAGTTTATCACCATCAAGACCGAATTGCCAAGCGTATCCATGATAAACATCAATGAGTTCTTTGATACTCAGGTCAACGGGCTGTTTTTTAGTGTATACTGGCTTATAACGAAGTGTTGGTACCCTGTTTAGACCTTTGAATATTATCCTATAGTTATTATAGATATATACTCGATCACCTCCCTTGACTGGCACATAGGCGTTCATGAAAGCGCCTTGCTGATAGCCCGTGTCAATCTTCTTAAGGTTCCCTGAGGTCCCAGTATCGACAGAACTAATATCTTCCTTCATGATATAGTCGTAATCACCATAGGTAAAATACTGAGCTCTCAGCATGACATCACGAGACTTCAGGATCTTTCTAATCTCAGGGATTCCTGTCCGGTAAGCCTCAAATTCTGGAATCACGAGTTCACGATTGGATTCTTTGATTTCTAACATCGTGTCTTCACGAGCTGCCGCCAGGACTGCATTTAGGAATCCACGGTCGGATTTGCAGATGACTCGGTATTCTTGCATAATTCCTTCCACTTCTTAAGGTCATCCTGATATCGATCTGGGATGAGACTCTCATCGATCTCATCACGATGACCCCAGTCTGGATGGGCCAGGTTTCGCCAAAGTGCCTTAATTTCACGAGCCGAATCTTTGGTCTCACGGGAGTCACCAGACCAAAGGTAGGAAAAGTCGACATTCTCCATGCCATACTGTGGCTTCTGCCAGAGTTCCTTCATCATGATATTCCATAATTCCTCCTGTGTTTTTCCGAAGATATCAAAATCAAGGTCACTTCGATGTTCACCGGTCAGACAGTCAGTGTAAAGGTTAATCTCAGACCCATTGATATGTTTCAAGGTAACAACCGGATCTGATGACTGTCGCTCCACCGAGAAATCGAAGATACTATCATAGTCGACCGTATAATCAGCCTTATCAACTAGGACAGGCTTGATGACTTCATCGATGTATCTTAGGAGCTTAATGTGAGACTCAAGGATCTTCAGCTCATGCTTAGCTAAGCCACCAGTCTGTATATCGACACAAGTCTCAAAGAGTTCCATACCATGTTGGTAGTAATCTGAGGGCTCAAGGGTTAGAGTGAGCCCTGAGGTGTCGCCATCTGTGAAACCGGCGATATTGCAAATTTTTGCATCAAAGTGTGCACCGGTGACCTCGTAATCGCCCTCTTCAATGTTATACTCTGTGCCCTCTGGGAGATCCTCTAAGTACTCAATGAATTCGGGGGTCGCCGAAACATAGAGATTTAGTGTGTCACCGAAGGGACTCTCGAAGGAGACTATCTCCAGGGAGTCGTCCAGGAACTGATAAGGCGCAGGTTCATGCTTGTAACCTTTCGAGAATAGATAATCTCGATATTCTTTATATTTTTCCATACTACTTATAAGAACGTCGCCCGTTAGATCCTTAGGTATGAGCAATGTCGCTCAAATTAAAATATACAAAAGAAATGGGAAAAAGTAGAAAAGGTGGGCTTCTCGGCCGCCGTAAAAGCGCCTTAGCCCTATTGGAGGCTCGCTATGAGAAATTCAAAGCAGCCAAGGAAGATAAAGCTCCTTGGACTACAACCCG
>Ga0326514_10003102_pt1 | contig 10533 bp, 8 predicted proteins | sample 3_2548_0518_D_FD_203653 | JGI IMG/M metagenome (GOLD analysis project Ga0326514, IMG submission 203653) | Bovine rumen microbial communities from UC Davis, California, United States - 3_2548_0518 | ecosystem: Host-associated > Mammals > Digestive system > Stomach > Rumen | place: USA: California... | reverse complement strand
TGAGGCCATTTCGGCAACTTGCTCACGAGTCTTTACCTGTGGCTTTAAACTTGAAATACGGCATAGTTGTGCCTTTTGGGAATCCTTACCAAGAAATGCCAATACGTATTCCGCCCCCAGTAACTTTGGCATTGAGAGAATCTTACTAATTGGCAGGATGTAGGTATGCGTCTTTTCAAACCATTCCCATTGTTCATCAGATCCGATTCTGCCAACAAGAACATGATGTGGTTTCTCAGCTTGAATGGCACCATTGAAATCAACCAAAACCATTTCCTTATAAGCTTGTCTAACGTCTTGGTTCTCAATTTCCTCACGTCTTCTGGATGCCAATTCCAGAAACGTCAAGTCCATATCAATGCCTAGAAACTTCCTACCCAGCAATGATGCTGCAATGCCTGTAGTTCCACTACCGCAGAAAGGATCAAGTACCCAGTCGCCTTCCTTTGTAGATGCCATGATGATACGCGACAACAGACTTAACGGTTTCTGTGTAGGATGTTTACCACACGACTTCTCCCACTTCGCAACTGCCGGCATACGCCACACATCCGTCATCTGCTTGCCGTCATTCAGTTGACGCATCAATTCATAGTTATAACGATGCTGAGACCTCTTCGATATCTTGGCCCAAATGATATACTCCGCAGAGTGCTTGAAAACACGACGAGACACGTTATCAGGTGGATCTGTCTTATTCCATGTTATCACATTCAGAATCTTAAAACCCAATTCCGACAACTGGTCTGCAACAGAGAAGATATTGTGATGGGTACCGCTAATCCAAATGGTACCATTATCTTCCAGCTTATCCTTGCAAGCCGTAAGCCATCGGCGATTAAACTCATCAATGTATTCAGCTGAAGGAGCCTTGTCCCATTCCCCTTTATCCACACAAACCACCTTGCCGCTACTGACGCTGATGCCGCCATTACTCAGAAAGTAAGGAGGGTCGGCAAATATCATGTCGAACTTGAAGTCAAACGACTCAAGTACCGACACGCAATCACCATTAACTAGGGTGAAGTCTTTGTTTCGTGACTTATAGTTTATTTTTATGCAGTTCATAGTTGTCGAGTCTATCTATTTAAAATAATATATTTGCTCCAATCATTTAGCAAATTATCAACTCTTCCATCATCATACCTTACAATCAAGCGAAAAGAGCCCCTCATTACTTTCTTTTTTATCACTGTACAGTTCATCGATTGGTATTTAATTCGATCACCAACCATAGCCTCTCTTTTTTTTTGATTTGTGATTTGTGTTCTTGCAGAAGAAGTCCTTTCAATTATCATATCCGAAGACTTTGACAACTTCTCAAATTTTGTTCTGTTGTAAGATACTACATCCATCACACCATTGGAATATTCTATAAATAACTTAACAGACTTACTGGATTCAATAATCTTCTTTACTATGCAATACTTTCTGTTGTAAAATATTTGATCTCCCACTTTGATATCAGCATACTTAGTTACTTCTTTGGGAGTTTTTTTATTTAAAGAACGTTCTCCCACCTGTTTCAAACGAGTGTATTCCGTAACACTCGTCTTTTGGTATGATTTAGATATTTGTTTTTGTCTCTCTTGACTTTTTACTCTTTTTATAATATGATATGGAGTGTCATAAAGGGAGATTTCCATGGTAAATCCTGAATACATTTTTACTATAAGAATAGTAGAACCATCAGCCCCCTGCTTTGTATTCACTACTCGTCCCAATTGATTTGAAGAATCAATACGAATCATTTCTCCAATCTTAGCTTCTTCTATTTTTATATGGGAGACATCCTGTAATTTACGAACAGAGGACCATAGAATTTGTCTCACTCTTTCACGACTTAGATTCATTTCATCCCCTATACTTGATATAGTTTCTTCAACAACGCCTATACCATAATAGTGCCTTAAGATACGCGATTCATTTTTCTTCAAACGATTAATGAGCTTTTGAACAAGATAACTATTATATTCATTATCTTCATAAAATGTGGCCAAATTAGAATCACTTTCTAGATAATCTAAATTATCGGTAATTTCAACAAGTTCACTAAGAGAATCAGGATATTGGCTTAAGAATGTAATTTTATCGAAATCTAAATCCTCGTCTGTTTCGATATCAATCACAGAGGGCGGATTTTCATGCACTTGTTCAAATTTTTCTTTAAATTTACGTATCTTACGATATTGATATATAATATTAAGAGGAAGTCTTACCATGAATGGTATCGTTATCATAGAGATTGAAATCGCCTGTAGAATCCATGACTTTGCGAAGTTTGAAAAACTATGATACTGTGTTTCATCAAAACGTTCAATGGCTTTAATGAGTCCAATATTCCCTTCTTGTATTATATCTTCAAGAGAAGCACCTTTCCTACAATAAAGAAAGGCGATATTAGCTACAAATCTTTGCTGACTTTTAACAATCAACTCAAAAGCTTTTTTATCACCTTTTCTGTATCGTTTGAAAAGTTGTAGTATTTCTTCATTTGAATAAACACGGTATTTAGGGATTTGATACAAATATGCACGTAGTGAGTCACTTATGTCATTTTGTAAGAATCTGTTAATATTGAATCTTTGAGGTATTTCAACAGGAACTATCAGTTCATCTTTCTCATCTTCAGGCTTTTCTTCAATTTCAATGGCACCCTCTTTCGCAAACCACAAAGAATCGTCATTCTGATACCAATACGGGATATTGTCAGTAGAAAACATAATATCAGCCACATAGAATATATCCAAATCAAGCTCTTTCGCAATATCCTTGATTTTAAGGCCTTCACTATGTGAAAGCAGAATATAGATTCTCTTGACTTCTTCCATGAATCCTATTCCGATGTCTTCATATAATCTAAGATTTCCTCACACCAGCCAATTAAGCACTTTGTACGTCGATCAATAACAGCCTCCCCATACTCAGGATAAAGAGATCCTATAAGTTCTTTACTATCTTTAATCACCTTTCTTTTGGGATACAAGGCTGTCTTGGCAAATATCTGACCTGTAAGTTCATGTTTTATGATTATCTCATATATTCTCACCTTTGCATTTTTGGGGTCTAACATAATGTCCTTTCCCAATGATGTCAATTGAAGATCCTCATCAATAAGGTCAAGGAAATAGCATGCATTAGAATAATATGATGCCTGACGCAATTCAAAATTATTAAACGATGCTATATCTGCTAACGTACAGTTCATTGTGTTACCAATGAGTTTGAACGTCCTGATGACTGTAGCTAGTGTATTTGCTTGAGGGAGAAGCTTCTTCATAATTTAAATATCCATTAGGTCATTTTGAACCAACATTGTATAATACTTGTGCAAAATGGTATATCTGTCATTTTTGCTTTTATCAGCAAAATCAACACCAAGTTTTTTACATAATATTGGGAAACCGCCATTTGCATAATTCTCAAATGCCAGATACATCTTATTACGGTCAGGATCTTCTTTAGGCTTTTCCTGCAAAATAGACTGATTCCCCTCTTTTAGATATGCCAGAAAATTAATAATTTCTTTCTCTCTGTCTTCAAAATTGATTATCTGAACAGGTTCAGCTTTGTTTACAAAAGGAACATAAGCGTTATTCGCATAACCGATTAATGCAGATATTACTAAGATTTGATGGTAGTCATTGAAGACTCTCAAATCTCTCCAAAGATATCGCATTTGTTCTTCTTGATCCTGATTGCGATTTATACGGTATGTGGTATCTATATTGATTGGCATGGCATTTTATTTTATGTAAGTTATACCTTCTTTTTCATTCTTGAGCAACTTTGTTTTAGAACAAACTTTAGGTTCAACAAAAGCAGCGACCCCACCATAACTCTTATCATCGGCCATAAGGATTATCTGATTGGCAAAAGTATGGATGTATTGAGCCACATTCTCTAAGTTTTTGCCGCTCAATTCAGTGAAGGGAGAGTCTATAAGGAAAGGATAATCATGTGATACTTTCAATTTGTCCGTAGTTCTGTCCTCATTAGAATAATCCAAAATAGCTTTGGCAAAGGCTAATGAATTCACTTTACTCTGTCCTGTTGATTTACCTTCGACAACTTTAAGGACTATCTTTTCATGTATCTCACTTTCAGACAGACCTTCATCTTGCAGAGTTTTCAATTCGCCGCTATTTGTCCACGTAGTAAACATAGTGTCATATTTACTTTTTACGTATGTTACAAGACGATACTTGTCTTTTTTCTCATGTTGACATAAATAGATTCTTCTTCCTGTATCTTCACTAAGTAAAGTATAAGCTTTAGAAAGATAGGAATTGATGCTCAAGAGCGATAATTCACGATTTCGCTCTCCTATTTTTTCAATTGCACTTTTGAAAAGTTCCAGTAGTTCTTGTTGGTTATTTAAGGCCTTAAGTTGTTCATGATTACCGGATGCGGCTTGTAATTCTGCTTGAGCCTCCTTATGTCTTTTTTCTGCCCTATCTTTTTCTCTATTACATCGTTCTTCGTCCTGCTTCAAACGTCCTTGCAATTGAAGTTGCTCATCACGTTCTCTGCTCAGCTTACTTATCCTCTCAGATACATTTGTTACTAATGACTGAGCAATTTCTGCTAATTGTTTTTTTATACTAGCGACTTCATCTTCGTCATCCTTCATCGCTTTATATGCGTCTTTTAATAACTTGGCAGTACGTTTCTTTTCACCCTCGAACTGATTTGCCATATACAAGAGTGTACTACTGATATTATCAGGAGGAAGCGTTGATATCATATCTGTTAAATGTTTGATAACATCAGCACTCAATTCACAACCACAAATGCATTTGGGACGTTTTAAAATGCTTTTGACAGCCTCAACAGTTAATCCTGCAGGAATATCAACATTTTCTATAGACTGTTTAACATCACCAACCAACTGATCAGTTACTAATGCATATCCATCTGATAACCTTTTATAAAAGATATCTGTATTTTGATCAAAGCTCTTTTTTACTCGTTCTAAATCTTTCTCTAGACCTTTTCGTTTTTGCTCTAACTCTTCGGCATCTTTTAATTCAGATAACTTAATAGAGATTTCCTCTATCTTGTTAGCTACCTTTTCTTGATTTATTCCAATCCCATGAAGACTAATATTATTCTCTTCAATGGTATCTTCTAATTCTCCAATTTCTTTTTCAAGCTCTTCGGCAGAGACATTACCAGCCTGACGATTAATTCTCATTTTCTCTCTACGAATGTCGCCATTAACGTCCTTAATCTCACCTAAACATAACTCAAAAAGTTTCTCATTAGTAACAAGAGAAATAACATTCTTGATAGTTTCAATCGATTGATCTCCAACGATATTAAGTTTTTTCATGCGCTCACCATCGAATGTTATTCCTTCCAAAATTGATTTTGGTATTATTCTCGACAGTAATTCCTCTACTATATCCTTATTTGTTTCTGGTATTGTTCGTTCACCGTTAGCTTCGGTATGGCTTAACTCCACCTTTACTGAAGAAGACACTTTATCGTTCAATCGCATGAAAGTCTCTGTTCGCTTCATGAAATATTCTGTTCCCTTGTTGGTAAATGATAGTTCTACCCAACATTCAACAGAATTAGCATGTCGGTCTATTTCCAACTTATGGTATAGAGCCGAATTAAGCGAGTACGGAGTCTCTTCTTTCTCTCGCATACTCTTGAAGTTAAAACCATAAAGCACCCACTGAAAAGAGAAAAGCATCTCTGTTTTGCCAGAGCCATTGACACCCATAACCAAAGAAATATTCTTTGTGCTTGTTGTGTCAAATTTAATTGTTAGGTCCTTAAAACAACGATAGTTGTGGTATCTTATGTAATTGATCTTCATAGGGCTAATATTTGTCAACAACACTTTTCACAATCTCTTCAAGTTGTGATTTTAATTGCTTATTATTGCCAGTCTCTTGACAGGTCTTGGCATAATTCAAGAATTTCCAAAAGGCCTCTTTTTGAGCTTCTGTAAAATGAAGTTCTTCTAATACGTCTTCAATCGGGTTCTGATTCATATTCTTGCGTTTCTGTTATTGTTATATGATAGGTTTCTTCAATGTCATAAAATGTTAAATCATTAGCATCTTTATTCACTGCCAACCTGTTGTACTCTTTAGCTCTGGACAGTTCTATTTTAAGTAGTCCGTCGTTACCATAAGTACCGGCTTCAATTGATGGTAGTACTACCATATCATAGATATAGGCTATCGTCTTACCGCTCTCTTTACACTTACGCAGCACACGACCTCGCCGCTGAACGGTTTGTCTTAATGCGCTATCACTTGCCATGATGTATATCTTGTCAAGTTTGGGAACATCAACACCTTCGTCAAAACACTTTATAGCTACTAAGGTGTCAAAATACCCCTGCTCAAATTCATATAAGACTCTTTTTCGATTTAATGTCCTACTGGTAAATTGTGACACAACCAAGCCATTATCATAAAGTGTCTTTGTAACTGAGTCGATAATAAGTTCTCCCTCTTCGTCTTTTCCTTGTCCGCAATAGACAACTGAATTGACAAAATTATAACCTTGTTCTGCGAGTTCTTTAAGTTTTTCGATCTTTCCAGAAGCTTGCTTAAGAACAAGGCTCCTTTCCCTGCGAAGTTTATCAATAGCCTCAGGATCAGGCTCTTTTTTATTCAATTCTTGGGCAAGTAGTTTACTCTTAAATTGAAACTTTTCATTCTCTTCTTCTGTAAGTCGAACGAAGATGGGATGATACTCATATCTTGAAAGGAAATCGTTATCTATTGCATCTTCAATGCCATAATAGAATGTGTCGCCAGTAGTAAAGAATCTGACGATAGCTTCGGATTCACTCTCACTGAAGCGCTGAATGGTAGCACTAAGTCCCAATTTATATTGTGGATTCAATTTTACCAATGCAGACAGATTGCCCTTTGTCAGATTGTGAGCTTCATCAACGATAATGAATAATGGACTAATTTTGCGGATCTCGGAGCACATCTTCGAGAAAAAAGTATCATACACCGCTACACAAATAATATCATCGTCATCTGTAAAATAATCAATCGTTGCTTCTGCTAGAGTTTTTTCAAATGAAGAACCGCTTCCTCCAAAAAGGTAAATCCTGTTATACCCTTCATCCCGTAAAGCAGACTCCCATTGAACTTGCAAATCTATCTGCGGTACACACACCACAACAAACATTTTCTCATTCTTCTCTTTTTTAAGCCGCTTGATTGTTTTGACAGAAGTGAAAGTCTTACCTGTACCAGTTGCCATTTCATAAAAATGCTGATAGCCATTGTCACAAAATTGCTGGATGGCGTCTTTTTGATAAGGATACAAATCCTTTTTCCCTTTTGAGAAATGCCCCGATATGTACTTTTCTATTGCAGCCTCAAGTGTCTCACTCCGCTTATAACAATTTAACAGTTCATCCTCTACAGCTTTGGGGAAATCTATAACGACAACTGATTCATCTTGATTGTTCCAAAGAGAAGAGAAATATCTTTGCTCGTCATCTATGAATCTTGCGGTATATTCATCTTGCCAGGAAAAATTCACGCGAATACTTTCCTGATTGTGAATCAGAGCCCTCTTCGTTTCGTTCATAGAACCATTGAAATAGACTTTGTTGCCTGCTTCATCAACGAATATACCAAACTTTTCATGAAAGATTCCCAAGGGCTGATAAGCAATTCTAATTTCAAGTTTGCCCTCGCAGATCATATTGCAAATCACATCCAACTGGTCTAGTTCTTCGTCAGACAGTATACTATCAGTTATAGTTTTTATAAGTGACTTTGTTATATGATTTGAATCTAAGCTAATACAGGCATCTATCAACTCTGCATCTGACTGTGAAAGATCTGGACTACAAATTAGATTTATCTGGCCTTTCTTTTGGATGAATCGGATTATACCATCTATTGACAACGTCAAGGAATGCAGCGAAAAAAAGCCAGCAGCTCTTTCTAGTTTAATGCTTTCAGAAAAGCAAGGTACATAAAAATCCTTATCAATAGAGTCTTTATGTGTCCTATATATGGGCTTATATTTTATCTTTTGCAGCATAACTCCTATCGATTATAGTTTCTGATAACTATCTCTTCCAATTCATTGCGCTTTTCAGGATCGACGTTGATGAATCTTGGTGCTAATATTCTTCTGAAGTAGTAGTCTTTATACAATTCTTCGAAATAACAAACATCGTTTTGATCCTTGCTGTCCGAATTACTTAGCATTATTTGACAATTACGTTGAGATAACCAATCACAAAATAGCTTCAATTCTACTTGTTGTTCATCTCCAAATGGACTATTAGAGTATGACTTGAAGTTGGATGAACCCAAAAGCGGACGATATGGGGGATCGAAATATACAAAGTTGGGATGATTCTTACTGAGGTTCAGTCTAACAAGTTTATAATCGCCAGGCTGACGAATCACCAAATCAATGGAATTTAATAGCCGGTGATCTTCCATAATCAGTTCTTCATTACATATAACAGGCTTCCTATATCTTCCATATGGGACATTGAATTTACCTGCTGTATTTACTCGATATAATCCATTGAAGCAAGTGTGGTTCAGAAATATAAATAGAGCTGCCCTTTCGTCCGGATGTATTCCATCGCTATTATACTGGGCTCGATAAGCATAGAACAACTCCTTTCTTGCTGGGAAGTCCACGCTAAAATAGTTATTTTCAATGTTCTTCAATCTGTCAATAAGAATCTGAGGATCGTTTGCAATCAACTGATAACAGCGGATCAAGTCAGGATTAATATCATTAATAACTGCTCTTCTTATGCATCTATGCTTCCTTAACATATAAAAAAGCATTGCGCCACCGCCAACGAAAGGTTCTATGTAAGTGACATTCTCAAGATCATCGAAATCATTCGGTAATAGCATTTCCAACTTCTGAAGGAGATTGCCTTTCCCACCAGCCCATTTCACGAATGGTTTGGCAGTTACTTTCTTTGCAGGTCTCTCACCAAATAAATCGCTAACCTTATGTTCTGACATCGGTCTGCAATTTGAATGTTCCGACTAATACCCTAATGTCAGAAGGTTTTAACGTTATTAGTAACGGCATATACAAAAAAGCGGGGTATTCTCATCTGCCCGTTCCGCTATCTGAGGCCTTCCACAGCCCAACCAGTGAACGAACAGAGTCTGAATACCCACGCTGGCAAGCATATAGTACACCCAAAAGTGTGCTTGAGGGCACAACTGCCCTCGGCGCACACTCCGGGTCGTATATACTACACCCGTCAGCATTCATCTCTGCTTCTGCTCTTGACTGGTTTATCTGTATTGTGGAAGTTTCAGATAGCCAAAAACAATGCATCAATGACGCTTATTCCGTAATGTCGTGTCTAACCCCAAAGCCCTAAAGCGTGGGTATCGACAATGCAAATTTACAATAATATTTTCAATTTTATCAATTTATAGGAATAAAAACACAAAATTTAAGAGCTTTCTCACCAAAATGGATTATTATAGCACTATATTTGATAAGAAAAAGTCTATTTGTTATTCTTATCGTGTATTTATGACAACAATATTAGGGTGGATGCTGTATCTTAACATCTTAACATATTAACATTTTTGTATTTTTAGTGTGATAATGGGAAATGACATGGGATGATAGGATTAATAAGAAGGAGTAGTATTATCATAGTACTATAAGTAATTATGATTTATATAATATTATAATATTATATAAATTAGATTATACTTATAAGAGTATTTTTGCATATTAAAATCACAAAAATGATAACATGATAACATGTTAACATCCCGTATCACTTTGAAGTAAGCTGCAAAGTAAAATATTTTCGTTTAACTGATTTGAGGGCTCGTCGGCGCGCCTGGAGCCTGGCTGAAGCGGACATCAAGGGCGATTGAAGAGGACTACAAGAAACCCTCCTCCGGACATCGGAAGAGGGTTAGACAGTAAGCTTAACGTGTAAGCTATTTTCAAGGCTCACCCAGCGAAGCGTAGATCGCGGACACCTCTACAGGCAGGAAGGTGCGGCGGGTGAGACGGGCAAAGGGCGCCGTGGCTGGATCGTCAAGCAGCAGGCTCTTGAATTTCTTCCAGGCGGCGCGGGGTGTGATGGCAGGGAAATAATTCTGTGCCAACTCCATTCGGCCATAAGTTCGTACTTGTTTCATATGCGTTATGTGATTATTGTTTTATGCTACAAAGTTACTAAAAATCTGCGAGACTGGCAAACTTTTTGGCAGGATAAGTGGCCATAAGTGGCAGGAAGTTTCCATAAGTGGTTTCGGGTTTGGAAAAGGCTTGCAGGGGTGCGGGAAATTTAGTAAATTTGCAGTGTCGAAAGGGACAAAGGCGCGCAACGTCCCGGCAGACAAACGTAAAACAATTTATTAACCTTTTAAACAACAAAAAAGTATGGCAAAAGAAAACATTGCATTTTTAGTGAACCTCCGCAAGAACACCGCGGTGGGAAGTGACAGGGAAGGTCGTTACTATCCTGAGGCTGAGTCGAAAGAGGCCTTGACAACCAAGGGTTTCGCGAAGCACGTGTCG
>Ga0326514_10003101_pt1 | contig 10533 bp, 5 predicted proteins | sample 3_2548_0518_D_FD_203653 | JGI IMG/M metagenome (GOLD analysis project Ga0326514, IMG submission 203653) | Bovine rumen microbial communities from UC Davis, California, United States - 3_2548_0518 | ecosystem: Host-associated > Mammals > Digestive system > Stomach > Rumen | place: USA: California... | reverse complement strand
ATCTCAGCAAGCGCCGCCTCGATCTTGGCTCGCTCTTCTTCTGTTAACGGATCTCCGCTGGCTTCGCCCTCTTGCCCGGTGTATTCCAGGTAGTTTGACATCATCCAGCCCTGCTTACCGATATAGTCAATCTTGCACCAGGTGCCCTGGTCGGTCAGGATATCCACCACAGATCCCACCGGAACCCGGCAAACCAGCTTCGCGGATGCCATCGCCTTTTCTCTCATGTTGACCGTGGAACCAGCCGCCCCGCTGGGAAGCGAAACTACCGCTCTCATAATCTCCACCTCTTTCTTTCCATCCTTTCCTTCGTGATATTCCACGTCGCGAAGATACGCGACAAAATCCCAGCCATGCGACGCAGTCAGAAGATCTCGACAAAACCCCGCTTTTGCGCTCTTTGCATTGAGAACGTAGCGCGGATCATCATCAATCAGGCCGACGTGGTAATAATCCATCAGATCTCCCGTGTAGCTTGCGCCTCGCTCGCGGTACCTCTCCGGCAAGTCGTAGTCTTCTTCTCCCGGTTTTCGAGCTTTGAATGCGACCATTCCCGGCGCTGCCATGGTGATTGGCATCATGCTTCCAGAAATCCAGCGCCGCGCCTGGCCATTACTCCCATGTATAACGCTCTTCCCGGCCAGCTGCATATATGCATATACCAGCGCGCCGGAACAATCGACGCAGCCTTTTTGCGCAGCTCCCCAGACATAAGACCAATGCTCATTGTACATACGCTGAAAAAGCCGGATCAGATCATCTCTTTGTATCATCCTCACCACCTCCAACGACCATCAGCGCCAGCACAAAAACGGTCGCGCAGGCGCCCACAAGCATACCGATCAGGAACTGGACCATGACATCACCACCTCGCGCAGTCTCAAAAGGAAACCGGGGAAGATGCCCTCATCGTCCCCGGTCGATTTGTGTTAAAGTGTTATTTAATTTCTTATCATACAGAATAGTTATCCAATCCGAAATACTTGAATGCTGTCAGATTGTTTTTCATAATGGTTTCTGTCAGTTTTTTTATTGTTGTTGCTACTTTGATATATCCCAATGTGGAAAAATGCGAGTTTTCAACGAAAATGCTACTTTGAGTTGTGAATACTGTTCCGTGATTTGCATAGTCAATAAAATAGCAATAATTATACAAGTCAGTAATATCTGAAATCATTTCATTATATGGTGTTGATGCATCAGATGTATTATATGTTGACACCAAAAAGACAACCGCATTCGGCTGATTTGTGTGGATATATTCAATGATTGCTCTCATGTATCCAACAAAAGAGTCCGTTCCGGCAACATCTGAAATTGTCCCAATTCCATATTCTGATTGATTTTTATCATTCGTTCCAAAAGCAACATAATATGCAGATGGTTTTTCTGTTTCGTTGGCAAGTGCTGTTTTATATCCGCTTGCATCATTCCACCATGCTTTAGAAGTTAGGCCACCTTTTGAGTAATGCACGTATTCCGCATCAATACTGTGGGCAATGTTCGCAAGCCATGAATATTTATAGCAATCACGCATAGCAGAACCATTATATATTTCCCCGGAAGAAAGGCTATCACCACATATACCTATTTTATGGAACATGGACATATACGGTATTTCGGTATCAGTTTCCAGATCATCAATCTCCTGCATCATGCCATCAATGTCATAAGCAAACAACGTTGTACCAGATGCAGAATAAGATGCAGAAAAATTAATATAAACTGTCCCGGTTTTTGATGTCGTGATTGTAAATGTATGCGTGCCGGAAGCCTGTATTTCTGTCCCCTCAACAAAACCTTCATTATCAAACAGCATAATTGCTCTTAACGAGTCAGAGCAATAAACAGATGCTATGATAACAGTTCCCTTTTTGACATTGCTGATAGTTTTATGCTTCCAGTTTCCAGAAATAACAATACTTCCGTCAGGCTTTATATACCCATTATCATATGCCGAAAAATCAATTTCTGTCAGTACTTTTGAGTCAAGCTTATTGTCGATTCTACCGTTAATGTCGTTTGTTCCAACCTGATAAATGCTTTGGAGTGGTTTGTTACCATATGTTGAAATACGAATAAACGAAATACCGGCAGGAATTGTAACGGTTTGTGAATCAACAACATCATTACCTCCGCCCCCAACGTTTAATTTTTTCAACATTTCAACCCATGTTTGTTCTGAGTTGTATCCATGCACTCTCAATGGGTTTGTAGTAGTGCTTGAGGTATACAATATTTTATATTCCTTGCCGGGTGTAACGGGTATAAAATCTGTATAATAAAATCCAGAATATGACGTTGGAACACCGGAGTCGTCCAAATAGTATTCATTTGTCACGCTAGGCATTAAATCCGGTACACCGATAATATATTTCTGGTAGTCACCAATTGCGCTCTTTAATCCTGTTACATCGTCGCTTAACTGGGTGTAATCTGCCGGGATAGACTCTTCTACAGCCTCCGCCCGATCCGCCGCAGCTGTCGCAGCTGTTGCTGCCTGCATCGCTGTGTTTGCAGCAGTAGTAGCCGTTGACGCTGATCCGGAGGCAGATGATGCGGCGCCTGATGCTGTCGTGGCATCTCTTCCTGCGCTTTCCGCGCTTTCGCGAGCCTGACGGACATACTCCGTCAAAAGTGCGACTTCGGATTCACTCGCAGATCCCATATCACCCGGCGAAGCTTCAACAAATTCGACAAAACGAGCGGTTCCGATATCATCGTCTCCGGCTGCGATCCGGATCTGAGCCGCGCAAGATCCGGCGACCGGCGTTTCCTGCAGCGCAGTTTCCCATTTAATCAGGTTCGTTACCGTGGAATCCACGGTGGCCTGGGTCGTGTAGAATTTACCATCCGGTTTAATGATATAAAGCTCCGCAGAGTAAGCAGAGCAATCCAGCGCCACGCCATTCTGGATGATATAAACACCCATCGGTCTCCCGATGTCTCCCTGAGATGACCCAAGCCTTTCGACCTGACTGTTGCCGGGAGCAATATCGACTGTTATTGTTTGTCTATCCATTTGGCAAACCCCCTTTTATTCCTTAATCCATAATAGATCAGTATGCAAAACCACATTCCTATAATCTATGCTATCATCGTTCATTACCGTATATGTAACTATTGCCTTTCCGGATTCCCGCACGGACAAATAAGCATCTCTAACTGATAGCAATGTTAAATAATCTTGCCCCGATGCGCTGATGTAAAATCCAACGATACCGATAGGACGGAAGCCAGATTTGTTTATTGTCGCAGTCCTGCGTTTTTTTATGCCTGCCGCTACAGTACCAATACTAATATTAAACGTTTCCACCAAAGTATTTGATAAAATAGCACTGGCAATGTTTTCAAGAGTTTCTTCAGCATCTTGGGCGCTACTTGCCGCACTTTGAGCGTTTACGGAAGACTCTAATGCTTTTTCGCCAGCCATAGCCACATACTGTTCGATCGTTTCGACATCAGTAACACTTTCAATCCCAATCTGGTTAGGAGACTTTTCGATATACTCCACAAACTCAGCGGTTCCGATATTGTTAGTGCCTTGCCTGATTCTGATCTGGGCGGCACACTCACCGAAGAGCGGCGTTTCCTGTTGTGCTGTATTCCATGTGATCAGATTATGCTCTGTTGCATCAACTGTTACAAGCGAGGAAAAATAGTTTCCGTCCGGCTTTAATACATAAAGCTCAACTGTGTATGCAGAACAATCCAAAGGAGTGCCGTTTTGCTTAATGTACACGCCAAGTGATCTACCAATATCCCCTTGAGTCATATTCAAGCGTTTTACCGGATCTTTCCCCGGAACAATGTCAACTGTTATCGTTTGTCTTGTCATGCAGTTGCTCCCTCCAGTTCTATAACCCGTTTGGTTAGCCTTTCAACCGTTTTTTCAAGCTGTTCAATTTTGGCACAGAGCAATTCAATATATTCAATTGATTTATAACCTGTGTCTTCATCTGTTTCCACTAAATAAGGTGCTATTTTTTCAACATCCTGTGCAATATACCCTATATGCTCACGACCATCGTGATTTGCTTTCTTGTCATTCCAAACGAATTTAACAGCACGCACATTAGAAAGATCTGGAACATCACCAATGATATCCTTTTGCCTTGCATCTGAATTTTGTGTCAACGTTCCAGCAAGGGCCGCATTGCCGTTTTTGTGTACACGAAAGGCATAGCTTCTTGCATTATCTGCCGTACCATTACCTACAATAAACTTGTAATTAGCCCCGCCGGAATTATACGATCCACACGCAAGCTGTCCTTCTCCATTCGCATTGACCATATAGCCAATAGCTACAGAACCGCTTGCAGAAGATACGCAATTAGTCCCTATTGCAACTGCATATTTGGCATTCGATTCGGAATTATTACCAATTGCAACGCAACATTCTTCAGAAATATTGATGTTATAACCAATTCCAACGGAATATCTTGCGCCGGGAATCTCGTATTTATATACGCCAACATTTCGACCTATCGCAACACTGTATTGACCTCTTGCACGGGAGCTATACCCAACAGCACAGGAGCCTTCTTCAGCAAGAGTGTTGTATCCTAACGCAATAGAATCAGCGTATGCATTTGTTTCATATCCAATCGCACAAGAAAATGCACCTCCTGTCTTAGAAAAAGCACCTATAGCAATATTATTACTTCTACCCGATGTCGTAGCTTCATAGCCGATTGCTATATCGTATTGGCCTAATGCATTAGCATAATAGCCAATCGCTGAAGCGTAGAATGATTTAGAAGCGGCTTTATAACCTATTGCGATGGCATACGCCCCGGAAACCTCCGTTTCACGACCACCAGCGAAACTATATATACCTACATCCGTTCCTAATGCTCTTGTACCAAGCATATATCTTGGTGCTGTGACATAGTTCCCATCTATGTCAACACAACCTTCATAATTCCCAATATAAGCGGTGGTTACATCGTTTGCGTCCCTTATCTCAAAAGTTTCGCCATCCATTTTTGCCCAACCGCCAGAGATGGGGTTTAACAATCTAATTCCATTAAAATCAAGGCCAGAACTCCACGTTGTGCCGCCATCTATACTAAATCCAATGCCATAATTCACCCCGTCATATTTTCCAAAGCGAATCATTTTATTTGAATCTGTTGGGCTTACAATGGTTATATTGTTGTTGTCCCAATAGAAATTGGTATCTCCCAAAACTTTAACCATGTCTGTATGGAGTTCGCCGGATGCTATAAAATCCGCTACGAATTCACCATCAATGTTCCATGCAGTGTTGTATGTACCGTTGTAGCCTGTTTTTGAGAAGGCAATACCAGCATTATTGAACCTGATAATCTTAACCGCAGTATTTATATCATCTGAATCCATGATCAGGATCTCATCTGGCTCTCCATCGTTATTAGTATCGTGCAAAACAATATAACCGCCAGAATTGCCAGTGACTTTCCCGACTATACCAGCCGCAATTCTTTTAAATTGTGCTGTTCTCTCATCAATGACATCTGCAATTTCAGAAGAGTTAGCAATATCTTCTGCAAGGCTGTTTCTTGCCGATCCCAATTCAGCTTCAATATATCTATCTTTTAAGACATCCCACTTCGTACGGATGCATTTAGCAGTTGCCGTTACACCCAATTTTTCAAAGTATACCGAAACAGTATCACAAAGATCTACACGTTCGGTAACGCCTACATCTTCAAGGAAACTTATCGTAAGATTCACAATTGGTTTGCCGATATCATTTTGTGTAATATATTGTTCAGCTTTGCTTCGCAAATCTGCTACAGTTGGAGTTTCCTCAAAATCATTAGACATATCAAGGTTCAGCACATTTGTATATGAGAACACCCCCGGCACATTTATTGCTCGTTCTGGGAGTGTGACAAGAATGTTAGCATCCCCATTGTAATAATAAGGATAAACCGCCGTGTATACTTTAGTGTTGTTTTCTTCCTGATTTAAATCTGTAAGGTTCTTTCCATATCTAATTGTTACTCCACGGTTTTCACCTCTTGCGGAATGCAACTGACAATTAAACCTGTCAAAGTGCCATTCACCGCCATATACATCAATCAGGCTTCCCCTTATTCCTCCCATGATTGACCGGATGCTCTCTGGATGGTTTAAAGAAAAACTACTACTGCTATTGATGTTTGAGGAAAAAGAAAACGGGCATGAGGAGGGGAAGATAATGGTGGAGTCGGTTAATTTGCTTATAGCTAATTGACTACCAGCCGCCGTAAACGGAGCGTCTACATATCCAGATAAATCATAACTAATGTGTTGGGCGTTGACCGTAATAATACCGTTCAACGGTTTGCTGATGGAATAAATCCTAAAAGGTTGCGGATCATCAGAAAAGTTAGGCTTTGCCAAGATTAATCTACGCAATTTGATTTCGGCAAAAAAAGCACCCGTGATAGGATAAGTTAACTCCACTTCATAGGAACCATTGCGATTCTCTTCAACTTCGCAAGTAATAGCATCAGACAGAACCCCGATGCCAAAGCTGTTCCATGATAACGCATCATGTTCAAATAGAATTGGATACATTTATACCCTCCAGACTATCACAATTCAAACCATCTTGGGGTTATAGTCATAGTCGAAACATTGCCCGTAGAACCAATGGCGTTTTGTCCAGCATCTAACGTTGCAAATTTATTTGTGTTTGACGAAACAATGCTATTCATGTTATTCCCGTTGATATCTGTGCAATTTAACTTTTCACAATCTATAAACAATCCGTATTCCGGCAGATCGGTAATAGTGAATATAGTCCCATTAACAGATACTGTTCCGCTTCCGGCGGCAGATCGTTCTACAAAAATAAGTGGCTTAGCCGCAAATGCTGTTGGATTATAAACAGTAAATGGTGTCGCATGAATTTCAATTTGATTTTTTCCTGACATCAGGAAGCGTTGCGGCTTGCAATTAAATGTCACGGTAGCCCGTCCTACTCTGCCGATTGAAAGAGAATCAACATTAATTTGCTCTGATACATAAGCAAGCCGAAAATGCGTTGGATCAAAATCATCCCACAACTCGCAATAGCCATTCGGAGAATAAAGCCAATCAGCAACATGAGAAAAAGAGTCGGGAACGGAATGTTTCTCTCCGTTCCCAGCGAAAATATCATATTTTTGCTCAACATTCTCCCAAGCATCCTGCATCATGATAATATCACCATTCCGGCCCGGAACAGTATACTTGTCAAATTTCCGTAGCGGCTTTTGAAAGTTCGGGTACTTCTCAACGTAAATCCCATACTGGTCGGAGCGTTCCCCGTTCCAGCTAATTATACCTTTCCTCATGCAAAAGCCGCCTCCTTCCTGTTAATATTGTTCTGGATTTTCTGCATAACAATGTTAGCAAGCTCTTTTACATTCTGCCCATCAGAGCCGTAAACGTTGATGGTAACATTGGCTGTGTTGGATTCCTCACGAACGATTTCCCGCAGATCATCCAATGCGCCAACAAACTCTGGCCTTTTTTCACCAACACCGATGATTGATGGATGGTCGAAAATACCGCCCTTGTCGTACCAATTAACCCATACATAAGGGACTTCGCCAGTTTCAGCGTCAAATCTGCCGCCCATTCCGAAATGAGGTAGCCTGATATATGAACCAAAGTTGAAGGAAGTATTGTTGAAAATGCCTTGCATTCTTCCCAAACCGCTACTAACGGCCTTGGTGGAAGAATTCATCCCGGAAGTAGCTGACCTGGACATCTCGCTAAATTTCGAGGACATTGTCGATTTAGAACTCGACATCCCGGAAGAAACGCTCCTGGACACAGCGCTCATTGCAGAGCTTGTTTTGCTCTGCATCGAATTGAAATTGGTGTTAAATTCTGCCTTATCGCTGGACAGGGAAGTTTTTATCGTGTTGGCCAGCTGTGACAGCGACGCAGATCCTTCCGTGCAGAGTGCTTTTATCTTTTCCAGGCACGTCTCCACCTTGGTCCCAAGCGAGTCAAATTCAGCCCCGGCGCTGGTTACCATCGTGCCAATGGCTGCTCCGAAATTAGCTACATTCTGTGAAGCCGTGCCGCCCTTAGTCTCGTTGTTGATCTTTTTAACAGACTCTGCAAACGTATCCATTGCCGTCGATACGGCATCCAGACCCTTGGAATAGTCAACAAGAGTCTTTAGCCCCGCACCCACCTGACCGATGGATTCGCCGATCTTGTTATCATAAGCCCACTTGGCCTCATGATTTATGTTTTTAATGCCCGTGGCCACAGCGCCCAACGTAGCAGCCAGGTCAATCACAGAGGTGTTATTGGCGAGATCAACACAAGCATCTGCAATTGTCTTGAAGCCTTGACCGGCATTTAATGCAGCCTGACCAATGGAATCAAAAACGCCCGCGAGCTTATCCAGCACTCCGGAGATGCTGTTGTTTACCGCCACAATGCCATCGCTGATAGCGTTAATCATGCCGCTGATAGCATCGCCGACGGCTTTGATCGGAACAGCCAACGAGGTATTGAACCCGGAGAATGCATCAACTATCAAAGACAGATTTGATCCCACGGAATTGACGATATCGACAATCGCCTGTCCGATGGTTTTAATCAGATCTGCAATAGAGCTGATAATGGGCGTAACCTGAGACAGCAGTCCGGAGAAGCTTTCGACAATGGCCGGGAGATTCTCGACCGTCTTAGTCAGCATCTCAGTTATAGCCGGAATGTATGGTGCGATGGCTTCCACGATCTGAACAATCGTGTTACCGATCGAAGTTGCCAAACCGGTAAAACTGTCTATGATCTTGGGGAGATTGGTGGATACAGTTTCCACCATCTGGGTGATCGCAGGAGTATAAGGGGCAAGGCTATCCACTATATCGACCACGGCTTGCGCGATAATCCCGGCGGTCGTTGTAAAACTGGATGCGACAATGGAAATGATCGGCTCACAAGCCGTCACGATTTGGGAAATCCCAGCACTCAGACTTGGGAACGCTTCGGAAACGGCAGAAATAATATTGGTCATTGCCGTGGAAAACGCGCTAATAACATTTGGCAATGAGGCGTTTATACCTTCCAGGAGCTTTCCAACAATATCGCCGCCAACGGTCAACACGTTTGGCAGTTCCTTCAAAATCCCAGAGAGGAAAGTGCCAATTGCCTCTACCGCGCTGGAAATCAGTTGAGGCGCGTTCTGGATGATCCCGGCTCCCAGCTGGCCAATGATTTGAACCGCGATGGTTAACAGCTGCGGCAGCTGGCCCGCCAAGTCAGTAACCAGAGTCGAAATAATGCTTGCTGCGGATGACAGCAAGAGCGGCAGATTATCCAAAATCCCACGCAGAATCGTTTTTATAATCTCCACGCCGGATGACGCAAGCTGTGGGATCAAAGTCGCCAGACTTGAAATAATCTGAGGAATAAGCTGAGAAATTGAGGCGACCAATGTGGGCAGCTGCTGGGTGATTGCACTCAAAACGGATGACGTCGCCGCTATGAGGCCCGGAAGCAGGCTTGAAACCAGGCTTGTTATCTTCGGCAGAATCAGTGGGGCAGCAGTCGAGATGAAAGAGCCTACACCGTTAATTGCTGTTTCGACAACAGGAAGCAAATTATTCAGCAGACCTCCGCCATCGGATCCTCCGAAAACAGTTGTCATTAATGAATTGACAGCTTGATCAAGCCCTTCACCGCCTCCGGCAATCGCAGTAAGCACGTTTTGCCACGCTGCTTTAGCAGCTCCGGCAGAACCGGAAATAGTGGACATTGCCTCTTTAGCGGTAGTTCCGGTAATACCCATTTCATTCTGGATGACATGGATAGCCGAATAAACATCGCTCAGATTGTTGATATCATACTTAACATGGGAGATCTTCTGAGCGTCTCTTAACAGGCGCTCCATTTCACTTTTGGTGCCGCCATAACCCAATTTAAGGTTATCCAGCATCGTGTAATTCTGCTTGGCAAAGCCCTGATATGCCGTCTGGATGGAAGACATATCCGTGCCCATCTTATTGGCATTGTCGGACATATCCTGCATAGCCATATCGGCAATCTGAGCAGATTTGGCGGTATCGCCCTTCAGCGAGCTTAAAAGGCTCGCCGAAAAGGAAGTCACGGTGGACATATAATCATTTGCTGATACACCCGCCGTCATATAGGCATTCTGAGCATATTCCAATACAGTAGAGCTGGAATCCTTAAAAAGCGTTTCAACGCCACCGACAAGCTGTTCATAGTCCGCGAAAGAAGCGACCGCCTGTTTTGCGGTGCTTATAACCGCAGCACTAACCGCCGCGAAAGCGGATGCTGCCACTTTGCTGGCGCTTTTGATAGCAGATCCAAGGCCGGAGGTGAATTTGCTTCCGGCTGATTTGCCTGCTTTGTCTCCAGCTGGTTCGCTGGCGCCCGTAAGCTCTTTGGTAATAGTCTTTTGCGCTCCGGCAAGAGACGGAATAATAGTTACTACCGCTTTTGCGACCTCTACGCCTTCAGCCATCTTTCTCACCTCCCGTTAAAAGGCTTAACCAGTCTTTAGCTTTCATTATCTTTTTGAAAGCG
>Ga0326514_10003099_pt1 | contig 10536 bp, 9 predicted proteins | sample 3_2548_0518_D_FD_203653 | JGI IMG/M metagenome (GOLD analysis project Ga0326514, IMG submission 203653) | Bovine rumen microbial communities from UC Davis, California, United States - 3_2548_0518 | ecosystem: Host-associated > Mammals > Digestive system > Stomach > Rumen | place: USA: California... | reverse complement strand
CAATCTCCATTAACACCACTATACTATCTTGACTATATATTGAATAAAACTTATTATATCTTTCTGCATAATCAACATCTTGATATGCTTCATCAAAATTATCTTCTGCATCCTCTACTTCAGAATCAGAAGAATCTGTAACTTCAGTTTCTTCTGATTCCTCAGTATTTACTACGTCATTTGCACCTAAACCATTTATTGCTCCATCTGGTCCATATATTATAGGTACCTCTGTTTCATTAGTACCCGTAGGTTTCAAGTCATATGTCGCTGCATTACCGCAACCTACAAGTACTAATGTAAACAATACAATCAATAAACAACCTTTATACTTCATTAACCTTCTCCACTTACTGTCGGATAAGAACCCTTAACATCATCAAGATTATCAAATGATGCCCAATAACTCGGTAAAGTTCTGTTATCAACCATTTCCTGGAAATCACACTTTTCACTCCAGAAAGTGAATGTAACCTGATTATCCTGAACTACTATGCAGAAGTAACCTGTATCTGCATTCAAACTCAAACATTTAATAAGATTATCTCTATTAAATACTGCCTTATAATTAACATTTGCTGACTTATCAGAAACATAACCACAATAAATACCAGGAACTATTGGTTCACCCGCTTCAATACATTCATTTATGAAGTTTGTTGCACCATATGCTAAATTATATGCATTCTGATTTGCCTTGTTTACTGCATCAGACATCATCTGTTCGTAATCTACCACGACTGCTTCTAATGACTCTAATTCATAATTATAATTCTTAGACCCAAATGCTGAAAGTATAATTGCAATATTAGTCTTCAAATTTTCATCAGCTGTAGTAATATCCTTTTTCTGCTGTATATAATCTTTCAATCCTGTAAAATCCAAAGTAGAAGCATTAAAATATTTATCTACATCAACTGTAGTCAAAATCTTGTACAAATCTGTATTACCTGGTGCAACTTCCATCTTAGCTACAGCAAATGTCTGCCATGTTGTATTTAAATCTATCATAGAAGCTCCATTTCGTGTTAATTCGAAATGTAAATTTTGTTCTGGATCACTTGAAAAATCCATAGTAGCTAAACTTACACCATTAGTAAATGTTACATTACCCTCAAACATATCACCAAAAATAAAATTATTAAATGTTGCATTATATACACTCGAACCCGTATAAATATCAGCTTCACCAGTATAATACCCATTTTCATTCTTCATATAATTTATAATGAAACCTTTTGTTTGCGTATTTTCAGATAATGTAAATTCTTTACAAGTATCAGTATCCCTTATCTGTATAATTAAATTACTACTACCAGAAATAGGCATTGTAATTACCCTTGCTATTATGTTTTCCGATTTATCCATATATACTTTCATAGACACTATACTATCAGGCTGTACAGAATTATAAGCCTTCTCTATATAAGAAGAAATATTATTCAATACATCTAAATAATATTGCTGTGTATAACCAACAGTGGTAAAATATTTTGCTAAATTCTGATCACTCTTAGCTTTCTGAATTATATCATCTGAAAATGCCTTAAAATCATCCCAAGTCACATTTACAGTTGCCATTTTTACAGCATTTACTTTATCAAGTCCATTATCACTTACAGTAAACTTTGTCTTCTTTTCAAGACCTTTGTATGCTTGAGCATAAGGATCAATAATCTTAGTAATATTCTCATTATTACTATACAACTGTAATAATGACGTAACAGAAGGACCATCATAAATTTCTAAAAAATTTTTTAAGTTCTCCCTGTTTACTTGTAACCCTAATTTATCCGATTCCGATACTACAGTTTCAAAATCTGCTGTAATACCCATATTTGAAAAAGATGGCTTAACCTCTAATTTATCATTGTTAAATAACATTGCAATTTCATTATTACCAATATGAATACCATCTTTACTATAATCAGTTCGTATCAAATCGGTTCCTGGAATACTTTGAAACTCAAAAGTACCATCATAAGAACCTGCTAACTCTTCTCGTAAATAAGCATTTGCACCATTATCCGATATTGTTAAGTTAAAATCACCTTTTAATGCATTATCTGTACTGTACTTACCAAATAATTGTGCAGCAGAATTAATTCGCTTGATATTAGAAGCTAAATTATTCTTTTCAATACGCATTATTTCATTGTTAGGTCCTAAAACTGCTGTAGATACAGCTATATGTACAGACGGAACAAATGTAATAATCACAAATATAAAAATCAAAACAGCCATTATAGCTATTATAAGCTTCAATATAAAAGCTTTTTTATTTTCATTTATTTTTTGTTTTATACTTGGTGCTTTTATGCCCAAACTAAAATCCACTTTTTCTTTATCATCCGCATGAAAACGCTTCTTCTCTATCTTTGTATCAGTAGGTCTAAACATGTTTACACCAGAACTTGATACTTTACTCTTAGCCTTTCGAGTACCATTTCCACTTGAACTTGAATTTGATTGACTTGAACTTTCAGACGACATATTGTCAAACTGATTAAACGCATTTTGCATATTTTTTGATTTCTGAATATCCTTTGGCATGACACCTATCTCCTATTCCCCTGTTAAAATATATCATAAACGAATAAGATTAAACTGACCGTAAATATTGGCTCGTCTAACTCCGCCTTTTAAACACATCAAAAAACATATTACCCAATTTGATATACCCAAATATATTAATGCAGCTAAACCCAACACAACATTTACACCCGATATAGGAATTAAAAACAACAGACCTGATAATATTGAAACAATAGTTATCATACAAGACTGATTAGCATGAAAACGTGCAAAATGTGAATCCCTTGCAACTAATAAAGGAATAAAAAATAGAAAATAAGATAATATTGCCCATTTTTTATTCTCCTCAATGTCATCCTCCTCAAATACCCATGAGCCATCTGTTCTAATCTCTTCGTCCATATTTTTATCAACTCCTACACAAAACTACTTCCTAAACTCATCTATTATATATTAACATCATTATATTAAAATTTAATACAAAAATTATAATATAATTCAAAACACAAAAAATTACATTTCCCAAAAAATCTTCAGGAAATGTAATCAAACTCATTCAGATGTCTGTAAGGTATAATCTACTCCTGCATTTAAAAGTTTTGTACTAATGTCACTACCCGACTTTACATCATTTACTATCACATAAGATGTCATATCACTTGTTGTATATATTACACCAATCCACTTACCTGCCTTATACACAAACATTGTATTTGTATTTGAAGTAACAAAACTATCGACTTGCAAATCATAGTTTGCAATTAAATTATTTAATGTTGAAGACTTAAAATCAGATTCATTACACTTTGATAAAATCATCTCAATGTTAGTATATCCTATTGCTTGTGTTGTAAGCACTTTTGACTTCTCTACTTGATTACATGAATACCAAGTATTATTTTGACAAGATTTATACACAAGACCTAATAATGATAACGCTTCTGTATCACCTGTATTGAACCTACATGAACTACAATAAACATTTAAATTACCAGAATTCCTATCCGTTACTACCCTACTTCTTAAATACTGTTTTTCATTATCACTTGTCTGGTTACATAATGTGTAAGTAATATCATATTTATTCTTATCAAAATCCTTGAAATAAGCATAACTTGCAGTATCTACAAATTTTGTTTCTTGTACTGCCTTATCTAAATTATCTTCCGCTTGTTTTAAATCTGCAATGTACCCATCTAACATTGTTACATAATCAGGATCAATCTCTTCTAACTTATTTCTAAAATCATTCTTAAACTTATCTGCATATGCTGCAATAGCATCTGTAGTAGTATCATATTCACCATTCCAACCCGCAATTTCACCTATCTGATTGGTAGCATCCTTAGCCGCATCAATTGCATCTTTAGTTGCATCTTTCACAGTATCCTTAGTTTCAATTACTTTATTTAAACCATTGTCTATTGCCGAAGTATCACCACAAGATGTTCCTACAAACATACAACTTAATGCCATAAGTAATGCCGTTACTTTAGTCTTCTTCACTAAACTCAACTCACTTTCCTTAATCTATTAAGGAAATAACAAGTTGCTACTACAAATAAAATTCCCATTGTTACTACTGATGCCGCTACAAAAGTACATTGTGAAAATAAATAAATACCCAATTCTTGTACTAAAGCAGACATACCACCATAAAAAATCAATGTCATTATAATTGCAGCACCATTTGTTAATGCCTTAAAATTATGCTTGCTACCCGCATATAACAAACCTAATAACATTAATGCTATTATATGCGATACACCTAATAAAATAAAACTTGATATTTCATTAAATAAAGAAACACCAACTAATGTCAAACTACAACCAAGTGTTATAAATAACACAATAAATAAAAAAGTGGTTCTTGCATTACCAGCTTTTTTATTCTTTCCCTTATTATCATCTATTGTTATATCAAAACGAGTGCTAAAATCTTCCGCTGTTAAATGCATATTCTTCTGTGTAAAAGATATCGATAGTTTTGATTCAGTGTTTACTGTATTGTTTACAGAATTTTCTTGCCTTCCCCTATAATTATTCTTTACACTATCATAAGCTTCTGCAATTTCAACTTTTCTAAAAATCTTTTCTTGAACAGACTCTGTTTCAATCTCATTTATAATAGGCTCTGTTCTTGCTAACGCTTCATCGAATAATGCACTATGCCTCTCTTCCTCCGCTATAATAGCATCAAATCTATCCCTATTAGACTGTATAACTTCTTTTTCTTCCTCAGCTACGACAGCACCAAATCTATCACTATTGGACTGTATAACTTCCTTTTCTTCTGACGGTGAAATACCATAAATTGCATTATATAAATCTTGTGCTTTCAATTCTATTGTCTTTTCATCAGTACGTGTTACAGGTACTTTCACTATACCCGTTTTAAAATTACTTTTTGGCATAGCATTAGTCTTCTTAACAGGCTTAACCTCTGCCGACCTCGATAACGAACTTACAGGCATAGAATTGCTTGCTACTTTCTTTGGCTCATTCAATGTTCTAATAGTACCTTTTTTTACAGTTTGTAATTCACTTGGAAACATTAAAAATCTTCCTTTCTACTTCAATTATTTGTACATCTTCAGTCAAAACAAATTTAACTATATAATATATTTTTACTTGCTACTGGTTTATTATAAACTGTAAATACTCTTAAACAAGTGCCATTTTTAATACCCTACATCATAGTAACGAGGTGTTTTTGATTTTCGCTTACCTTGAGCAGCTCTTCGTAAACGAGGATCTAAAATACTTAAAAATCCTCCTCCTTGTAGAAACGGTTCACAACCATTAAACACAATAGTAGAATCTAATGCTTGCACATTCCTAAAATTTAATGCCCCTATTCCAAATACCTGCCTGATTGTTGTATTGTAAAACATGGCATCTACTTTACAAACATTAACAGTATTAAAATTACTGATATCTAAATAATCTATATGTGAATCCTGAAACATTCCCGACATATCTCGCACATTATATGTATCAAACTTACTCAAATCCAATCGTATAGCACAAAAACTATTGAACATATCGTGCATAGATTGTACATTTGAGGTGTCAAAATCTAATGTTTCCAAATTATCAATTCTTGCACCTAAAAACATACTATTCATATCTTTGACTTTAGATGTGTTAAAATTCTCAAACTGCACATTTAATAAATGTGCATCTACAAACATACCTTTCATTGTTTCGACCTTAGAAGTATTTAATTCCGATAAATTCATTTTATCAACATAAGTATTGTAAAATAAATAGGAGACATCCTTTAAATTCTTCGCCTCAAAATTCTTAAAATTTAAACTCTTTATTTTCAAAGAAGCAAATAAATAAGATATGTTTGTTAAACCTTTACCACCATACAATGTTATAGAATACCCATCTAACGTTTTAAATACTATGCTTTCATTAAAAAACCTTGTCTTGCTACTGATTACCTTTACATCATCAGGAAAATACATTATTATGTTATTTCCTTTAAATACATAATAATAAAATTCTTCATCCTCCGAAATAAATACTTGTATATTTGCACCAGTACCCATTAACCTTAATATTAACTTATGTATATAATTATTTTTATCTTCTACTATAGTGCCGTTATGTTTCAATCTAAGACCATCTATTGCAAAATGATTATTATTCAATATTGAAAATACTTCAGATTCCGTAAACAAACGCTCTACATTATTAAAATCTGACAATACATAAACTTTATTATTGTTCACAAATCTAATTTCCTTGTAAAACATCAGTATATCGCCTACCCTTTACTATTGTATTTAACCACATACAATAAGTATCACAAAATTTCTCTGGCTTGATGCTTTCTTGTCCTTCAAATTTTTCTAAGCTTGTCCTATAAAACATCATTCTCATATCGGACACATTTGATGTGTTAAAATTACTTATATTTAATGTTCTTAATAATGCATCTCTAAAAAGAGAACCCATATCCTCAACCTTTGTTGTAACCATTTTACTTAAATCTATAATATCTGTTGTACAACCCTCAAACATGGAATGCATATCAATCAAACTCTGTGCCGTAAAATTACTTAAATTCAATCTTTCTATTGAAGCATTGGCAAACATGTTTGCCATGTTTTTAACTTTAGATGTATCAAAATTACTTAATTTAATTTCATTATATGTACAACCACGAAACATATTATTCATATCTTTCACATTTGATGTATTAAAATTGCTTAAATCTAATATAGCATTGTTACTCTCAAAATTTATAAACATATACATCATGCTTTCTACTTTTGATGTGTCAAAATTTTCAACCGTAAAATTGCCATTACCAATAGTAGCATTCGCAAACATATAGTCCATGATTCTTACATTGCCCGTCTTTAAACTTCTTAAATCTATATTCCCTATTTTAGCACCTTCAAACATATTCGCCATACTAACAGCATTCACAGAATTAAATATACCCAATTTTACATTCTTGATTGTACTGTATCTAAATAACTGCCCAAAATCTAATACATTAGTAACATCAAGTTCTGATAAATCCAAAGTGTTAAAACATAATGTATGAAATAAATTATTTATAGTGGTAAGCCCTTTACCACCTACTACTTTTAAATCACTATCTATTTTTATATCAACCAAATCATTAAAACAAAATTTCTGTACATCATCTGGTATCCATAATAATGACTTGTTATTACCCAAATTTGCTAAGTACGCTGTTTTAAAATCATTCGTTTTAATATTTATAACCTTGTTTAATACCTTAAACCGTTGTATCAATAAGGCATAACCTGTCAGTGGCTCTTGCTTCTTCTCAATTTTAATTAATCTATTATCAGTTGTTAATTTCAAATTTGATACTGAGATTTGATTACTACGCATTAACTGTTTCAATTCATCAGAATTGAAATATTTTTTAACACCCTGTTCATCTTGCAAATAATACAAAGTGTTACCCCTTGCTACTTTTATTTGATTTAAACAAATTGCTTTTATCATAAAACCACCTAATTCAAATACAGTCGGAAAATGCTTTGCACCTCCGACTGTATTTACCCTATTTACCCTTTATCATTACTCATTTATTCATCAAAAACTAACTGCGATTTATCCGTTACAAGCAAACCTGAAGGATAACAAGGTACAACTCCTGCTTCTCCACCATACTTGAAATTTATAATATTACCTATATACGCTTCAAGAGCTAACAAATAACAAGGTGCATACATTGGAACATTCCTTACCATATTTCCAGTACCAGTCATTACACCCAACTCCCCAGTATCTACATCCTCTACAACACATACAGGCGTTAATTTATTCTTGCCAGGCTTCCAGATCACTTCTCGTACTCTACCTACATATACATTCTGTTCCCATCGCCTAACTTTAAATGCCAAATTACCTAACCTGAACTTATCTTCTGCACCAAATGTGTGAAACAACTCTATATTATCTATTGTTGCAACAAGACCATCAGTATAATAATCATAATCCTCAGACTTTGCAGCTATAGTATCGATTATACCTACTAAACTATTCTTGAAATTATTATGATTTAAACCTTCCACAGTAAAATACATAGGCACTTCAAAACCTATCTTCTCTAAATACTCAAACTTATCTGTCAATGTACTAAACTTCATTTCATCACATAATATATCATAACCCACAAATTTCAAAAGTTTAGTTTCACTCTCACTTGCACTATCTCGTAACATAGAAGCTACACCTGAAAAAGCAGATTTGATATCCGAATTATATACTTTAGCATTATCCAAGTTAGAAAAAGGCAACAAAACTTCTCCTCTTAACTCAACTATATCATAATCTGCTAAATTCGCATTTTCTTTACCAAGTATCAACTGCAACTGTCTTGTCAAATCCCTGCCATTAGTACTTCTGCCACGAGAAGTTGCTTTTATCAACTTACCGTTTTTATATACTACCCTTATTCCATGACCATTTTCTTTTAAAGAAAACATAACATCAATATCAGACATAGGCATTTTATCTATAAATGCCTGCACTTCAGGCTCTGAAATATCTTTAATTGTCTGGATTGACAACATAGGATATTTTATCAAATATTTGTCTATGTCTGTATCAACCTCTTGTACATCTTCTGACCATACCTGATGTAATACAGATGAATCAGGCTTTAAACTCTTTAAATAACTAATCCAAGTATCATATATAGCATCTGGAACAAGTTCGATACCCTGATTTGCCATTTCGTTTGCTTTTATTATTCCTTCTTCAAGTTTATCAATATATTCATCTTCTGTTACATCATCAGGGTCTATACCCAATGTATTAGTCAATATAATTTTAACTTCCTGTTCCATTTCTAAATTCCTCCACATCATTAAAATAATAAATTACAGCATGACAATATCTGCAATAAAAATAAGGTAATTTATAATTATAATTATGATTGTATCTTACTCCGTGAGGACTGTAATATATTACATCCAACAAATTTACTGGATTTGCCGAAACACCCTTAAATTTGCAAGCATGCTTGATAAACGCTTGACCCTTTATTACATATTCAGGCTGTTCTGCCTTTATTCTCCTAAACTTCAAACTATGTATAAGAGAAACTGGCTCTGGAACCCTATTTTGCATACCGTAAGCCTGTACATACATATTATATATTGCTAATGTCAAACACTCTTTTATAAACTTATCAGTTAATTTTGGATATTTAGAATACTGTGCATCAATACGCTGCATTTCACGCTGTTGTTTATTCAACTCTCTTTGCATCTCATGTTGCTGTTGTAAACATTGCCTTTGATACAAACGTTGTTGATTCTGTTGCATACGCATCATTTCATGTTGCTGACGAACAAACTCATCCATATTAACACCTCCTTTTTATTATTTTAAATATGCCATAAAATATACATCATCTTCAGTTAAATCAAAACCAAAAGTAATAAGCATCGAACCTATTTTATTCAATGGTGAATGAATACAAAAATAATTATTATCACCATTCTCATAAACAACTTCTGTAAACTGCTTTAACAAATCTTTATATTTATTATCATAATCAACATATAAAATACCTTTTGATTTTGTTGCTTTACTTCGTCCTCTTGATTTTAACAACTCTACCTGTGCTAACATTTCTTCCTTTGATTTATACTGAATTATCTTGTAATTCTTTGTTAAATCTTGTTTTAACTTTTTTGAAGCAACTACCTGTACAGTATTTGTAATGTTAGAATTTTTAAGAAAAATATATGCACAAGCTATCCCCATAGCATCATATACATCCTGTGCTATATCATTGTAAAATCCTAATGTATTCAAACAAAAAGTAATCATTTCCTTATCATTACTTCCACGAATACCCCTATCATCTTGTACTAAAGAATGTAATACTTTCTTCCATTCTTTATTGTCTATACGAAATACAGGACTTTCTGGTATATAATCATAATCTATCAAATCTTCTACCGCTATATTTAATTCAGTAAGACTTCGAGTTGTCTTGAAATTACAACCTGCAATAACATCTTCTATTACAATAAAATCAAACTGTTTATCTTCAATAAGTTCTGTTAAAAATTTACCAAATTCTCTGCGTCTTTCCCTATTATCTTTCGATTGCAATTTATATATACCAAAATTCAATTTTTCATCATACTGCATTACCCAGCCTGTACTATTTACAGATATATCTAAACTTAAAAAATTATATTTACCCAATATATCTGTATATTTCAATTGCTCAACTTTTGATACATCTAAAATACTCATATACTATAATCACCACTTACAAACGGCTTTCAGAGTAATCCAAAAGCCGTTCGCATCAAATCTATTATGCCTTGCAGATGAGTCTGCAAACAGTACCATTGCAACTGTCCGCAATCCTAATAGCTTTACCAATCTCAGGCTTCATTATAGGAATTACAGGACCCTTACCATCCATATCCTGTACCGCAAAATTATGTGCAATACCCTTACTTTCAAGTAACTTCA
>Ga0326514_10003098_pt1 | contig 10537 bp, 9 predicted proteins | sample 3_2548_0518_D_FD_203653 | JGI IMG/M metagenome (GOLD analysis project Ga0326514, IMG submission 203653) | Bovine rumen microbial communities from UC Davis, California, United States - 3_2548_0518 | ecosystem: Host-associated > Mammals > Digestive system > Stomach > Rumen | place: USA: California... | reverse complement strand
GCGGCACGATTCTCGCAGCAACAATTCTGCAGGCTCATCGCAATACCGTTCAGAGCAGCAGTCTGGTTTGCCTGGATGTTACAACGGCTAATTTCGGCATTGGCCAGAGACGTCTGGATACCATTCAGACCATTGATAATGGCCGCCTGGTCAAATCCCTGCTGGACGCTGTTACCAGTATTACCGAGATAATAAGGCATGAACCCATAAGCATTACTTCCAGCAGCGTTACCATTGTTTCCCCAGCCCATCATCATGGCAAAGAAGAACAGAATAATAACCCAAAAGAAGCCATTACCAAAAGCACCATCGCCAAAGCCAAAGCCACCGTTGCCACCGTTGGGATACACATTCACCGCGGGCTGCTGATTCTGAGTTTCGTAGATCATAAGTCAAGATCTCCTTTATAAAATGGTCGTTTAGAAAAAGAGTGACTGCCATTTTGATTTGTTCCTCGAGCGCTCATGAAGAACTGCAAAACAGCATATTAAAAGCCGTTAACCGTTCCGGATCAGTTAACGACCTTTAGGCATAATATTCTGGAACTGATTAGCCATTTGACTCAATTGATTAAATTGTTCCTCGGACATCTGTCCAGAATTCCTCAGATAATTCACCATTGCTTCGGGATTATTCCCAATATTTTGCGGAACATTGATGTTGATTCCCATCAAAGCTCCCATTGGGTTCTGCCTGAATTCGTTGAATTTCTGAATCATGTTACTGATCGCCCCGAAAGGTCCGGGTAAACCAGGTCCCTGATTGCTACCAAAGAAATTACGCATCATGTTCATCGTCTCTCACAATCCTTCCCTGATTTCCAATCTTGAGATTGCTCAAAGCGTTGTCGAGATACTCTTTGGTCACATATTTAGAATCATCTTCTACACTCGCAGGTGCTTCAGGTTTCGCTTCAACATGCGGGGCAAAATCATTCCATGCAAGGATCTTCGGCTTCCCCATATTGTCATATCCTTTAATATAAAAGGAATCGACTGTATCATCCCAAAGAATGATCTGATTGACTCCTGCGGGCATAGGAAAAGCATGAGCCCCTTCAATTCCGTGAACATAAGGAAGTCCGTTAGAACCATTTTGATTCTGTTGTGCCTGTTGCATTTGCTGATAATTCTGAAGCTGTTGGTACTGTGCGTAATTTGGATAAGCAGGAACATAAGGGTTAAAATATGCTCCCGTATTTGGATAACCAGCCATTTATTCTCTCCTCCAAACTGATGTCGGCAATTCGTCTCCACTGTCCCATGCGTCATAATAATTCCCATCGATGACGGCTATGACGTGTGAGCCAGTAGCCAAAATAAAAATACCGTACGGATTGTCCATACAGAAATCACGCACGGTATAGCAGTCAGGGCATGTATTTGGTAATTGGTATTGTCTAAAGCCAATCGAAGTCAGATAAGTTCCCCATACTTTATTTACTGAAGGCATGTTCTTCATAATAAATGCCTGTAGGAACAAATATATGGCGACCTCATCCCAACTTCGATTTGTAGCAATGGCTATGGCTCTAATAACACAATCCTCTACGTATGCCCCATTTGGATTAGGATTTAAATGAACGTACATTACATATGCTCATCTCCCATATGAGTAAGTGATAAGTCGAGACTTTATTCTAATTAGTTAACAGTAGGGCTATTTCTTTACGGTAATTTACGGTAACTTTAGGCTTGTTCGGCAATCGGGCTATTTATAGATAAACAAAATACGATTTGTGCCCTCTCGCGGGAAAGTTAAGGTCTGTCCACTTGTGTTACCATCGGTTGTTATGCCTCCCGCCCCCGCAATTAAATCGCACCGACTTCCATAGAGCGCATACGCAGACACCGTGCCTCCATAGTCATGGACTAAAAAACCAATCATTGTTATCTCTGGCAGCGTCACGGTTGATGTATATGCGCCGACAATCGTTTTGCTACCAGCCGTCGATTGTGCAATAGCGTCAGTCATCTGTTTCTGAGAGACGCCGGTTGAACCACTAAATCCTGCCATTATAAATCACTCCTTTATCTCGTTAGTTAACAGTGGGGCTATTAGGACAAAGTAACAAAATTACCAGCTATTGCAAAATCCGCAACATACATGCCGTTCGACGTACTTAGCGTACATGTCAACGTATTTGCTGCCGTAGTTAATGTAACATTGTTCCCTTTACCCAATTCCAAGATCGTAACAGTGCCGCCAGACGAAACCGAAACCGTTACGCAAAAAGAGTTACTTGCCGAACCGGACAAAGCAACAATTAAATGTCTGGAACTGGCTTCCAGATTTATAACGTGCGTCGTTTTGGTTGACGATGTAAGTATTTTGCATGGTGCAAGATTGGCCGTCGATTGTGCAATAAGAGCATCCGTCTGGCTCTTACTATATACGTCCGCAAGAACCTGATACTGAGCCTCACCAAGAGTGCCGATGAACTGCACCATAACAGTAACAGTTCCAGTAGGAATGGCACTCGTATGAATAGTGAAAGACCCAGCAGCGGGAACGCACCACACAGGGCCTTTAAGCCGAGAATCACTCGTATGGTCGTAAGTAGGTACCAGAATGCTGTTCGCCGTCACATTGGAAGCGGTAACGGTAATGTAGTAATCGCTGCCGCTACCAGACCATTGACCGGTAGTTATACTCGCAACCAGAGGGGTCGGAGCCAAATCGCTTCCGCTTAATTTGTAATTTGTTCCGGAACGCCTGACATTAATAAGATCGGTATCGCTCAATCCGTTGGGAAGAGCAGTAAGTGCACTAAAATCCTTATCGACTTTAGTATCAGTAACTTCTTTTATTTCAGCTGCGGTTAGCAGCTTATCACCTGTTCCAGCCATACCGCTTTACCTCCTTTATTCCGTCTCCAAACCAAAGTAACTTCTAAATTCGGCAACGGAGGCTATGTTCGAATTGTTCAGTATTCCGCCCAAAGTAATCAAAGTTGTTATAAACGTAGCCACGTCAACCTTATAAGTCGCATTAGAATTTCTATACACCAGAACATCCGTTCCGGAAATAGCCAACTCAGAAGGCTTAACGCTTAGCGTAGTCAGGTCCTGATCGAGAGCAGCGTCAACTTTACTCTTATAGTTGTTTGTAAAATCGTTTGTCGTCAAAGATTTACCAGCAACTTTGTCAACTTTGCTGCTATTAAGGTTTGAAATCTGAGTCACATTGGAATCAACCTGCGTCTTATAGGCATTTGTAAAATCATTCGTACTCAATCCCTTGCCAGTAACCTTGTCGACTTTGGTATTCAGATTAGGCTTGAGTTTATTAGAAATAAGATGATCTAAACCATCGCCGTTCAAATACTTGGTGTTTTGAAGCGCAACAGTCTGGCCAGCATAAATATCATCGATTTCTTCATCAGTCAATCGATCGATATTTACGCCAATCGTTCCCTGATTTTCCCAAGTTGTTCCAGTCCATCTATAAATATCATACGGAGGTTCCGTTCCAACATTATACTGATCGCCGATAGAAGGATTATCGATCGTCGAAATGAGTTCTTCCAAAGTTTCAAATGCATCGCCTTTAACGATGAAAGGAGCTCCGGTAGCGCCCTGTCTTAAAACGAAGTGAATATTCTTATGATCGTCGACGTCCGTAATCACAGCGCTTGCTGGAGTATTTGGTCCGACGTTCTCATACGTCACCGTCATATTCTCGATCGATACTGCCGCAGCATCCGCCCTATCCGCTTTAGCATTGGCATTAACCGCAGCTGCGTTTGCACTATTGGTTGCTGAATTGGCATCTGAAATCGCGCTTTGCACATCTGATAATGCATCCTGAACATTCAGAATGATCGCGTTGGCCGATGATGTCGCGGCATTCGCAGCATCACGAGCGGTATTGGCGGCAGCCGCAGCAGCATTTGCATTCGCGGTTGCTGTATTCGCGCTGGATATTGCAGCATTGGTATTTGCGGTTGCCGTTTGAGCAGCACTAGCTTTATCATTCGCGTTATTGGCTGCGTTATTAGCATTAGTTGTAGCCGTATTAGCAGCAGCAGTCGCTGTGTCTGCCGCAGTCGCAGCAGTATTAGCTGCATCTCTTGCAGTGTTGGCGTTGGTTGTAGCCGTATTGGCGGCAGTGGTGGCAGCGTTAGCAGCTTCGGTCGCCGTATTTGCAGTCGCAGCAGCAGCAATAGCTGTATCACGAGCACTATCAGCATTTGTTGCCGCGGCATTGGCAGCAGCAGTCGCTGTGTCTGCCGTATCGGCAGCTTCCATTGCCGTCTCAGCAGCTTCGGTTGCTGAAGCCGCAGCATTATTAGCATTAGTTGTAGCAGTATTGGCAGCAGCAGTCGCTGTGTCTGCCGTAGCTGCAGCAGTGTTGGCTGCATCTCTTGCGGTATTGGCGTTAGTTGTAGCCGTAGTAGCAGCAGCCGCAGCAGCATTAGCCGCATCACGAGCGTTATTGGCGTTCGTAGTAGCTGTATTGGCAGCTGCGGTTGCGGTATTAGCAGCATCGCGAGCATTATTAGCGTTCGTAGTAGCTGTATTTGCGGCAGCCGCAGCAGTATTAGCTGCATCACGAGCGTTATTTGCATTAGTTGCTGCAGTATTGGCCGTATCTCTCGCGTTATTTGCAATTGTAATAGCCGCCTGCGCGTTATTAACCGCTGTTTCCACCCTTGTTGCTGCCGTGTTGGCAGCTGTTGCTGCCGTGTCAGCTGCCGCAGCCTTACTATTCGCATTCGTAGCGGCGGTATTGGCTGCGCCGGCTTTACTGTTCGCATTAGTTGCTGCTGTGTTTGCAGACGAGGCCGCAGTATTAGCAGCCGCAGTAGCAGCCTCAGCGTTTGTTCTGGCCGTAGTCACGTCGCTATAGCATTCCTCTATGGCGTCATGAATAGAACCACGAACTTGCTCACCGTAGGTTGCCGTTAATATCTGATTCAGAAGATCCTGTATCCGGGACATCTACTTCGGCCTCCTCACTGCCATTTTGATTACTTTCACTCATAGCTCTTGCAGCTTCATTTATTTCAGTAATAATATTATTGCATTTCTGATAGATGTACACAACGATGGAGGCATTGTGTTCGCCCTTGACTTCGAGCGAATTAGCGGCCTCCCGAATTTTTACGACCTCTTGGCCAAAGTCTAAAAGGGTTTTCATTTATTACCTCCATAATTTATACCGGACCTGACGTTAAGCGACCTGTATCGGATGCTTTATATGTCTGTTCTGCACTGTCATATGTGGTATTACCAATTTTGATTTTATGATAATGCTTAACATAATACTTATGCTGATGATTTGCAGATGCGTAAGATTTTAGCCGTTCGTTAACCCAATCTTGAGTAGCTACCGCTTTACCACCAACGTATATAGTCGATCCAAAAGTTGCACCACCATAACAGGCAATAGCATTGGTATGAATGGTATTAGATGTCATATCTCCAATCACACGCATATTCGATGTTGATATATAAGACGCCGATTCTCTTCCGGCAACTAAGTTATTGAAACGACCCTCTAAAGCCTGTATCGTTCCTGTAACCTCTGCTATCTTCGTATTTAAAGTTATTTTATCAGCCTTCATGTTTATCTGGCTGCCTTGTTCGTTGGTTATAAGCTGAAGGTTAGCGATATTGGCAGCATTACCTTTGCTATACTCGCTCCATAATGTAATTGCAGATGAATTATCAGTCGATATCTGATTAATCCTAGTTAAAGAATTAGTTGTTTCGTTTTTGAAAGTAGTAAAAGTTTTCAACTGCGCTTCATGATCATTAACCGTTTGCTCAATACCTGCTATACTTCTAATTTTTCCGTCATATTGATTTTTATAATCCGTAAGAATTTTAATACTAGCGCTATTTGCTTTAGCTGTCTGATCGATTGTCGCTATAGAATTGATCATGGGCTTATTTTTATCTATATATTCAGCGTAAGTTTTCAAAGTAGCGCTTGTAGCATCAGCAGTTGCTGTCAATCCAGAAATTGATTCTATATTCTTCTGATTCTTATCTATAAACTTGGCATAAGTGTTAAGAGTTGCTTTCGTAGAATTAGCCGTTGCTTCAATAGCAGCGATAGATTCAATATTTTTCTGATTCTTATCTATAAACTTGGCATAACCGGTTAATTTCGTTTCGGTAGCCGTTGCTCTCAATACTAATTCGGCATTAGCTTGAGTCGTCGCGGTTTTAAAATCGGCAAATTGTTTTATTTGCGCAGCATCACTATCGGCCAAAGTTTGAATGCGAGCTTCACTTTTTTGAATCTGTTTTCCCTGAGCATTAAGATTTTCATTCATTGAGAAAATATCAACCGTGCCTTTAGGACTATCCAGATCAATTCCAACTTTTCTCTTTAATGTCGACCTATCCTTCTCGTATTGCGTATGATCAGCAAATATATTGATTCTACCTGCTACGGCATCAAGATCGATGCCGACGTTATTCTTGAATAGCATTCTATCAGTATTCCATTTTTCGTAAAATGCACCAAGATTAATGTGTCCCTGATCAGGTTCGACGTTCAACCAGGCATCGATTCTTTTACCCTCGTTTTTGGCAAACTCTTCGAGCTCATCGGCGGCAGCGCCAGCAGCAGCACCACCAGCACTCCCTCCGCTATGAGAGCCGTGACTCTTGCTCTTTTTCTCTTCCTTGGCTTTATCCTTACGATACCTCTGAGTCATGGTCTGCTTAGGATTGCCAAACACATAAGTATCGTTCGCGTGATTGTCCAAGTCATATTCGATTTTGGTACAAGTCAGATACCTTGTGATATCATGCGGAGCAGAATTGACATATACTTTATCGCCGATTCGAATCTTACCACCACTACCATCAAGCATGTGCATATCAACAGCTTTAACTGTGATAGTGATTGGCATATTCTCATGCTCGGAAAGCATTCTAAGACCATTTTCCATCAGCGTATTCGGGTCGCTCACATTATCGAACACGTTTGTCTTGACAATTCTGCCGAATAAGGATACGCCAACTGCATCCACGAGCTCGTCATTCCCGTTATTTACAGAGGCGATCGTAAGATTATCATCGCCCAACGGAATAAGAACCGTAAACACGTCTTCGGCTTTTACTTCTTCGGTAAGATCGATCAAATTCCTTCCAAAATCGATCCTCTGAATGGACGTACTGCCATAATCAGCAAGCAAATCCAAATAAGTCGTTTCGCCAACTCTTCTGGTTCTCAAATATCCGCCACAAAAGTCAATGATGGTATCTTCGATAAAGTCGAATGACGTCTTCCAATCATCGACCATCGAATTAAGTGCTATCTGATTATAGTCGAATGCGCCAGTCTCAGCATCTTCAATCTCTTCAGACGTTCCAGCCAAGATTATTGATCGATTCGGAATCGTAATATTCCCCACAACAAATTGCTTGTGCGCTTCGACTCTGACATTATGGTTTGCCACGATTTTTCTGAATAAATCGTGCGTCGTTCCTATATATTTCTCGCCCTTCTGAACGGAATCTACAAGATACGCCAAATCGCCTTCACAATAAACCTGCCTAATCTTATTAAAACCGCGGTTTATTGTAAGAACGCGGCCCCTGAATATCTCTTCCCCGTCATAGTGGACAGTTATAATCGTTCTTAATTGAGAAAGTCTGTCGTAATAACGATTTGTGGGAGGTAAACCAAACTGAAAGGATCCGGCTTTACCGATCTCCAATGTCAGTTTCGGTGTGTGTATTGTTAGGTCTTCTTCCAAAGGAAAGTATATAAGCTGACCATCTGCATAGACACTGAACATTACAGTATACCTCCCACAATCTGGAACGAGACAATGCCATACCCGTAGAAAGTGAAAAGATTGTCTCCTTCGGTAATAACAATGCCATCGTTGTAATTAGCACCTTGCTGAAGCCGATATGTAACTCCATTGAAATTGACAGACATGCCCGGCTGTGGCGTAACCGTGTAGTCGTTGGCGACCGTAATCACAGGAATGACATCCATCTGATCGCCGATGACGGTAATACTCATGCTTCCCCAAACTGGAAGATTTCTATAATATCGTATGACTCCCGTTTCAAAGTTAAAAGGATCCCATAACCAATTTTCATCACTTGCGCTAAATCTTTTATAAGGAGCAAGATTGTAGTCAATTACAATCATGGATTGAGCAGGGTCGCTTCTCCATTGGTTTACGGAAAACCGACCCTCGTAGTAATACATAGGATCGTCGTCTAGAATACAGATCATTTTTTCACCGTGTAGATAGTCCATGATCTCTGAATAAAGCGCCGACCATCCTTTATGACCATTTTCTACATAAAACTCCCACGATCCGGTTCGATTCGAATACATCGGCTTTCCGGTCATGGCAGTCGTCAAATCGAGAATGCCGTCTCCTCCTGGAATCTCAACATATGAGGTTTTCACAGGAGGAGGATTGACTAAGGGACGAGAGGAGGGAATTAAAAACCAATCGTCCCAGGTATTCCTCGATGAGGCTAACTGGTTAGTACCAATCGTAATGGAATGGTACTTTTTACTCTGTTGAGTACTCATTTAATTCCCCCTGTCTCGTCTGGATGCGAGAGTGCCAAATCCGGTATCCAACGCAGGAGTTAGCTCACCAACCAGCGTTCCGGTATCCAGAACGATCTTAAGATTGGTAACCGCCTCTGCGAGATCTCCAAACTTCTCAGAAAGATAAGTCATTTCGTCAAGTTTAGGACCATCATTTCTGGCTGTCAGATACTCGGCCAAAGAATTGAGTTTGTCTGTAACACCATCGAACGATTCACTCGTACTCATGGTGCCATTTTGAATTGTTATAGGCCGGCCGTTATTTGTGGATCGCATTGCATTCGAAGCAAGTACACTAGAAGTGACTGCCATCGAAGGATTCCCAAACAAACCGCCTATTAATGCTGCAGACTGTCTCGCGTTTGTCAAGTCGACCACCGGAGCAATTACCGGATTAACGTCGATATCTTCCGCGAGCAAACTGGACAGATTGGAAAGCGTTCCAGAAGCCGTCGCAAGCATAGAATCCGCAACTTCGCTGGCGGCGTTTGTAGCTTCAGACGCCTTGTCGGCCGTACCAATTGCCAAGCCCTCAGTAAAGTAGCTACCAATTTGCTGAGCCACTTTAGAAGGAGAATGCTCGTTAAATATTCTCCTTGTGGCATTGATCATTTGAATAGCAACCGTTTCAGCTGCACGTACAGCCGAATACGCCCTAAAAGCAACGCCATTGGCAAGACCTAATGCGAAGTTTCTTCCCGCCGTATTGAAATCATCTTTATAGTCGTTGACAGCATCCAGCATGTTCTTGGCAACATCGGATCCACCACTTACTTCGGCGGTTGCCATGCCATTCGATAGAGCAGCCGCAAGGTCGATGCCCGCGTTTGAGAATTGAGTTGAAATTGAAGTGATAATCGTTGCTAAATGCGACGCAACGCTTTCTTCGCTTAAAAAACTCATAATACCATTTTCGCTAAAATTTTCAGGCCCATCGGTTATCAGCCTTAAGAAATCGGTTACGCTGGTTATAGCTCCTGATATCGCAGGAAGATCGATGCCGGTAACTTCCGTAGAAAATGTGCTTATACAGCCGCCAAGTTCTACTAAATCATTTTTTAAAATATCGAAAGTGCTAGTTGTATACTGTGTACTCCAATCTGTTATTTGTTTCTCAATATTAAAATCATCACTAGATATAAAATTCAAGAAAGCTGAGATACTTGTGGCCGCCCTTACTGCGGCTTTGACGTCATCGACTAAAGTTCCAGAACTCATGCCTTTAAAACTATCAGCCGAACTCACCATCGAAGACGCCAATGAAGCGACTGAATCGAAAACGGTATCCTGTTTTGTTTCATCAGAAAACCAGGCTGCAATTCCGGTTTTCTTTGTATCGATACTAAGTCCATTTAGATTATCGAGAAATTCCGCGACATTAGTTGCTATTTTAATAGCATTTCCAGTATCTGTTTCTAAGTCTGAAGACCATTCAATCTCGCTCATCGAAGCGGCAAAACGATTAAAACCCGACGCGAAAGAATCCATATTTTGCATAGTTGCATCGAGACTATCGCCAATGCCTATCCATTTTAATACTCTTTCACCAGTGCTTACTACCGGCAATCCCTTACTAAATGTAGCGAAATCGTTAACAATCGCCATAGCCTTGGACATGTCGGTTTCATCATAATTCGTTAAGCCTTGAGATATAAGTGGCATTCCGTTTGCAAACTTAGCCATGCCTTTCGCAAACGAATCCATGTCTTGAAGCTGAGTTTCAAGATCGCTTTGCCCTGTTACCCAGTTTATCAAACGCTTACCTAACGAAACCGCAGGCAAATTGTTATTGAATTCAGCAAACCCAGTAACAATATCCATTGCCATTTGCATAGACGCTGAGTCATAGCTGCTAATACCCGCTGTAATCAAAGGCATATATGCTGCAAATTTTCCCATGCCTTTGGCGAACGATTCCATATCATTAAGCTGAGTATCCAAATTAGTTTGTCCAGTTACCCAGTTTATTAAACGCTCACCTAACGAAACTTCT